>Ga0209309_10000667_pt1 | contig 38651 bp, 22 predicted proteins | sample COGITO_mtgs_1204_2_FD_184807 | JGI IMG/M metagenome (GOLD analysis project Ga0209309, IMG submission 184807) | Pelagic marine microbial communities from North Sea - COGITO_mtgs_120412 (SPAdes) (version 2) | ecosystem: Environmental > Aquatic > Marine > Epipelagic ... | reverse complement strand
TTAGATAAAGATTTAGCACAACGATTAATTGAGCACCCATTTTTGGGTCCTAAATTAACCGTTAACCAAGGCGATGCAATGACGTTTGACTTTGCAAGCTTGGTTCGCGATGACAAAAAATTAAAAGTGTTTGGTAACTTACCTTACAATATTTCGACGCCGTTATTGTTTCATCTTTTTGAATTTTCAGATCATATTGAGCACATGCACTTTATGCTTCAAAAAGAAGTAGTAAAACGCATGGTAGCAGGCCCAGGTAGTAAAACATTTGGCCGCTTAAGCGTAATGACCCAATACTACTGTAATGCAATGCCGGTTGTTGAAGTCCCCCCTGAGTGCTTTAAACCAGCGCCAAAAGTTGACTCTGCGGTTATACGCTTAATACCTAAAAAGCCAGAGCAACGTACAGCAAAAAGCGTTAAAATTTTAAACACAGTGTGTTTAGAAGCCTTTAACCAACGCCGTAAAACACTGCGTAATAGTTTAGGTAATTTACTAACGGCAGAAGAGCTTACTAGCATTGGCATTGACATAACGCTACGTGCTGAGCGCTTATCTTTACAACAATTTATTGATATAGCTAACTGGATTTATGACAACAAGCAGTAATATTGGATCGCCTGTAAAGGTATCTGTAGAAACATTTTACGTAGAAGGTCAATCTCAACCTGAGCTTGAAAAATACGTATTTGCTTACTCGGTAACAATTAAAAACCATAGTTTATGTAGTGCAAAGCTACTAAGCCGCTATTGGTTAATTACCGATGCAAATGGCAAAGAAGTAACTGTTGAAGGCGAAGGCGTTGTTGGCGAAATGCCAGATATTGGCCCAGGCGAAAGCTATAAATATACCAGCGGTGCAATTTTAGATACACCTGTAGGCACAATGCAAGGCCACTATACGTTACGCAACGAATTTGGCTCTGAGTTTCAGGCACCTATTAATGTGTTTCGTTTAGCTTGCCCTAACATTTTACATTAAGTAGTAACCACTGATGGCAGATTATGCGATAGGTGATTTACAAGGGTGTTTTAGTGAATTTAACACCCTTTTACAACGGGTTGATTTTAACCCAAGCAAAGATCACCTTTATTTAGTTGGCGACATAGTAGCCCGTGGGCCAGACTCCCTAGCCTGCTTAGACTATATTTACCAACATCAAAATAGCATGACCATCACTTTAGGCAATCACGACCTTCATATGGTTGCCTGCTACTTTCTTAACAAGCCTACCAACCCAAAAGATAAACTAAACCCAATATTTGAAAGCCCAAAATTAGCGCATTACATCGCCTTTTTACAAACTCAACCATTGGCTTTAGAGCTTATAAAACATAACTGCTTTATATCTCATGCCGGTTTAAACCCCGATTGGTCTATTGAAAATGCACTAAAACACGCGCAATTTGCACAAAGCTGTTATCAATCAAATAACGCTAAAGCATTTTTTGAACATATGTATCAACCTCACCCTGCAGAGTGGTCAAGCAACCTTGATGACTTTGAAAAATTTAGATACATAGTTAACTATTTTACCCGCATGCGCTTTTTAACAAGTGATAACAAACTCGAGCTTAATGCAAAGGGTGCAATAACCGATAGCCAAACATTAAGGCCTTGGTTTAACCATCCTAATATTGCTAGTACTAAACACGATATTATTTTTGGACACTGGGCCGCGCTTGAAGGTAGGACAGGTAACCCACGGGTTCATGCATTAGATACAGGCTGTGTATGGGGTAACACCATGACGTTAATGCAGCTTAATGATAAAAAATTAATTACAGAAAAGTCTCTCCTTTTATCTAAATAACCTGAAAAAATTCAATACATCTGTTAGATTTATAAATTAATAGTTAAAATTAGTTAAAGTAATTGATTTTAATTACTTAACTTATCTGAATTAAAGCCGATAAGTCTTAATCGAAGTACTTTTGAGTGGAAATCTTATGAACCTGACAGTAAGCCAACGTATTTGGGGTGGTTTTATATTTATCACATTATTATTATTAATAATTGGTGGTAACTCCTTAATAAAAATTGCAAACATTGATCGTTCCACTCAAAAAGTGAACCAACTATCACTTCCAGCACTAAATAAAAGCTCAGAACTACAAGCCGAATTTATTTTAATGAGTAAAGCCGCCCAAGCGAGCTTTTACACTACATCAGCCAATGAGCTTGCACCAATAAAAGCACATGTTCTTGAGCAAAAACAGTTATTCAATACCCTTCATCGTGAACTTCAAGACGTAGTAAAAGACGATGTTGCACTTAATCAAAGCAGCCAAAATGTAGAAAAAACCTATTTGAGCTTTTTAAGTACGGTTGAAAATTTATTAGAAGATAAAAGCGAACAACTCGCATTAAACAAATCATTAAAAGCACAATTAGAAAATATAGAACTAAGTGCAGAAGATGCTAACTCTGTTGTACTCGATATTATCGACATTGACGGGTTTGAGCAGAACCACGCTCGTGCTTATCAAGCCGCAAATAATTTAGAAAACAACTTTATGTCGGTAGTTAGTAACAGCACTGACATGCTCACTGTTAAAACCCTTACTACACTCGGTATCGTTAAAAACGAGCAAACTTATTACCTTGAAGAAGTAATACGCACCGTTGATTTAATTAAGCCAGCAATAGAGCAAACTCATAGCGACTTATATTCAAGTTTAAAAGAGTATGTTGATATTTTAGAAAGCAACATCAAGGGGAGTAATGGTTTAGCTGCAAACAAAAAGCGTTTAATTGATTCGATTACGCTAACTGAGTCAGAGCTTGCCCAGTCAGAACAAGCAACCAAAATGGCACTTAACCAAATTGACGAGTTAGTTAATCAAGCAAGTGACGTTGCGTTTAAATTACAGCAAGGTGTGCGCCGCGACGTAGACTCAGCAAATTTATGGACGTGGGTTGGTATGGTTATAGCGACTCTTTTAGCAATAGCAATTGCTATTATTACTGTTAGCCGCATTACTAAACCACTTGCAGAAGTTAACCGAATTTTAGATATTGTTGCCAGTGGCGACATGACACAACGTTTAGACGACAGCGCTAAAGACGAATTTGGCGAACTATCTAAAAGTTGTAATACGTTAATTGATAGCTTACGCAGCTTAATTAAGGGCATTATTTCGCGCTCAACTCAACTTGCAGCAGCATCAGAGCAAACATCTGCCATTACCGCAGAATCTAGTCAAGCAATTCGTAACCAACAAGCACAAGTTGAACAAGCAGCCACAGCAACAACCGAAATGAGCAGTACATCGCAAACGGTTAGCAACAGTGCTCAACAAGCACTTAGCGAAATTAAAAACGCTGATAAAGAAGCTGAACGTGTTAAAGGTATTTCAAATAACAATAAAGCGACTATTGAACAGTTAGCTCGTGAAGTAGATGATGCTTCGCAAGTTATTAATAAATTGCATCAAGATAGTGCCTCAATCGGCAGTATATTAGATGTAATACGCGGCATAGCCGATCAAACTAACCTACTTGCACTAAATGCTGCAATTGAAGCCGCACGTGCTGGTGAATATGGTCGCGGCTTTGCTGTTGTAGCGGACGAAGTTCGCTCTCTAGCGAGTAAAACTCAAGAGTCTACACAAGAAATACAATCAATGATTGAATCGCTACAAACTGGCGCAGAAGCTGCTGTAACGGCAATGAGTAAAGGTAAGCAACGTGCCGTATCATGTGTTGAGCAAACCGACCTAGCAAGTAGCGCACTTGATTCAATTACATTTGCAGTTTCGCAAGCTCACGATGTAAGTGAAGAAATCTCGACTGCTGCACTTGAGCAACAACAAGTAGCACAAGAAATTAGCGAACGCCTTGAGTCAATTGTAGCCATCGCAGAGCAAACAGCTGAGGGGGCAAACCAAACTAATATCTCAAGCTCAGAAGTAGCAAAACTGGCCGAAGAGCTTCGCTTGTCGGTAGACGAATTTAAAGTTTAGGTTATTAGAATACAAAAACCCCTATGATACGGTGTATCATAGGGGTTTTATTTATATGTTAGAAATAACAATTACTAGCGTACAAAGTAAAACGGCTTTAACAGCTTTTCTCTTTTATTCGACTAATCACTGCCAAACAAATCACGTGTATACACTTTATCAGCAATATCACTCAGTTCTTCAACCATACGATTTGATACAACAACGTCAGATATTTCTTTGAACTCGTTGAGATCTTTAATTACGCGTGAATGATAAAACTCACTTTCTTCAAGTACAGGCTCGTAAACCACAACCTCAATACCTTTCGCTTTAATACGCTTCATAATGCCTTGAATCGCTGATGCCCTAAAGTTATCAGATCCAGTTTTCATCACTAAACGGTACACACCAACCACTTTTGGATTGCGCTTAATTATTGAATTTGCAATGAAATCTTTACGCGTCGTATTTGCATCAACTATCGCACCAATAATATTATTGGGTACATTTGCATAATTTGCGAGTAATTGCTTAGTATCTTTAGGTAAACAGTAGCCTCCATAGCCAAACGATGGATTATTGTAATGATTGCCTATGCGTGGATCTAAACTAACACCTTGTATAACTTGCTTACTGTTTAAGCCATGTGATTCTGCGTAACTATCTAACTCGTTGAAGTAGGCAACTCGCATTGCAAGGTAAGTATTAGAGAACAACTTAATAGCTTCCGCTTCAGTTGAATCGGTAAATAATACTTCAATATCTTTTTTGATAGCACCTTGCTTGAGTAAGTTAGCAAATATAGCTGCTCGCTCACTTTGCTCACCAACGACAATTCGCGACGGATATAAGTTATCGTGGAGTGCTTTACCTTCACGTAAAAACTCTGGTGAAAAAATTAAATTATCTATGCCTAGCTGCTCTTTAATGCTTTGTGTAAAACCAACTGGAATAGTTGATTTAATTATCATTACGGCCATTGGGCTATGCGAGATAGCATCTTTAATAACAGCTTCTACAGAGTCTGTATTAAAGTAGTTATTTTCTACATCATAATCAGTAGGTGTAGCAATAATTATAAAATCAGCATTTTTATAAGCAGCTATTTTATCCGTTGTTGCAGTGAAATTTAAATCACTGCGTGTTAAAAATTCACTTATCTCGGTATCAACAATCGGGGACTGTTTATTATTTAAAAGCGCAATTTTATGCTCGTCAATATCAAGCGCTACAACTTCATTATTTTGTGCAAGCAGCATTGCATTAGAAAGACCAACATATCCGGTGCCGACAATAGTGATTTTCATATCATTCCTTTTAAAACTCGGTACTTATCCGGCTAATTTTAACAGAGCCTCACGCGAAAGCGAAGACGTGCGAATGATTTATTATAAGAGTGTCATAACACGATTTATGGATCGTATAGTACAACAGAGTGAGGAGGTTAAGCTTTAAAAGTAGAATTATCTATGAGTAAAGAAGCGTAAAATCAATGCAAAAAAAAGCCGCATAAAATGCGGCTTTCATCAGGGTATTAACCCGATATTACTAACAAATTAGTTCCCACCAGTAGCGCCAGTAGCGCCAGTAGTAGTATCACAAGTTAATGCTTCAGTTTGTGGCTCATCAGTGCCATCAGCAGTGATAGTGTACGTTTTAGTACCAATAGCCGCTAAAGTACCTTGGAATTTAACTGATACTTCGTAGCTTGCACCTTCGATTAAATCGTTAAGTGCATAACTTCCGTCAGCGCCTTTAGCTACTCGCTTAGCTTTACCTGTACGACCATATTTAACTAGAGCACCAGAACCTGGAGTTGTTAAAGCTGTATCATTGCTACACTGAGCGGTTAAAGCTAACGCTTCAGAAACATAGCTAATATCTGCTGGTGCAGTAAGCGCAACGTTCACATCGCCACATAAAGCAACTTCGCCAGTTGATGCAAACCATGAGTTACCATCACTATCTTTTACAGCTACACTAGCACTTGCGTCGTCAGCAAGGCCATAAGCAGCAACTTTAGCTGCTGAAATTGTGTAGTTTTCTTTAACAGTTAAACCACCAAAGCTGAAATCTGAAGAACTAGCAGATAATTTTAAACCTGCAGCTGGGATAGCATCGCCAGTAAATAAGAAACGCACTGGTGAAGCACATACAGCTGATTCAGTTGTTGCAGCAAAAAATGTTAAATGGTCAGTCATGAAGCTAGCATTGTAGTAACTGCTATCTGCAGATAAATCACCGATTGTTACGTCTTGAGTCTCTGACGTCCAAACACCCGTTTCTTCGTTTTGTGAAGAAAGGCTAAGCGTCTCACCTGTAGCAAAACCTTTATCTGCAGGTACTGCCATGTTTACTGTGATTGGGCTTGAGAACTTCTTAATCGAAGTACCTGTCTCATCAGACATGTTAACACTTGCTACTGCAACTGCTTTTTTAACAACTGTAGTACTGCCAGCATTTAAGCCTTCAGGTGTAATTAAGGCACCTGCAGTTCCACTTGTATCAGCAGCTGTAAGTGCAATTTTAACAGTACTACCAGTAATTACATTACCATCAGCATCTTGAAAAGTAGTACCCGCTGGTACATTAACTGATGCAGCTGCTTTACCTTGTGCTACTGCAGCTGTAACTACTTCAGCTGAGCTACCACCAGATACTGTAACGTCTGTAGATTCAGCGGCAACGCCATCAGCAGTTAACGATGTTAAGCCTAGTTGCACTTCAACTGAATCATCACCTAAATCGCTAAGGTCAATAATAAACGTTTTTGTTGCATAACCGTCAGCCACTACAACTGCAGTTACTTGAGTAATACTAGCACCATCTTTAAGCTGGAAAGTAAAGCTACCATCTTCAGAGTCAATAGAAGATGTAACGTTACCATCAACATCTACTACATTAGTAGATGCAGTACCACTTTCAAAAAATGATACTTTAGCTGCAACAACGTCAAATGAAGTGCCATCTACAACGTTACCAGCCACAACACCCGAAAGCTCGATAGGCGCTTCTGGTGCAACAACTACAGCAACTGGTTCTTCAACCGGCGGTACTGGATCGTTGTTATCATTGTCGCTACAACCACTTAATACAAGTGCTGACGCAACTGATAAAGCTAGTAGAGTTTTTTTGTTAGTAAACATAGGGAGTCCTTTTTTTCCATTTCAATAAACATTTTAAGTAGATAACACATACCTACTAGATAAAGTGTAACAGCTCAATTATAACGCACAAACACAAGGTTAAATTATAACCAACACATGTGCATTTAAACAATACATTATTAATATATTATTAAAGTTTTACATAAATTTCATTGCAGTAAAATATAAGTAAAATAGCAGTGTTACGCTTATGAAAATCTTAATTTCAAATATAAGGAGCAACGCTACAATCCAGTACTTTATGCTTTGATTAAACACCTTTAATAAAGCTATACCAAAAAATTGGTTTTAGTTAACGGTAATATAACATTAATTCGGAAACTTAGTTAGCACATAATATGCACACCAAGAATAAATATAAGTCAAAAATGAATTTATGCTACATAACTCTCTAAAAATATAAAAAAGAAAGTAGCGACGCTATACGCTTATCATTTAACGATGAAGTTTTAACTTGAAACTTCATCGTTCAACCACACTAAAAAGCAACGCGTGAACACTCTTTGAAAACTGCTCAATAGGAGCCGGTTAAAAAATCAAATCAGCCTTTCATTATTCTAAAGCCCTGCAACTACCTATCTTTATTGCTGAAACAATTACTATTAAAAAGATTAAGATTTTGTCTAGACGCGGATAAGTCGTTTATTTTTGCCTAAACACTAAAAAGAGTAGCTACTCCCCCTTAAACTCTTAATTTTCCTGCGTTGCGCGCATGATCGTTAATATTTACGTGTAGTTTGAAGCTAAAAAATTGTATCAAAATAACTTCCAATTGTTTTTTAAGCGACCCATCCTCAAATAATATCTGTGATCACCTTGATTACACGCTCATTTATTCTGTATTTAATAAGGGTTTATTGGCTATTTTCACATTTAAAGAGATAGCTTCTTATTTATTATTATCAATGTAATAACATTAACCTAACATTTTAAAAATAAATGCCTGCTGAATAAAACTTAATGTTAAATAATATGAACATTATAAAAAAGGAATATCATATAATATGCCTTAAAATCAAAAGGTTGAACGGTGAACTTTATTTATATTCTAAATAAACTTCTTTAAGTCTCGATAAGTTACCATAAACATAATCACTAGACATACGGCCTTGGTTTAAAAAGGTTTTATCTAAACTTACAGCACTACTAGGTGTATAACCTTGGTTGAAAACCAATCTATTATGTGACTCACCTATTTGTGTACTGATTGAGTGACGCCAAGCCTGTGTGCCCTTAATTTGTCCATAAGAACTTACATTCATATCTTTACGTGGTGTTAAAGGAATACTGATCGCGACACCCGCTTTACGGGTAGCAGTATCTTCTGCGAATATTGATATATAACTGTCGCCAAACCAAAAACGACTTTCAACTTTTACACCTGTATCTTTACTCCAGAACTCCCCAGCTGTTGCATGCAATGTTATATCTTGCTCAACCCAGTTATATTGATAAGAAAGCGTTTTATAGTCACGATTACCATTATAATTTTGATATTCAAAGTAGCCTAAATTGGCTGTTACTTTATGACGTCCAGCCTCACTTAACCAAGCTGTTTCATTCGTGATAGCAGTGTAGTCATACGTTTCTTTAAAATAACCAATTTGTGTTTGGTTATAAAAACCAAATGGTAATTCGAATGTTTGATAAAACAACGCACGATCAAACCCTGTTGGCTCACGTAAACGTCTAAATGACCCATCCTTTTCGAAATCATCACTATTCGCTACATGTACTTGACCACCTACCAGCACACCAGCACCTTGCCATAGTGGCACTTCAACATCAGCACGTATTGCAAGCGAAAAGTCGTATACACCAAGCTCACTCGCATAGCTATTTGTTAAGGCAGGTCCAAAAGTAACGCGCGGTTTAAAGTAGGGACTATTAGCACGAGTTAAACCTACCCAAGTAAGTGCTTTAGGCATAGGTTGAGGGGATTTAGTAATATTTAAATCAGGCGTGGTATTACCGTTGATAAACTCACGATAGTTACTCACTAAACCTGTGACACTCATAAGCGGGATATCGTACTTAGAAAGTACAACATTAAACTGTGCATTACTTGGAGTAACATACTCAGCGATTCGCCCGAGAACTAAGCCAAGCGCATCAATGTCATTACGATTAAATATCGAGTTTTCGAACTTAACAACTATTTGGTTTTGCTTGTTATAGCCTACAAGTAAATTTTCAAAACCATCATTAGCTAATTCAGCTTTAAGTGCAGCCACTTGAACATTAATACGCTTTGAAGTGTCACTTTTAGTAGATGAATGACTACTCGTATTACTCTTTTGAGACGTTCCTATATAGCTAACGTTTTGCTCTGAAGCACTTTTATAAGCCGCTTGTTGATCACCCTCATCCGTTGTTGAGCGATTTATAGTTAGAGGTGTCTGCTCTGGTGGCACGTTGGCATTTACAGTATTGCTCTTTATATAAGCGGCAGGAGCCGCTTTAGTTAAGTTTTGATCAACACTACTCGTAAAAGGTAGACTAAAGTTAATACCCCAGTATGTGCCTTCTTCATCAAAATCACTATTACTGTAAAACCGGCTTGTTAATGTAAGCGTACCTACATCGTATAGCCACTCTTTAGGCACGGTAATACGCGCGGCTGCATTTTCAGCCTCGCCATCATGCTCTGCTTGCAAAGTGAACCAATCAAATAATTGCCACTCAATACCCGCAAAAGCCCCATCCATCTCACCAGTTAGGCGATCACTTTTAGCCATGCCTAAGCTAAATCTAAAATCGCCGACTTCCTTAGAGGCAACCACATAGTACGTTTCATAATTGTTAGCAGCACCACCAATATCTTTACCGCCGACAGCTACGCTAAACCAATTTTTTGGAATGTATGGCAGTTGATACTTCGCATTAAATGATAAATCTCGTGTTTGACCATTGCCTTCAGTATAAAAAAGATTGTCATGCATCGTGCTAGAGGCAATTTGTCCGCTCGCCTCAAAATTTTGAAATATACCCGCTGATAAAATAAAATTATGGCCATCAACGTATTTTTGACCAATTAGATCAAGCTGGTTATTATGGCCCATATCGACCATACCTTTACGTAGTACCTCGGCGGTAGGTATGTTGATCAACCCAGTATAACCAGTAAACGACTGAAAGTTATTTAGTTCATCGGCTGCAAAGGCTGGTAAACAAAGTGTTGCCAAACCACCTACAAATAAAGGTTTAATCCGGTGCATAATACAGATCCATTTATTAAAATTTAAACATTTAAGAATTAACGCTAATATAACATACCCATAACTCAAAGCTGTAAATTTACGCTATCATTGTATGAGTTTAATTTCTAACTAAGTATCAAACGTCGACAGTAAGCGGCTCTTCGACATCGTTTCGCTCTGATCACCGCGGTTTCTGGGCGGTATTTGAAAGTTCCACTTAACCATGCATCCACTTACACATGGTTCGACACGCTTCCAATATTGCTCTCAATAAGAGACACGTAGATCAACAAAAAAATAAGCCTAAATACTATTATAGAGTGAGCAATTTCATCACGAATAATCAATCGTGTTTAGCGCCAATAGTGACAAGCTCATACCCACGTGAGCGCGCCTTGTCAATTAACCATCAATTGTGCACATTCTCTAAATTTGAGTATACTTAATTATAATGATAATTTAGGAGTGGGCTTATGAACCTAATACAAATTGCGACGCTATGCGTTTTAATTTTATCAGCAATCGTTCTCGTCAGCGGGTTATACATTTTATACAGGACCCCGGTCAAAGCACAGAATTAACTGTGTAACATTGAAGTCAGTGCGCTATTTCATACTATTGTCCTGATTGTTCGGCACCGGGTGTAAAGTCGCATACGGCTTTACTGATAAAGTTTTCACCTTGGTGTTGTTGTATTCGCGCTGCTGTAAAATGTCATGCTCTTTGGGTATTTAAGCCTATCTATTAGTAAGTTTACTCGTTGGTTTTAGCGCGAAAATTTCTTTATGTAAGCGAGATAGCAAGCGATGAGAGATAGTCTTCGGCGTTCTAGATGCTCACCACGTATTAAGACGCAGATATCTCATACCTCAAAATAAAAGTATACTTTTTACCTTATCGTCTTTCCCTATACATATCATTTAGCTTTCTTTCTTCGATAACCCAGCCGTAAAAAAAGTGAGATTTATTGTTGTGTAAAGTCACTTTTAAGTACGTAATTCCGATGTTTTTTTTAAGTTCTATACTTTGGATATCATCTTTGTGTATATATTTTTTCATTCCAGCACGAGAATGAATTATACCTAACCTAGAAATATCTAACGTCCCTGATTTAAGTAGATATATAAAACACAAAATAATGACAGGGGTAATTTTAAATGCTATCGAAAAACTTTCAATTTTTAATATAAAAAACGATATAACAAAGATTATTGAAAGTACAAAAGTATGTATCTTATAGTTTTTTTTAGTTTCTATAGAAGCCATGAAGGTATTCTTTTATTTATTTTTAGAGCATTCTAATGAATTAACTAAATAAAACCTTCTGATAACCTTCTGAATTCAAGTGATTGATAAATAGAGATTTAAACTATAAAACCTATTAGCTTTTCAATTATTTAGCTAGTTGGTATAGTCGCGCGTAATTAGACGACATATTCCCTTGATACCAAAGGAATCACACGAGTAAATTTCAAACCCTATGCAGCGTTTCATCACTCACTAAAGGGACGTTTATATAGCGTGCGATTAAAGTTGCGATTGTTTTCATTTGCGCGCTATTAGCTCCTTCGACAAGTAGATAGCGTGCTCCTTGGTTAGTTAAAATCCTTATTTCACCACTTTGAAACGGCTCGTCCTGACTTTTTGCATTTACAATTTTTTTTAATAACTCTACTTTGACGATCTCTTTAAAAGGGATTGTCTTCTCTAAACCCATTAATTTTTTTTCAGACATTATGAATCTGTATTCTTTACTGCTTTTTTTAACTAACCTTCCTAAACCAATTAATGTGCCCCCCCCTATAAATAAAGCAAATGCAGCAAAAACATCAGCAACGGCAAAAAGCATATATATACTGACAATTAGAATAACCGCCCCAAAAAATAAACAACCTATATAAGCTAGTTTATTTGATTTTGACGCTTTGAGTATTAAGTGTACACCTGACTCATGAGCTGAGTGTGTAACATGAAGTGTTCCACCCGTATTAAGGGGCTCTAATGAGCCCCCTTGGGTAGACTTATTAGTATCCAAGTCCACCAATTGTTTCTCCTACTGTATTATTTTGAATAGAGCGAACCTCTGGCATATTCGTCGGTCCCTGCTCTTTACTTGAAACGAATCGTATCACTGCATCACACCCAGTCACTAATGTCTGGTTCATTGCAACATCGCCTGTATCACCGGTAGATAAATCGACTATAAACTCATCTTTTCTGAGGCTATTTGTATTATCAAAAGACCAGTTTATTTCACCGTTAAGGTTACCTGAAGTATCTGTGTACACACCAAACAAACTATAGTTCATTTGTGCGCCACCGTAATCTTGAGCTTCACCAAATACAAAAACCTCTGACGTTAAGTTTTGGTCTAAATCAAACTGCTCCTCAACAACATACTCTCTGCCAGTACAAGCAATATACATGCTCCATTCAGACTCTTCTTTCGTGTTTGTTGTTGCACAAGATGATTGTGACAGCTCAGAGCTATTTCCTCGCGCATCAAAAGCAGCTATTGAATAACAATATTCAGTATCAGGTGATAATTGAAGAATAGTCGCAGTCGACTCTACTGACACTTCCTTAGCATAAGGCGTATTACTATCATATGCATAGACTGTATACCCTTCAACGCCTGTATCATCAGTTGCCCCACTCCAGGTTAATTTAATCGCTGTAGATGACAGTGGCTCTGCTGATAACTGCGTTGGCGCGGTTGGAGCAGTGACATCTGGCGCTTCAACAATAGCGCATACTTCACTAGACGCTGGTGATTCATTGCCTAAATCATCTTCTGCAATAATAAAATAACAATGTTGTGTGTCAGCAGTCACATTTGAATCTTCGTATTGTGATTCATAAATGCCATTTTCTAAAAACACGCTATCTTTATAAATTTTATAACTGATATCAGCATCACTATCAATGAAGTCCCAATCAACTATAAAGCTTTCATTTCCTGTTGTCGTAACCGTTAATTCCGTTGGCGCACTCAGCACCGAGGCCCCACATGAGCGGCTGAGGCTATCTATCTGTTTTTTAAACTTAAATAAACTCGATGTGTAATCAAACCTTTTTGTGATCAGTCTAAAAGAACCTTTAAAGCTTATATCTAGTTCAAGAAAAGTATTAACATCAAAAACACAGTTATTATTATTTACTAATGGGATTGCTTCGATGCCTAGCTTTAATGAGTTTCCAACACCAGGCCCTGCAATACCATATAAGCGACTAAAGTAGGCAATCTCTGGGCCTACTTTCGCCTCTGCTTTAAACTCAACAGTGGTAAATGGATCATTTGCATCCACATTAAAGCCAAGCCCTTTGATCCCTTCAAACCCTTTACTTTCTGTATATTGTGCCCCAGCGACGATGTCCAATTTAGCCACTAAACGCGGTTTTATTGTTACGCCAACGGATGCATCAGCAACCAAAGACAATTGCACTTCAGGCTGAATGACAATAATACCTAGTGTAATAGGTGCGAATCTGATTGGCAGTGTCACATTCTTTTTCAAGGCGGCAACACTAACAGGTCCACCAATATCTAAGCCGAGCTCACTGTCCACATCAATGTGTGCTACGCTTCTAAAGTGGCTTATAGTCGCTGGAAAGTCTATTTTTAATGAGAAGTCAGGATTTACAGTTAACTTTATTGCACCTGTAGCACTGATTTGATCATTCTTAGTACCTATATCACCGTCGGCATCATGAAGTATGAGGTTTGTAACCACGAATTCAATAGGAGTCGCACTCGCTACTTGGTTTTGTGCTTGCGGTGACTGTTGTGTTGTCAGTACTTTCATTCCTTGCGGTAACGATGACTGCTGCACATTTTCAGCTCTTAATGCTTGTTGATAAACAATTGCACCTTCTGTGATTAATTGATCTAGCGTCGCTTCTTCTGTTTTTATGACCCTTAGTGAGCCTTGATTACCCAATACTTCAACAACTCTTTTTAAGAAGAAGTTCTCTAACCCATCCCCTTCATCTATTCCGTTTGATACAAGAATACTACCAATAACCACTTTACTTAAATCAGTACTCCCATCAAACGTAATAACACCTGTTGTTTCATTGTAATCTCTAATTGATGATTTTTGCTGTTCATCAAGTACAACCACGTTATCAGCTAAGGTTAAATCTACACCTGATTCATTTGGAGAGAAGGTTAAAGATAGAGAGACGTCGCCTTGCGGTGTTAGTTGACAGACATTAGCATCTTGCGCAGTTTCACATCCACGCCAGCTTAAAAACTGCCAGTCATTCGTTGGGGTTGCTTTTAGTGATAGTGCAGTCCCTAGCTCAACATCAACTGAACAAATATTACTACTTGAGCAGATTAAGGGACTCGCATTGTCTAACAGCTCAACTATGCCATCGCCAAACGAATCTATCGTTACTGTGATTTTCGAAGGTGAAACTGTTACTTGTTTTTCAGTTGTTGCGGTATTGTTAGAACTATCAGTGGCTGAATATACAATTGTATAATTACCAGGCTGTGTCAAATCAATGCTATTTGAAATTATGACTTCAACTTCATCATCGTAATTATCGACAGCCTGTGCACCATATTCGCGGTACTCTGTTCCTTGCTCAAGCGTAAGCGGTTCTGAGTTTAATAGAGTTATAACTGGGGCTGTTGTATCAACGACTATAACCGTTCTTATTACTTCAGCGCTATTTCCCGCTTTATCTGTTGCTGAATAGGTAATGGTATAACTACCAAGAACATTACTATCAACATTACTATCAATGGATACTGATACGTCGTCATCAGTGTCATCTGATACAGAATAACCTGGCTCAACAAAGTCTGTATTCACTTCAACTTCAATTTCAGCACCATTTGTAAGTGTAATAATAGGTGACGTGGTATCTTGGACGGTATCTACTTTGGTGGCTGGTTTATCATCCGAACCTCCACAACCTGCCAATGCTAAACTACACAATGGCAATATAAGTAACTGCTTCAACTTCATACATATCTTCCTTTATATGAACGCAAGAAAGTCGTAATTTGAAAATAATTATTCAAAAACCTTCAACTAACGCAGTCCCTTGCATTCAGTTAACATTAAGCTGTAATATTAATTTATAAAACTTAACAAATCAATGCTATCCACTTGTTATTACTAACTTAAACGCTAATATATTAGAGAGTACAATAGAAAAAGTGCTAACACATTGACAAAAATAGTTTGTTTTTTTCACATATTAGGCGCTAATTTATATAACTATAATTTGGTTATTTGGGTAAGACTCACAAGGTTTTTATCCGTATCAACGTCAATTATTACATCGTTAAATAGGATGTAATATGACAAAAAGCCGCTCATAGCTCCCCTTCACATACTTGATTTAAAATACGTTGAGCAGTCAATTTAATTAATATATTTCTCTCGATACACTTACTAATACTATTTTTAAGTTGATTACTGCTTAACGAAACGTTTTTAACAGTCAATAGAATACGACCAGTGTTTTGAGTAGTCATGGAATGGATAAAAATACTAATGCGCCCTCCCCACTTAAAAAAATTTAATTAATATCACACCCTGAATATTTATCTAATTACTATAGTGATTTACTTTGCTCTCAAAAAACGCCTCTACTCATTGAGCTAACGGCAAACGAAATACATCAACAGCCTAAGTAACTTAGCCGAAAATTATAGCGGCAATAACCAGTTAACAGCAGTCATTGAACTTAGTGAAAAGTAATGAACTATTAGGACTAAATTATATAAAGCTAACCACGCTTCTAGCTTACAAGGATACATAAATGCGTATGACGGACAAGCTCAATGATCGCATGATGAGGGTGGAACATGGTTTGAAGGTGCGCCTGCACAGTCATTCATAGCCAAAGGAGAGTAAGCGCTTATTTGGGTCGATTTAGATTCAGTACACCAACGGAGATAGCGGGTGAGCAGGCATGGTCAGAAGCTCGTTACTATGCGCGTCCAGTATCCCAAAGGCCAGTGATGGCGCAGATACGTGCACCTCATCTCGTTGAAGTGGGCACGACTATATATGCGAAGGACAAGTGTTAAACCTCAACGGTCGCGTAGATTTACCCATCAAATATGAATACGTATTGCCGAATGGCCAAATGAAAACGACGTCTCGTTTCAATATACGCCTACTGAAAGTGATCTTGACAACAACAACAACAACAACAACAACAACAACAACAACAACAACAACCGGTTGAAGTTTGTGTTAAAGGCGTGGATAAGTAGTTACAAAGAGGCTACTTATCGTGAAACTCAACGCGACTGGATCGTTTAATTAGTAGTGGTCTCATAAAAAATTACAAGGAAACCCCTTGATCTTTGCGACGTGAGGTTAATACCAAAAAACCGATATTGAGCGTATTTATTAATGTTGTTATGGGGTGAGCTAGGTCTTCAGCCATATCCCCTATCAGTAAAGAACTACACGAATGATTCGTGTAGTTCTTTACTGTGAATTGTAAGATAATTGATTGGATACCTCTTTACTCTCGGAAGTATATTCATACAAATCGACTAATAATAACGGTTTCGAATAATGGAAGCCCTGAAATAAATCGCAACCATACTCTATAAGGCACTGTTTCTGCTCAACAGTTTCGATGCCCTCTGCAAGTAACGTCAAGTTTAGATTTTTACCAATTGAAATAATATTTTGCACCATTTTCAACGATTGAACATCATGCATAATATCGTCCACAAAGCTCTTATCAATTTTCAACTCGTCGATGGGTAATGTGCGAAGCAAATTTAAAGACGAATAACCCGTACCAAAATCATCAAGTGAAATGCAAATGCCTTCATCACGAAGCTGGTTAAGTATCGGGAGCACTTTATTAATATCATCGATAAAAAGACTTTCAGTGATCTCAATAGTAATTCGCTTTGGGTCAATATTGTGGCGGTTAATGGACTGTTTAAGCATCGTAATAAAATCAATGTGGGAAAATTGTTGAGCCGAAATATTGATTGCTATTTGAAAAGTTAAATTTAAGCTTTTTTGCAATGCACTTATTTCTTTCAATGTCGTTTCAATAATATAGTTACCAATTTTTGGCATTAGGCCACAATATTCAGCAATGGCGATAAATTTATCAGGGGGTACAAAGCCCAACTTCTCATCTTCCCATCTTACGAGAGCTTCAACACCGTATAGGGTGTTATTTGCATCTACTTGCGGTTGATACACCATGTAAAAGCACTCAAGCTCAGCAGCTACACGTAAGCGCTCTTCTATTTCCAAACGACCCATGTAAGTTTGCGCCATGCTGAAAGTGAAGACATTAAACGTATTCCCTTCTTTTTTTGAGTTATACATCGCAATATTTGCAGAACGTAAAAGCAGCGTTAATGTTTTTCCATGCTCGGGTGCTTTAGCAATGCCTAAGCTACAGCCAAGACGCAACTCACTTTCCCCAATCTTAAAGGGTAACGCTATTGCCTTAATGATGCTTGATGCTTTGCGGTGCAGCTCGGACGTATGTGTAACGCTCGTTAAAATGATAAATTCATCACCGGCATAGCGAATAAGGAGTTCATTAGTGCATTCTAACTTTTTGAGTCGAGCCGTTACCTCTTGTAGAACGCGATCGCCCGACAAGTTGCCATATCTATCGTTGATTAATTTAAAGTGGTCGACATTAATTAAAATCATCGCAAATGGTTTCTGACTTGTCTTGAACCAGTCACTCATGTGTTTTGTGAAGTATTGTCGATTAGGCAGTGTTGTTAATTCGTCATGGTGAGCTTGGTAGAAAAAGTCATTGTCTCTTTGTCGCTGTTTAGCGGCCAATAAACGAATGATGTAAAGTGCAGCTAAATTAATGAAGATAAAAAGTGAAAACTGAACCAAAAAAGGCGTAATTAAGAGGGTTACAATGTCACTTTGTAATATTCTGGACTTGATCCATAAACCATAGGTATCAAGCCTAGCGATAACAACTTGAGCTCGCTCGTTGTAAAAAAGATACGGTTCAAAAGACTCTTTTTTGTAAGGATATTGGCTTGCAATGACATCAACTAACGGAACGGATTTCCCCATTCGCTCAGAAAAAACGAGAGGCTTATTTGTGTAAGCACTGGGGAAATCAAAGTGGGAAGAAATGAATTGGCGATAACCATCATCGCGTAACACAGTCAGCGTATTATAGGCGGCATAATGCTGATGGTTGTTAAACAGCCTTGCATCAGTAACTCTAAGGCCGATGGCAATCATAGCGACAGGCTCACCAGACTCTGACCGTAATGTTTTACGTAAGGGTATAATAAGCTGCCCATCTACACGATACGTGCGCCCAAGCACCATATGACCACTATTTAAAGCGTTTAAAAAGCTATCGCGTGTTTCGTTATAATCCAATAAATTAAAGCGAGGGTCTATCTTAATGTGCGGTCTCACTAATTGAGGTTCACCTTTCAGATTTGAAATACTTAGCATCGCTATATCTCGGTTTGACTCTATAATGTGGTCAAATTTTGCTGCAATGATGTCGTTATCAATGAGCTCTTGGCCATTAATAATAGTCTGCTGAAGAAACGACAACACCATTTCTTGCGTGCTAAGTAATGAGTCAACACTACTGGCAAAGCGATTAACCGTCGAAATTTGCCGTTCAGCATGAATATTCTTTAAATTATCCCACTGACACCAAATTGCAGCAGAAAAAATAATTAATGTTGCCCCCAGTATGAATAAAAAACCAATAGGTAAACGTTTTAAGATTGTCATTATGGCCCCTCAAGAGCACTTAAAATACATGGTTAATACTGGTTTGAAAGCAGGCGCAAAAAAATTAAATAAATAGCAATGATTTAAATTCGTGATTAATATAGCACGCCTCAACAAAATCACTCCATAAGAAGTGCAAATTACACGACAACCCATGATTAAGTATCAATTACAGACACGTAACTACCTGTAAATGAGCCCCGATAGGGTGGGATTCTAATGGCGAGTGTCATTAGTAGCTTAAATGAACGGTACGCGCGTATGGTTTTAAGTGGCTATTAGCTTTAGACACAGAGCCCACTTTAATTTGAAACTTCCAAACGCCGCGCTCGAGTAAATACGTTTCAATAAATGTAGCACGTGACATTCCAAGCTTAAAATTATAATTAAACGAGCCGGTATCATTTCCAATTGCTCCAAGTGGATTGTCTTGGCATTACCGCAGAGCTATAGGAAATTATCTGAACCTAATATTCTCAAGAGACACACGATATGCCTGATTATCTTATTGACGATCTAGAATAAGGCATTGTAGGCAGTATATTTATAAGATTAGGTATAAAGCACTTAAACTACGTTATTTATCAAATTGTAACGCCGCTTTTTTGTATTTTCATCAGACAGTTTAGGTGTATAGCGGTAACACGTTTAGCTGATCATAAACGCATGACCGCTAATGGTATACTCATTTTATTCGCGTAAATGACTTCGAGTGCAAGTAGTTTTCGCTCAGAAACCTTTTACCACTTTTTGCCATTGCTTCCTGAATAACTTCAGCGTTGAGGCGTCCATACCATCATATTTGGTGCGCCATTTGTAAAATGGTTGAATTACTCATGTCATGTTCGCGACACAGCTCAGGAATAGGCACGCCGCTGCCTGCTTATTTTAAAATGGCAAGGATTTGGCTGTCCGTAAAATGTGCTTTTTCATAGTTTTCTCCAGTGTTTACAATAAGAGAAAATTCTACATTTGGCTTCTATTATTTTTTTGGGGATTACCTGTGCACTATAAATTTTCATTTGAAATACACGGTAGGAATGTATACTATTTCTCGGTTAGTCAGTTGTAGTACTTATCAAATTGGACGATGAGTTGACATGGAAGTAAAACATATTCATTTCCCATTATCCCTATCCAATATGTACCCGCTGTTTTAAAAAGTATCAAACGCTAGAGCGTTATCAAATTTAAAGACACAACTAGGGCGCTATCACACTTGTTAACAGACAGGTTGACATGCTTCGTCGTGCATGCCAATACAGATAGGAGCAAGTGAAATAAGCTAACTCTTCGCGACTTGAGTTACATCTAAAACTAAATGCGATAAGTACCGCTCTATTATGATTGCTATTGATACGAGAAAGGCAAACCACTTAAGATCTCAAGTGACTTCACCTTAGCGCAACCGTTGATTGAAGATACCCGTTTTTTAGCGCCTGCTCATAAGCGAAGTAAAGCTAATAAAATTCTATTGTTAACTAAAATATTAAAGGGACTGAAATATATGATGAAGTGTGATGTTATCTACAGAGGGATCAGTAATAAAAATAATATCGCTAACCTTGCTGGCATAATTAAACGTTGTTTCCCTAACGCATCTAAAGCAAATGTCATCAGCTATTTAAAGCAAGATGATCTCGTTCTTTTTACCGATTTGGACGAAGACAAAGCCAATAAAATTGAACAGGCTATTATAAAATTTGGGGGAAAAGTTGAACTTCAATTTAAAGATAATAATGAAGACCTTTTTAATATTGAAGACATAGAAGAAGTGGATGACTTAGCCCCAGAGGAAGAAATTGAAATTGTTGCCGTCGTTGAAGACATTTCGACAATAGAAGCGGATCAAGCCCAAGAACCAGCCAACGAAAATGATACAATAAAAGTAGACTCCTTACTAATAGCAAAACCGTGGAGACGTGTTGCGGCCTTGTGCGTTGACCAACTAATAACGATGGTCTTTACGTTTATCATTACGTATTTGATACTGACTCTTTTTCCAGCCACACTTGAAAGCGTAAAGTACCTTGGATTTGTGCTAAGTCTCGTTTATTTCACGCTGATGACTGGCAATTTATCAGGCGGAAAAACAATTGGCGCAAGGTTATTAAAAATAAAAATAGTAGATGAACACTCGGCCCCATTAAACTTACTTAACGCCTTCATAAGATCCATTGTATTCTTAGTAGGCTTCGCCTTTTTCTTGATATCAGCGATAAGTATTTTCTTTAACCCTAAACGTCGAGGACTCCATGATTTAATGTCGGGGGCTTATGTTGTTGAAGAGGAAACAAGCAGCTTTATTAGCTCTAATGCTTTTACTGTAAAAGCACAAAAAATGGCATTTGAGCAACTCAAAAGAGCGCAAACAATTGGTATGGTAAAACTACAAGAATCTGTAGTACAAATAAATTCATCAATACCTTATCTAGAGAATGCGGGCTACATTATTGAAGATCTTGAGATGGAAGTCGGTGTATCACCGAAGGTTAATGTCATTATTAAAATGAACAGTGAAACGACGCTATCAATGGAAGAATTAGAAGAGAAAGTTAAAGATAAACCTGTCGTGGCAATGTTAGTTCGCGCAATCAAAATGAGTGCTGATTTACAGAGAAAAGTTAACATCAGAAGTATGAAAAGCGTAGGTATGGAAATTAGTCTCGCCGTAACACCATCTGTAAAACTATTATTTACGAGATAGTACGATGGCATATACTTATAAACTCGTTTTTAAAGGTGGTATTGCCCCTGATAAAAATCTAGAAAAAACTATTAATGAGTTTGCATCACTCTTTAATATTTCAGTCACTAAGGCTGAGCAATATTTTAATGGCAGGAGCTATGTATTAAAGAAAGATCTAACTCATGAAAAAGCCCAGTACATGTCTGAGACGATGTTAGAAGCAGGCATTATCTGCTATGTAATGGATAATGAGGATGCAAGTAATCGTTTTGCATCAAAAGGAGATGTAACAGCTAAAAAAACGTTGTTCAAAAACCGAGCGATATTAAGTCAGCATGTTACCTCCTTTGCGGGCACTAAAGATCTGGCGGACTTCAACATCAAACTACTTTTCTCTGATGTGTTTAAGAAAAGAAATGATGAAGAGCTTGAAGAGTATTATTCAGTTGGAACGGTGACAACAACACCTGATATCAATGAAATAACATCCGAATTCCCAAGACCTTGGTTATTTATTCGGCTTTTTGGATTGATGCTACTAACCTACTTTGGCTTTATTTACTCATTTGAATATTGGGAAAATATTAAACTATTGCCCGGCTTAATTTTTGTTGGCACGTTTGCAATGCCTTTAAGTGTACTCGTTTTCTTTTTCGAGACAAACGTGCCAAGGAATGTCTCATTAATAAAAGTGTTTAAACTCGTTCTACAAGGCGGGATACTGTCGCTTATTTTTTCTTTACTTATGTTCCAATTAACTTCTGACTTAAACTGGCTAGGCCCACCTGTTGCAGGTTTAGCTGAAGAGCCAGGGAAATTAATCGCACTTCTATTAATAGCAAATGCAGTCAGGTATCCCTATATTTTAAACGGTTTATTATTTGGAGCTGCTGTTGGGTGTGGTTTTGGTTCATTTGAAAGTGCTGGATATGCGTTTGAAATCCTTTTAAGTCAGAATTATACCTCAATGATAGACAATATTAATTTACGAGGAGTCTTGTCACCTTTTGGGCATATAATTTGGACCGGTATGATAGGCGCTGCATTATGGAAGGTTAAGGAGGGCAGACCGTTTATGGTAAGTATGTTATTTAATTATACTTTTGTGAGGGTTTTTCTAATAGCAACACTTTCACATATGTTATGGAATAGTGGAGACTGGCTCTTACCTTGGATCATTAAAGCCTCTTTTATTTCAGTCGTTGGTTGGATCGTTATATTTTCTTACATTAACGAAGGCGTATTAGAGCTGAAATTTTTAAAAAATAACACCGCGACTGAAGAAATACAGTGATCACCATCCACTAGCCGAAATTGAAGTAAACACATATGGGCTTGCCATAGTTTGCTAAACACCACTAAATTCAGAGCGGCCATATCGAACCGCCCACTATTTTATTTTAGTGGGCGTTGATGAATTAATCTCCGCTTTTTTTATCTTTACTCATACCAGTTAACATAGCTTTTTCATTCTTTACAGGTTGATTCTGTCTACTATCTAAATGACTATCTGGAGATTCTATAGCATCTCTATTATTTTTAGCATCTCTATCATCTTCAACTGATTCAGCCTCTAAACTTATCCCAGTGTTTTTAGTTAATACATCTAGATAACCCAAATTGTCATTACACATCTTTATCAATTTAACAATATCTGATAACTCCTTACCTTTGACAAAAAACATGCGCTTAGCTAACTCATCGACTTCTCTTTCCATAAAAGCTCGTCCCGCTGAGGAATAGTCGTTCACAACTTCAGGTTTTTTAGTATCTAAATAAGTTTTTATTGATTTTTCTGTCGGCAAAGAACCCAGCATTAAAGCCATTAATATAAACCCATCATTATTACTCTCTCTGCCACCATCAATTTTACTTCTAGATATCAGCAAACCAAGAAAAAGCCAAGCTGCATCCGCAATTTCGATAGGCTCTTTGCCGGATTCGCTATCCACTTGTTGAAAAGATGTTATGCGCATAAGGTCTTTATAAAAGTGTTCAAATAATAGCGTTGAGCGCAACTCCATTAATCCAATACCAAAGTTCCTCGTCCCTAAACTACCAATGACTTTTAGAATATTAAAAAAAACATTATCTTCCTCAACAATTGCTATAAGGTTTTTTCGTGTTTCTGTAGAGTTAAAATATTTCTTCGTGAAATCTTCATCTGAAAATACGATTGCCTTTTCAGTATATTCACTTGAAACAATCTGCAATACAGAGCGATAAACCGAATCCTTAAATGCTTCGTCAATCGTATCAATTAGTATTTCAAGTTTTTCCTCAAGTTTCGTCTGAAGTTTTTCTTGCTGTTGCCGATGACGTTGCTCGTTTACTTCCACCATGCCCTTATCTGTTCTATTTTTATCTATTGAGTTCATTAAGTGAGATACTTTACTCAATTTGTTTAAATCATTTAAATTTTTAGCATGAAGCAACACAGCTGCACACGCTCTTTTTGCATCCACAGTAGAACGCGTCAATTTTGAGTTAAGTTCAGACACACGTTCAACATGCTTACCTAAAAGGTTTACATGTTCTCTAATAGAGTCATTCTCTTGAATTTTTTTTGCGACCCCCGCTATACGGATCGCAACTAATGCCCCTGCAAAACCTAATGCCCATCCACCTAGCGCATCAAAAAGCCCTGTATTTTCCTGTGTTAAATAAGGCTTTACTAGAGAAGCGGGTAATAGTTCCCACTTAATTGTTAACCAAAAGAAAGCTAATGTAATAGTCCCAAAAAAAAGAGTCAGATATATCAACTCACCAACAGGGCTATAAATAGCTCGCTTAAATTGATACGACATACTATTTTCAGCTTTAGCGCTCATTATATTCCACCCATTTCAGTGGCCGCTTTATCCTGATTTTCTTCTAGAATCGCTTCAATTGCTTTTCTTTGTTCCTCACTTAATCCAATCATTTTTTCCTTGGTCTTGCTTATCCAGGCAGCACTCTCTCTCTTTTTATTATAATTTGTAATGAGTTTATTCAGTTTTTCTTCTGCAGCCTCGCTATCCGTCAACACTAAAGAAAAGAGCTCTTTGTAAGTTTCTTCTACAAACGACTGAATAAAAGTGACTATACGATGAATTTGAGTGATGTGTATTTCCCCTTTTTCAATAGGAATATCAATAGATATTCTTAATTCGCCATCGCTAGGGTCAAGTGACATTGCTAAAAATTTATATTCAAACTGATACCACGCTATAATCGAAGCAATAAAATGATATGATGCTTTACTAAAGTCAATCTTATATAGCCAAGGTGTGCTAAAACGCAATAAACTGTCATCAGAATAGCTGATAATAATGCGAAAATTAGGATAACTTTCTTCATTCATATAAACGCTTGTTTCAAAACCAAATATATATCGTTTATTTTCTTTATCATGTTTGTTCGCATAACCATGGTGTTCAAAATACTTGTCAAGAACCTCCACCACGGTTAGCTTTCCTGTCACAGGCCCTATAATACTATTCGCTGAAGAAGAGCTTGAATTCCCGAACTCCTCAAGTTCTTTGTGGGCTAATTTTATTGCATTGATGAGGGTTTTTTCTGCTTTTTGAATAAGTACTTCAAACTGAGAAGTAAAATCCTCATGAGGTGTTTCAACCGCACTATACACAGCAGCGAAACCATCAGAATCGATCATAAGAATAAAGTCAGAATCGCTCTCTTTATTACGAATATCGCTTTCATTTTTAAGTTCTAAATACCTGTGAGCTAAATTTTTTAATATTTCATCATCATATACATGAAAAAGTAAGTGCGCTTTTTCCTCATTGCCATGTACAGCGATTGATAAAGGAAGGGTCCCTTCACTTTCAACTCGAGTAATAGTGCAAGGTGCTTCTTCAGACGTCACACTCCACGTATCATGTTGCTCTGCGATATGAACTAATAGGCTTGAATAGATTTCGATTAAACTCATAAATGATTCCCTTCAAAGAAATAAGAAATGTCGACTAATGACAAAAAATTAATATTTATAAATCGCAATACAATATTTGATGTTGCGCATTATTTGATAAACGATTACAAATATTAATATATCAGATACGCATTACAATCAAAGCATTAACTTAAAATGAATATAATGATAAAACTAATTTTGTAATGTATTTTTGCTCAAATAGGCATTTAACAGAGGTTGTCAATTTTGAGAACGCAGCTGCCTTTTCAAAGTATATCGCCCTCAACGAAAATTGAACCATCAGACAAGCAGACCTGATTTAATCCCATCATCATTTTTTAAAGACAATGTTTTTTTAAAGGATTGTTACCACTAAACTGTTTAGAAATTAAATGAAAATTGAGCTTCTCATATTTTTATTCCTCGTTCAGATGATTATATTTTTCAGCTTGAATCTAATTTATAAAAACACTGAAATTAATGGTTTCATTATATTTTTCATTCCGTTATAAATATACAGTGGAAGTAAGTTACCTTTTACTCACTTCAAATTAACTAAAATGGAATGTGGTTATGTCTTTTAATAATGTAGTAGGCGATTTCTTTCACGGTAAAAAAGTAACGTATAACGAACAGGTTTTAGACTATGCTCATTTGTCTGGCGCAGACAGTTTAATACCTTTTATTCTAACCATATTGAACTGGTCATTGAAAGACACCGTTCTCGACAATAAACTTGTAACGTTTGAGCTCACTTTACAGGAAGATTCATTATTTGGATTCGAAGCTAAAAACATCACTTTCCACCATCCTAATTGTGTCAACTTACTACTAACTAGCTTTCCTATGTATGAAGTTATGGGGTCACTACTACCGAATGATAGTTTATGTATAACTAAGTTTGTTACTACTCATCGATATGAAAGCAAACACGCCGCTGAAGAGGGAGACACTATATCTGTTGAACAGGTGGTGAGCTACTTGTTCTCTGAGGATTACGATGGAAAAGCCCCTCTTCCCGCTCTTTATAAAACAATTCGGTTATTTGACAAAGAGACACACATTTCGAGCTCTGTTGACACAATCAAGCACACTCCCCCGCCACCTTTTGATATAAAAAAGCATTACTCTTCGCTATCAAAACAGACTAGAGAATTATTTGATGAAATAACCATTGTTTCAACGGCGAACTACCTCTTAAAAAACTCAGATATGAGCATTTCAAATAATGAATATGCCCGATTAAAGCTAGATAGCGTCTCGCCAGATATCTTTTTTTCAGCCATATTAAGCGTCCCTTTCATGCTCGAAACCTTAGCGGCTGAGCTCAATTGTTTTCATTATCAAGTTATTTTTCCACAGCCAGTCTATGATTACCGTGAGAACATCGAGGACGTAGTCGATGTGCGTACTTTCGATTCTGAAAAGGGCAATACGACAAACTGGTATGGCGAAGCTAAACGCCCTGTATTTAACCTTAGATTCAATCCTTTGATTGAATCATCTTTAAATAAAGCGTTTGATGGTAATGTCCTCGATACTAACCTGTTAATTAAATCGATACTTGAAATAGACAATGAGTTTATTAACGAGCTTAAAGCAATTAATAACAGTAAAAATCGCTCAGTAAAATCATTAAAAACATCACAAATAATACAAGAAGCGTTGAGTAATCGCATCATTGGTCAAAAAAAGGCAATGGAAGGTATCGCACAGGGGTATTTATCATCATGCTTACATCGTAGTGAAGGCCCTCGAATGATTTATACATTCGCTGGTCCCTCTGGGGTTGGTAAAACATATTCTGCCACTCGTTTTGCTGAATTACTCAATGATGTTGAGAGTTCAGGTTATGGATTCAATGTGTTTAATATGGAACATTTTACCCATGAGCACGATACAAAGAAATTAGTTGGCTCGGGTAACCAATATACTGATGCCTCGCTTGGTTTACTTACCAACTTAGTAAGGATAAATCCTCGCCAAGTATTACTTTTTGATGAAGTTGAAAAAGCACACCCGAATGTAATTCAATCGCTGTTAACCATTCTAGACTCTGGATATACAGAAGATGCAACCAGCTTAGAAGAAATTGACTTTACGCAATCCATTATTATTTTTACGACAAATTTAGGGCAAGAGTTATTCAATAAAAACAACCAACATCATCAAGTAAACGTATTTGATGTACTTCGTACATCTAAGAATGGTCAGACAGGACAAAGCCTTGCTCCTGAATTTGTAAACCGGCTATCAAAAGGTTATTCGGCTTTATTTTCTGGTTTAAAAGTAAATCACTTTATTAAGGCTGTCGAAAAAGTATTGATTCACGACACCCTCGGTATGGGTGGCATAACATTTAAATGGCCAGAGAGTTTTTCACGTTTCTTACTTAAAAGTTTAGCGCCTGAAATTACCATGCGACAAATAGAGCACTCACTCCCTGAAATACAAGCAAACATATTACAAAAATCAATTTCACACTTAGACGAAGAACAAAGTAATATTTTTATTAATGTGAATGTCAGTGATAATTTAGCCCACGCGCGTCAAAATGTATTTTTAGTATTAGATGATGATAAGCGTGTTTGTGACGCTATAAACCAATCATTAAGCAATGAAAGCATTACCCTGTGCGCTAATAAAAGCGACATCCCCCCCCTTCTTGAAAAGCTAAGACCTCAGAGCCTATTAATTGATGTTGATTCACTGGATGTAAATAGATTTGCTGAACTAGTTGATGAGATGTCTAGTAAAAACCCTGAACTAATTTTATTTTCTTATCAATTAATAAGTGATTCGAAAAAAAGATACAGTGCTAATCACGAAGAAGTCAGAGAGCACTTTAGTTTAGATGCGGTATCTGTCACACACGCGTTGGTAGGTATGTTTAAACGGATTAATTTCTACATTGATACTGAATATTCGCTCACTCGCATGTGTAATCAAAATCAAATGCTCAAATATAACATCTCTGTTGAGAAGTCGTCAGGTGATATTGAAGTAACCTTTCATGACTTGAATACCCAACAACTTATTTATTCCAATGATCTACGTGAAAGTGATTTTTTCTCTCAATCAGCTCCCACTGACAAACTATCCGACGTCATTGGACTCGAGCGTGCTAAAAATCGCCTTAATGATGTTATTGGATGGTTAAAACAACCATCCAAATTGAATAACTTTGGTATATCAGTACCCGCAGGTTACTTATTTGCAGGCCCTCCTGGAACAGGTAAAACACTTCTAGCAAGGGCTGTTGCCGGTGAATGTGATTTACCTTTTTTCAGTGTATCAGCCGCTGAACTTTCAGCTTCACACCATGGTGGAACAACACAAAATATTAAAAAATTATTCTCCACCGCAAGGAAATATGCACCCGCTATTGTTTTTATTGATGAGATAGATGCTATTGCTGCAGCGAGAACCGCAGGCACTTCAGGAGCCGCTCAAGATGCAAACCAAACAGTCAATGCATTATTAACCGAAATGGATGGTTTTGATGATAAATGCCAGATTTTTGTATTAGCTGCAACAAATCACCCTGAAAAACTCGACCGTGCAATTACCCGCCCTGGGCGGTTTGACGAGACTATCTATTGTGATTTACCCAATAAAGAAGCACGTACTCTCTTTTTCACTCAATACGCCTCACAACATAATTTGTACTGGACTGATGCTGAACTACTTAACCTGGTTGCACTTTCTCAAAGGATGTCTCCTGCTGAAATTCAGCAGGTACTAAAAGAAGCGATACAGTTTGCGGTATCAAATGATGTTCAACTATCTAAAGAGATTATTGAAAAAACAATGATCAGAGTGAGGTATGGCTCTCCTTCTGAACATTTGTTTTTAAGCGGAGACGAAAAGCGTAAAACAGCCTATCACGAAGCCGGTCATTTAGTCGCGCACCACCTTTTATTCCCTAAACAACATATTGACTTCATTACTATAGAGCCTCGTAATCAAGCCCTTGGATTTGTCGCCACACGACAGCCAGATGAATATGAGAGCTACTCAAAAATTACTATAATGCGCAAACTACAAATGCTCCTTGCCGGAAGAGTTGCAGAAAAACTGTGCACAGGCTCTGCTGATGAAATAAGCACTGGTGCAAGTAACGATATTGAAAAAGCCACACAGTTGGCGATGCATGCAGTTTATCAAGGGGGAATTGAGCCATCCGTAGGGCCATTAAATGTTGGCCTACTCACACGTTTTGAAGAGAGTGACTTACTTGCGAATGCGCAAAACGCAGTAAAAAGATGGATTGAAACGGCAGAAAAAGAAGTTGAAGAGTTACTTATTGAACACTATTCATTACTAGAAGTCGTTGCTGAAAAGTTGATTGATGAAGAGTCATTGATGGGCCACCAAATTTTAACACTATTAGGGGATGCGTAATGGCAATGACGCACGATGAGCTTACTCAATATCTCAAAATGAATTACTTATCTTACATATACTCTGAGGAAGACGATGTATTCATAAGTCCTGAAAAAAGCAACGTCTATACGATCAGTATATACCGAGAGAAAGGCGGCACAATTTTACATGTCGTCGCGGATTATAAATGTGACTTTTTTGAATATACGGGTGTTACTTATCAAGAGCTCAACATCGTCACCCTATTAAAGTATATGTTACAAGAAAATGAGGCCTATTCTTCAGGGTATTGGTGTTTAACTAAAGAGCATTCGCGCATCCAATTTCGTCAAACTTTATATTTAGGTGACACTAAACTAACGAGTATTACGCCAATTATAGACATGATAGCCGTTATATCCAGTGAAGAGCAGCGTGACAAGCTTCATAAAATGTGGCTATTACTTAACCCTGATAACGGCAAAGTTGGTGATACTAAAAGTTTTTTGGCTAGTGCAAAAAAGGCACAAAAACAATATTCTCAAGAGACACACGATATGCTTGATTATCTCATCGGCGATCTAGAATAAAGGCGTTGTAGGCAGTATATTTATAAAATTAGGTATAAAGCAATTAGTTCAAGCACAGTTTACATTAGCGGCTCGTTGTTATTATTAGGGGTTGGGTTTGGCTTATTTTCGACCCCAAACAATAATGCCATTATGGGTGCTGTAGATAAAAGTGAGCTAGGCGTCGCATCTTCCTCAATGAACTTCTCGCGCACTATTGGTAATTTATTTGGTATGAGCTTAATCAACTTAATTGTACATTATTACCTTGGTGACAGCACCTTTTCAGCACAAAATGGCCACGCATTAATGAGTACGATTTCATTGGCGTTTACAGTGTCACTAGGGTTTGTAATTCTTGCCAGTTGTATTTCTGCGCTGCGAGGACGCGCTTAAAAGGATAGATTAATTATTTACTGCGTACCTACCTTAAAATACAAGGCAAGAACATGAAAAAAGTCTATTAGTTCAATACCTTTTCAAGGTAGGCTGTACTATGCATAGCTTTTTAATGCTCTTGCCCTGAGTTCTAAAGAATCATTATCAGAAGAATTTAAAAGGTGCATATTAGGCAAACCGTTAATATACTTTAATTTTAAATTCTAAATATTTCCTTAATTAATTAAAGAACACTATATTTTCAATAACACATTAAACAAGTAAAAAAACAAAAAATAGCATTATGTCTAAAAGCGATGAAAAACCATATAAATAAATGGTACTTTTCCTTGAGGATCTTTATTTTTTAAGAAAAACAATTATCAATTAAACCTTTTTAAAATAAAAACACATTCAAAATCAATCTTTACTAGGAGCTATAATGAAAGAAGAAAAAATCACTGAAGAACAGGATTTTTCAGAAGACACCTATTCCAAATGGTATATATTTTTTACGATACCTATACTTTCTTCTTTGTATTTTTTTTGGTTTGTTATGAAACTTTTAATGTCTTTTATTTTTTCTCTTGGGGAGGAAGATAGAAGAGATAAAACATATGTTAGGTATTCTGAAAATGGCATACATAAAACAGGACTTTCAAGTACATATAAATCAGGTAATTTGATACGTATTCTTATAGTAGGAGCGGGTATATATTTTACATATAAAGGTATAGAAGCCTGTATTAAAGTATTTCATGCTAGTTTAGAAACAGGTGTTATTTTTCTTCTACCACTTTGTATTGCTGGCACAGCATCATTATTATTTAGTGAAAGCTTTAAAAAACATTTAAACAACGACAAATCATCACTGCCATTTATTATTGTATCATTTGTTGGTTTAGCCATTTCTATAGCTATAACGGTATATTTATACAAAATTGATTTCTTAGAAATGGGAGATAGTAAAAATATTAAAGATGGTATTTTTTCATTGTTTTTTGTTCCTTTATTTATCTTTTCTGGTTACATATTACCTATAATGGTTTCTTTAATATCTATTTTGTTAACATTAAAAGATAAAAATAGTTATTCTATATTTGCTGTTATTTTTGCTTTTTTATTAGGTTCTATTCCTCCTTATATGCAATATCAAGAAGTTCAAAAAAACATTGAAAATAAAAAAGAGGAAATTAGAAAAGAAAAAGAAAAAATTATACAAAATAAAAAAAGAAATAAATTAAGAGAAGAACGGTATAAAGAGATGAGTATGAACGAAAAAGGTTTTACTTATTATTCTCCAGAAATAATTTCAGCTCGTTATGACCCAACAAAAAAGAAAGAAGAAGATGATAAAAGATTAACTGGCACAGGGAAAGGTAGTTTACTTATACTGCCTAGTTATAAATTCAGAGTTAAGGTTAGTGTTGAAGGTTTCGAAAATTATACTTATGGTATGGAAGTGCCAGTAGGGAAGTATAAAATAACATTAGAGCATGAAAAATATAGAAAACATAAGGAAATATACGAAGTAAAAGAAGGTGGTAATATCATTTATATAAAAATGATATGATAATTCCTTAAAAATATATGACCTAAGTTTTAATAATATTAGGTCATTTTTAATATAGAAAGGGGGTTTTCCCCCCTGTGTCAGGATAGTTGTCACTTCTAACTTTTAATAAAGGCAGAACGAACTTTCTCATACTATAAATAAGTACGGGTCAAAATTTCAATCGCCTAACCGCCAACACACACTGTTGGTTGAGCAGCTCGAGTAGTTTCATAAATTATAAAAATGGAGAGCGCAAGCAGTTACTTCTTTCATTGAAAAAAAGTAATCTTGCCTAAATATAATGAATAACGACGGTTCTAGCTTTCTTCTGTATACCTTCGCCCTTTTATGCTGTTGTTTATTTCACTCAACAGCACTGGCTACGACCTCGATACCTGTGCAAAAAATCCAAGGAAACGACGTAATTATTGAACAGTTTAAAATGGGTTACTTTACTGATGTAACAGAAAAAATGCAGTTAAATGAAATACAAAAACAACCGTTTCGCATTTCTTCAAATAGTATTTCACTCGGCACAGCCGCTAAAGTCACGTGGGCAAAAATAGAACTGGAAAATTTAGATAAAAAAATACAAAAAATCTATCTCCACCACCCTTATGCATACCATAATCATAAAGTAGAGCTTTATGAAGTTATCGATAACACATTAGTCCGTGAACGCATTCTTGATATGGATAACCCTGCAACATTACAATGGATGTACCGTGGTAGCGCCGTTTTTGATATAGAATTACAAAATAAAAAAACGTTATATATAAAAAGTATTTCCTTCTCTCACCAATGGTTTAGCCTTAACCTTTACAATGAAGACCAGTCTAAAAGAGCCTTGTTGGGCCAATATACCGATATCGCGCTGCTTGTAGGGATGATACTTGCACTTATTATTTATAATTTTTTACTTTTTATCTCATCTCGTTTAAAAGAGCACTTCTATTATTCATGCTATCTCGTTTGTGGTGGTTTTTGGATTGCACTTTCCTATGGGATGTTTGCCGATTTCTTCAATATCTTTGGCTCCATTACTTTGAAATGGCATCTATCTTTAGTCGCAATGCCAATATTTTTAATATTGTTTATGATCAATATTTTCGAGACTAAAAGTAAATACCCAATTGAACATTGGGCACTTATATCAATTATAGTTTTATTAACTATCAACTTTATTTATGGTTTATTTGATATTGTAACAGCCCTTAAGTACTCAAGCTCACTCGCTGCTGTAATGATGGCTGTTAGTCTCTCTGTTAGTTTTTCTATGTTGTTTCGAAAACACTCCATCGCACTATTCTTTTTAATAGGTCATGGGTTATTTGTCATCTTTAGTATTTTAGCTGTCTTCTTTTACAAAGGAAAAGCGGAATTTAACTACATCAACAGTCACGGTGTAGGCATTGGTATTATGTTAGAAGCCCTCGTTCTATCGCTTATTATCGCCTATAGAATTCGAATATTAGAGAACCTAAAAATAAAACAAGCGGATCTTCAATTATTAGCATCAACAGATCCTTTAACACAGTTATTTAATCGCCGTCATTTTAGCCTTGCTGCAACAGAGTTATTAAACAAAGCAAAGCAAATGCATCGCCCTATCTCTGCTATTATTATCGATATAGATCATTTTAAACGTGTTAATGATACGTATGGGCACGTCGCTGGCGATAAGTCGTTGAGGTGTGTCGCGGATATTATTAGACAACAGTGTCGTAAACACGATTTATTAGCCCGCTATGGAGGCGAGGAGTTTGTTATTCTCATGCCGGACACACGCTCAAGTAAAGCCTATGCGCTAGTAGAGGAAATGAGACAAACATTAGAGCGCACTGAAGTAAGTATAAATAAGACCTTATCGATTCGTTTAACAATGAGTAGTGGTATCACAGAGGTTAAACCTGAGAACATAAACCTAGATGATGTGATTAATCAGGCAGATAAAGCGCTGTATACAGCAAAAAATAATGGCAGGAACCAAACCCAGCTATCGACTTTTTAATCAGGGTAACTATCTGGTATAGACGCTCACCTTAATGATAATACTTCGTATTCAAAACCGATAGTTCCCGCTATTAGAAGAAAACACGCCCCTCCCCGACAGCCCTTATACAGCAAGACTTTCCGCCATATTTAACTCTACATATGAGACATAAAAATGTCTGAATTTGGCTGTTTGAGACACTTCCACCTCGCAAAAGTCTGAGATAAAAAAGTGTAAAAATTCACTTTTTAATATACCAACGTATCAACTAATGCCCATAAAAAAGGGATTCACCGTGTCTCAATATGGAAATTTTATAGGGTGTTAGCAGCTAAAAAGCTGAGATGAAAAAGTGAAAAAATACACTTTTTTATTATATGGTAAGGTAATTCTTTACCTAATTTAAGGCTGATTTTACGCGTTAAAATTACAACTATTGAGCTGCAAATAGTTCGATAATATTGAGAATATTATTGCATCAGTAGGATGCTATAAAACTTGGTTTGGTAATCCCCCCCCTAAAATAACAATTACCTGTTCATAACTCTTAAGGTCGATCTTACCGAGACCTCTAGTATTTTCTTAATTAATGAATGTCCATTTCATAGCCAATCTCTTTGAGTGCTACATTACATGGGGTTTATTACTCATTGAAACACTAAACACCTGAAATACTTTGACGTACTAAACCAAAAAAGCGCCTTTATCCAAGGCGCTTTTAAGTTTTAGATTATTCAGTAAAGCAGATTAATCAACTATATAAGAAACGTTAAATGCTTCACTTGTCACTTCATCCTCAAATGTATAAGTTAGTGTAATCGGAAGCACAGCACCGCCCAAACCAACAGTATATCTATAACCAAATGAACTATTATTCTCAACCACGTCATTTAAAGCTTGTGATACTTTAACGCTATCTTTATCTGCTACATCAAAATTTATAGCTAACAATTTAACGCCCGTTCTATTCGCTACGCTCAAAGTGATTTGAGAGCCTCGTTGTACAACACCATTAATAACAGAAAGTGATGAAGATACTGAACGGCCAAATTTGCTAGCCATTTCGCTGATATCTTTTACTCGCATGTCATATGCGGCTGCAGGGTAATTCTTGTCCATTGGTGTGAACGTAATTGAGACTGTGCCGCCAGTTAATGCTGTCAGCTCTCCTTCCAAACCAAGATCATTTGATACTGTAGCAACACTGCTATCATTAACAGTCCACGTACCAAAGCTTGTTAGGTTCTTACTCGTACCATCGCTCATAGCGGCGATAGCTTGCAAGAGAGTTTTTCTACCCTTATAAAGCTCTGCCACTTGCGATGAAACAGTAATGGTTTCTACAACAGCTGGACCAACGGTGATTGCAACAGAGTCACTCATACCATTGAAGTTAAAGTTTATCTGGGTATAACCTTCAGCAATAGGTGTAACGACCCCTTCACTACTTACTGTGGCAATATTTTCGTCGCTAGAAAGCCACGTGCCTTCTGTTGAAACATCAACTATTGATGAATCTGAATAAGTAGCACTTGCTGTAACATTAATCTGCTGGCCAAGAGCAACAGATTCTGAGCTAGAATTAATTGCGATTGAATCAAGAACAGCTTTTGTAACAGTAATATGAGAAGTTGATTTAATACCATTTAGTGAAGCGGTAATAGCGACATCAATACCACCATCACCAATGCTAATATTATCGTTTACTAATGCAGTGAGTTCACCCTTAATTACATTGCTAACAACAACGAGGTTGCTCACTCCACTTACCCATGTAACATCATTTGTAACATCTGAGCGTGTACTATCTGTATATATTCCAACAGCATTTGCTTTAGTTTTTCTGCCAATAGGCAAACGGTCACTATTAAAACTAATTTCGATAGCATTAAGAGCTGCAGCCGTTACGGTCACTTCAATTGAATCTTCAAAGCCGTCAAACGAAGCTGAAACTAACGCTTTACCTACGCCCTTACTTGTAATGATTCCGTCACTGCTGACAGTTAAAACTTGCTCATCTGAAGTCGAGTAAGTAGGGGCGATATTAACTGTACTATCATTGGATAACTGTGCAAAAGTTGATGCTTTAGTCGTTAATCCCAGAGGTATAACTTGTTCTAGTACCTCTACTTTAATCGAGTTGATTACAGCATCTGTTACTGTCAGCTTTGCTGTACTTTCAAAACCATCTAACGTTGCTGTTATATTAGCTTCACCCATTTGATGTGCATTTATAATGTAATTATCAATTGAGGCAACATAAGTATTATCAGAGCTTAATTTAAAACGCTTTTCGTTTGTTACATCAGTAATTGAATTGTCAGAAAAAACCTTTTTAACAGTATAGTTAGTTTTTAGTCCCGCAGGTGTATTGTTTGAAACGAGGTTAAGCTGAAGCCCTTCTAAAACTGCATCTGTTACTTCTATTGATACATTTTCTTCAAAGCCTTTATAGACGACATGTATCGAGGTTGTCCCTATATTTAAAGTCGACACTAAACCTTGGTCATTGACTGTCACAATATCGCTATTCGCGACACTAATTATAGCTTCATCCGTAACATGCTCTGTAGTACCGTTATTAAATAACGCGCTAACGACTAATGCTGTCTGCTGGCCAAGAGGCACTGTTGACATTTCTAAATCGACACTCACTGCTGACGCTTCTTTTGCTTCAATAGCCAGAAATTTTTGTGCTTCTAGCCCTTCAAAATCAGCAGTTACTGATACTTCACCTGGTTTTAAAAGCTCTAAAAAGCCAGTATTAGAGATTTTAGCTAGGTTATCGTTGGAAGAAGTCCAGTTAATTTCACCCTTTACATTATAATACTTATTGTCTGATTTTTTATGCCATAAACTGGCTTGGTAGTTTGTACCTTCTATGAAGGTATCGCTAGTAGGCGTTAGCCGTAACTCAGAATCTATAATGGCATACGAAACGTTGATTGTTTGACTACTTTTAATACCATCATAAGAGACATTAATCATAGCCTGTCCTTCACTTATGGCAGAAATCAAACCACTCTCAGAAACACTGACAACCTCAGAGTTAGATGATGTGAAAGTAAGGCCACTTTCCAAACTTTCTTCTGAGTTATCAGAAAAAATAGCGGTTACTTTTATTTGTGTTGATTGTTCGTAATCTAAGATTAACTCGGGAATAGAAAGCTCTAATTGAGTTATAGAGACGACTTCTTGTGTATCCTCATCATTACTACTTCCACAAGCAGATATGAATATGAGCATAAATAGATAAATAGACCATTTTTTAAAAGCTAAAAACATTTTTACATCCTGTATGTAATCACCACATACTTAAAAGGCATTACATGGCGCAGTTGCACCAATTCCTTTTAAGTGCATTATAGAAATTATACGTTCCCTTTATACCTGGCTAGACTTTAACCGATTAGTTATGTGCCTAGTTTAATATAAGAAAATTAATCTCTAACTTTTTCATTATAAACTATCAGCGGGGCTAGTTACAATAGCCGGCAATCCATCTGAAAATAGTGATGTAAAAGTGAGTATTCAAGCTATAAAACGCCAAAATGGGGTGAAGTCGATTTCCTCAAGTTTATAATGAGCCTGGTGTAACTGCCCTCTTTTAAATTTTAAAAATACTTAGTAAGAAGAAAAGTAACACTACTGGCAAATTAGAGCCAAATCAAAGTAGCAACTCTTCCCGTGGTAATCCTTTAATACTTACAATATGTATTATTTAAAGGTGGTTCATGGAATATCGAGCATTAAACTTGTGCAATGGTCATAGGGTATCTAACGAGGTTTTGACACCTACTTTGGGAGCAGCTAAACGCGCTTTTGCTACATTAATTAACGCTTCATCCTCACTGGTCAGTAACACGGATTTAAACGGCAACGCCTCTCTTTGTACAACGTATTCTAGTGTCTGCCTTAGTAGCTCTGACGGAGTTATACCTAATTTTTCTAGTGCAGCGTAAGAACGCTTTTTCACATCATCATCGACACGAAAACTTATAGTACCCATAACGACCTAAGGGATCCCCAAAAATAATTATTAAATTTCAATCACATCACTCACATCCATATTTTTCCAATCGAGTTGCACTACCACCTGTACGAAATAGGCTAGCCCTTCCAAGTAA
>Ga0209309_10000665_pt1 | contig 38735 bp, 37 predicted proteins | sample COGITO_mtgs_1204_2_FD_184807 | JGI IMG/M metagenome (GOLD analysis project Ga0209309, IMG submission 184807) | Pelagic marine microbial communities from North Sea - COGITO_mtgs_120412 (SPAdes) (version 2) | ecosystem: Environmental > Aquatic > Marine > Epipelagic ... | reverse complement strand
GAGAAAGAAAGAAAATTCCGCAGCAGTTTTTCGATTGAGTTTTTGGGTCATCCCGCCCACAATACTGGCGCCACTTCTCGACGTGCCTGGGATCATGGCCAAACATTGAAAAAAACCGATTTTAAGTGCTGTTAAATAACTTATTTGAGTGTGCGCTTCAGGGTTTTGCACATCTTCAACTTCATTGGCCTTAAACCAATCGTCTACCTTTAAAAGGATGAAGCCACCAATAATCAAAGAAATGGCCACGGTAATTGGGCTTTCCAAAAGTTCATCGATCAAATCGTTGAGCAATAGGCCCAAAACCACTGCAGGCAAAAACGCCACTAAAAGTTTAAAATAAAAGTCTAGGCTTTGGAAAAAGCGTTTCCAATACAATACCACGACCGCTAAAATAGCGCCCAATTGAATCACGATGGTAAAGAGTTTGGTAAAATCGTCACTAGCAATGCGCATAAACGACGAGGCTATAATCATGTGACCGGTAGATGATACTGGTAAATATTCAGTAATACCTTCAATAATGGCAAGAATGATGGCTTCTATTAAATTCATGAGGCACTAATTACAAGATGGGTTAGTAGCGAAATAAAGGATGGGGTTTTCGGACTATTTCTTAGAGTCGGCGTCTTTATTTGGGTTCAGTAAAATCGCATACACTTGAATTCCAAAACCGAGCAGAACCAAGGTTGGGGCCAATCGAATACGTCTCCAATTGAAGATTTCTGGGTTGAACACATTGGGGTCATCACTGCCACCACCTGCCATAAGCGCAAATCCTAAAACAATGCAACCTAAACCAATGAGCATGAATTTATAGTTCTTGGCACCAAAAATAAAATCATTTTTTGAAGCCTCCTTTTGTTTCTGTTCTCCCATGATCATTTCGTTTCTCTAGGTTGTGTTTTGTCTTAAGTGCTGCAAAGTAAAGGTTTTATTAAAACTTATACGTTAAGAATTTGCAAATGTGTTACAGCTTTTTTTTAGAAGTACCATCAGCGAATCCAATGGTAGCAATTAAGGCGTTCAATTCTTCCAATTGTTCTTCAGAATTATAAGAAATAACCAAAGACAAACTAAAGCCTTTATAAATGGTGGTCATGTACTTTTGGTTAAAAGCTACATCCATATAATTTCCACTAACCGTCATCACATCAAAGTTTTTACCACCAATTTTTTTGGCACTGTAATCGTCTTCAAAGGTATAGTTGATGACCGTTTGTTGCATCATTTTTTTAGCTTCGTCCAAATAGGCACTTCCGCGTGTCACATGAGGGTACATTTTGGTGTTTTCAGCAACAATAATGATGGAGTAGTTGTATTCTGGGGCAAGATTCATGTCGTAACGGTAGGCTGCAAATAAATTCGCGGTATTAACCTCATTGGCTTCTACCGCCCGCTTAGTACCTTCGTTGGTAATGAGATCGGAGCCCAAGCTTGCAATATCGTTCATTTCTGAAACGGATTGTACGTTCCAACTATCATCAAAGGGAAAGCGCATTCCAAAATAATCATTTGTATAAATGCTATTGGTTATGTTTCCGAAGTCGAAGTCTTCTGGAAGTTGTTGTTCTTGTTTACAGCCTAACAGGACGATAGAAATAACAAAAAGCGCAAGTGGTTTCAACATAAACATTAGATTAGTAATACAGGTGATCGGTCTTTAAGTTGAGGTAGCGTTGCGTCGCTATAAATGTACTTATCCAAGTAATTAATACGCCCAGTAAAAAGATACCAATAAATAGTGCTGCAATCAAGGTAGGGTTTTTAAGCAGTTGTAATTCAGGAAAAGTAAGATCCATATAATACAATACCACGCCCATGCCAATTAGGGCGACGATAGCACCAATTACGCCCAACTGTACACTTTTGGCAATAAAAGGACGCCTAATAAACGATTTGGTGGCGCCAACCATTTGCATGGTCTTGATGATAAATCGCTTCGAATACACCGCCAAACGGATAGAACTGTTAATGAGCAACACTGCAATTAAAGTAAACAAGGCGCTCAAGATCAAGACCCAAAAGGTGATTTTCTTCACATTATCGTTCATGAGTTCTACCAGGTCGTTATCGTAGCGAATTTCCTCAATAAATTTTTTGTTGGCAAGTTCTTCAGTAATCCCGTCCAAGGTTTCGTTGGTTACATAATCTGCTTTGAGATAAACGTCTATGGAATTTTGCAGCGGATTATAACCCACAAAGTCCATAAAATCCTCCCCAGTTTCGGCTTTCATCAATTCTGCAGCTTCTTCCTTGGAGACGTATTCAGTACTTTTGGTATAATTGGCCATGGCGAGGCTCTTTTCTAGCTGGTTGATTTCCACTTCCTTTGCCGATTCGTTGAGGTAAATGGTCACCACCACTTGTTCTTTAAAATGGTCGGCTACTTTTTTGGCATTCAATACCAAAAGCCCCAAGCAGCCCAACAAAAACAATACCAATGCGATACTGATCACTACAGAAATATACGAGGAAATTAACTTTCGTTTTTGATATTGGTCAAAAGTGGACGCCATAAAGGATGTGGATTAACGCTGTAAAAATAAAAAACAAATTGCTTATCTGGAGTATTAGAACGATTAACTTTTAAATGTGTTGTAATACCGTTAAATTTGCGCCATAAATCCGTGCACGAAAGGCAATTTACAGTTGGTGAACACGGTACAAAAGCAAGCAACATGAATTACGATTTTAATAGCATTGAAAAAAAATGGCAAAATTATTGGGCCAAAAACCAAACCTTTAAGGCCAGTAACTCTAGTGAGAAACCTAAATATTATGTGCTCGATATGTTTCCTTACCCAAGTGGAGCGGGTTTGCACGTGGGGCATCCTTTAGGCTACATTGCCAGTGATATATATGCGCGCTACAAACGTCATAAAGGCTTTAATGTGTTGCACCCACAAGGTTACGATAGTTTTGGGTTGCCTGCGGAACAATATGCCATTCAAACTGGTCAACATCCTGCCTTAACGACTGAAACCAACATAAAGACCTACCGACGCCAGTTGGACCAAATCGGATTTTCTTTTGATTGGAGCAGGGAAGTACGCACCTCAAGTCCGGAATATTACAAATGGACGCAATGGATTTTTATCGAATTATTTGAATCGTGGTACAATCTCGAAACCGATAAAGCAGAATCAATTGAAACCCTAATAAACAAATTTTCTTCGGAAGGCAATGCCCAAGTGCAAGCAGTTTGTGATGCTGATATTGCCCTGTTTTCTTCGGAAGAATGGCAAAATTTTTCTTCCGAAGAACAACAGGAAATTCTTCTAAAATACCGCCTCACGTACTTGGCGGAAACCGAAGTCAATTGGTGTCCTGTTTTGGGAACCGTTTTGGCAAATGACGAGATCGTCAATGGCGTTTCCGAACGTGGTGGTCATCCCGTAATACGCAAAAAAATGACCCAATGGAGCATGCGCATTTCTGCCTATGCCGAACGTTTGCTTAATGGAATTGAATATAACAAAGAGGCCTTGGATTGGACAGAATCCTTAAAAGATATACAACGCAACTGGATCGGGAAATCCGTGGGTGCTTCCATTACGTTCCGCGTCATTGCGAGCGCAGCGAAGCAATCTCATGACATCGAAGTGTTTACAACCAGACCCGATACTATTTTCGGCGTCAGTTTCATGACCCTAGCTCCAGAACATGAGCTGGTTTCCCAAATTGTTACCGATAAACAAAAGGCTGAAGTTGAAGCTTACATAGAAGCGACTGCAAAACGCAGCGAACGCGAGCGCATGGCAGATGTAAAAACCATTTCAGGCGCCTTTACAGGGGCTTATGCCGAACATCCATTTACAAAGGAGCCAATTCCTGTTTGGATTGGCGATTATGTTTTAGCAGGCTATGGCACGGGTGCTGTGATGAGCGTGCCTTGTGGTGACCAGCGCGATTATGAGTTCGCCAATCATTTCGGTATTCCTATTCCTAACATTTTTGAAGGTGTTAATATTTCCAAGGAAGCTTACAGCTCAAAAGAGAATGTCATTATTGCCAATAGTGAGTTCCTTAACGGAATGAGTTATAAAAAAGCTGCAAAACGGGCGATTTTCGAGCTCGAAAAATTGGGTCAAGGCGAAGGCAAGATTAATTACCGATTGCGGGATGCGGTATTTAGCAGACAACGGTATTGGGGCGAACCCTTCCCGGTATATTACGTCAACGGAATGCCACAAATGATTGACCCAAAACATTTGCCCATCCGTTTACCCGAAGTCGAAAAATACCTCCCAACCGAAGAAGGCGAACCTCCTTTAGGGCGCGCCGATGTTTGGGCTTGGGACAGTAAACAATGTGCAGTGATCAGTAATGAGTTGGTCGATAACGAAACAATATTTCCTTTGGAATTGAATACCATGCCAGGTTGGGCGGGAAGTTCTTGGTATTTTTTCCGGTATATGGAAGAAAAGGCAAACCGAGATGAAGCCTTTGCTACTGAAGATGCCCTTAATTACTGGGAAAACGTCGATTTATACATTGGCGGAAGCGAGCATGCCACGGGCCATTTGCTCTATTCCCGTTTTTGGGTCAAGTTTCTTAAAGACCGCGGATTTGTAAACGTGGAAGAACCCTTTAAAAAGCTGATTAACCAAGGAATGATTTTGGGGACTAGTGCTTTTATACTCAAAATTTCAACTATTACAATTTCTCAAGCTGTTTGGAATAAGGATGATGTGGCCATTGGAGATTTAATTAAAACTTTAAAATCTGAATCTGATTTATATATTAGTGATGAACTCAGTGGCATAGGCCCATTTCTTCATTCAAAAGGAATTAAAAACGTTAATAGTGTTGAACATAAACATCATTATGACGAATACTATAATCAAATAGCAGAATTGATTGAGGATTCTGAATATTTAAATTCAGAGAAATATTTGATAAATATTTCTCTTATTCCAATTCATGTTAAGGTTAAATATGTCAATGCTTCGGATGAATTAGACATTCAGAGTTTAAAGACTGATAGTGAATTTGGCAAGGATTATCTTGATGCAAAATTTATTGGTGATAATAATTCTTTTAAGGTAGCAAGGGATGTCGAAAAAATGTCCAAATCAAAATATAATGTCGTCAATCCCGATGCCATTTGCGAGCAATATGGTGCTGATAGCCTTCGAATGTACGAAATGTTCCTAGGGCCCTTAGAACAGGCAAAACCTTGGAATACCGCAGGTATCACAGGCGTGCACGGTTTTCTTAAAAAACTCTGGAAATTGTATGTTGGCGAAAACGGTTTAAACGTCGACGATACAGAACCGACAAAAGATAATCTGAAAACGCTACACAAAACCATCAAAAAAGTAGCCGAAGACATCGAGAGTTTCTCGTTTAATACGTCGGTTTCTACCTTTATGATTGCAGTAAACGAGTTAACAGCACAGCAATGTTCAAGCAAAGCTATTCTTGAACCCTTATTGATTCTGCTATCGCCTTATGCACCACATATTACTGAAGAGTTATGGAGCCAATTGGGACAGGAGACCTCGATTTCAACTGCACCATTTCCGAAGTTTGAAGAAAAATATTTGGTAGAAAGTAGTAAGAATTATCCAATTTCCTTTAATGGTAAAATGCGTTTTACTATAGAATTATCCATGGATTTGGACAAAGAAGCAATTGAAAAAGCAGTAATGGGTCATGAAAAAACCATCGCTCAATTGGAAGGACGCACGCCTAAAAAAGTGATCGTAGTACCTGGTAAAATTGTGAACATTGTGGGGTAAAGGAATCAAAATTCACTTCATTCACAGTATTAACACTGTTTCTATTTACACGTAAGAATGTGAAATATTGTGATGCAAGGGTGGCATTAAAATAAATTCGTACAAGGTCAGCCTTCAGTTATGTGCTGCGTATCCAAGTGAAAACTAAGGTATAATACTAGCTTAAGAGTTCATTGAGATTAAAAAGACTTGTTGCAACTGCAAACCATTCAACTTAAAAAGTAATAGTCATGAGATTTATTTGGCGCCTCTCCATTTTTGATAAAGTGCTCTTTGTCATTTTTTGCGCTGCACTCTTGGCTTCTTTTTTTACGTGGTTTTTTGAAGAACGGTTTAATAAACACCTATGGCACAGTAATCCTTCACAGCGTTATAAAATGGCAGACGAAATTGTGGATGAGGAAGTTTTTTTAGGGATGACCAGACCTGATATTATTGACATATTAGGGAAACCTGTAGATCCTTTATATGAAGATGAATCCATATTAAATTATAAAATAGGGACCCCGCCTAGTTTTTCAAAAATTTTAAGAGAGGAGTTAATTATAGTCTTCGTAAACAAAAAAGCGGTTAAAGTATTTAGATTGCGAATGGAGGAAGGAACTGACACTATTGCACCCCATTAAATTGGTTCACTTTTTGCTATCTTACAAACAAGTTAACAAACTAAAAATAGAAAATATATGGGAGGAATAGGAATGGGATATTGGATCTTAATTGGTGCCATTGCCCTTGTGAGCTGGTTGGTAAGCAACCAATTGAAAAAGAAATTTGCGAAATATTCTAAAGTGCATTTGCAAAATGGCATGAGCGGTAAGGAAATTGCCGAAAAAATACTTGCAGATAATGGGATCAGCGATGTTGAGGTCATTTCGGTAAAAGGACAATTGACAGACCATTACAATCCTAAAAACAAAACCGTAAACCTCAGTGAGCCCGTTTACAGTCAGCGCAACGCAGCTGCAGCTGCAGTGGCTGCTCACGAATGTGGTCACGCAGTACAACATGCCCAAGCGTATAGTGCACTAAAAATGCGAAGTGCGTTGGTTCCAGTGGTTTCGGTAACTTCTGGGATGTCCCAATGGTTAGTGATTGGTGGCTTAGTGCTGGGTGCAGCAGCAGGTGCAGGATTTGGCTATTGGATCGCAGTGGCAGGTTTGGTTTTTATGGCATTTGCTACCTTGTTCAGCTTTATTACCTTACCTGTGGAATATGACGCTAGTAATCGTGCTCTGGCGTGGTTAAAAAATAAGAATATGCTCACGCCAGATGAATATAAAGGTTCTGAAGATGCGCTTAAATGGGCAGCCAGAACCTATTTAGTAGCAGCCATTGGTGCTCTAGCATCCTTATTGTATTGGGCAATGCAAGTATTTGGGGGTCGCGACTAATACTATAACAACATATATTTAAAACCGAATGCAGCTTTTTTATAGGTGCATTCGGTTTTTTTATTATTTTAGTGAACTCATTTTAAAACGTACTTATGGAAGATGCTAACCAAAACCACTTCGAACAATTTGATGGCAAACTAGTAGTTAGTCAATTAGCGACCGACGAGCGGGTGGCTTTTTACAAAAAAACCTATGCACATGTGGCGGGAGGTGTACTCGTGTTTATCTTTTTTGAATGGCTTTTATTGCAAAGCGATACCATTGTTGATTTTGCCTTGTCCATGACCCAAGGTTGGCGATGGCTCATCATGCTTGGTGGCTTTATGTTTATCACCAATTATGCTGAAGGCATGGCGCTCAAAACAAAAGATAAGAATAAACAATACCTAGCCTTCGCACTTTACATTCTCGCGGAAGCTTTTATTTTCGTGCCTTTAATTTACATTGCAGCTTATTATATGGAGTCTGGCCCAGAAATTCTAAATCAAGCAGCTATTGTAACTTTGGCACTTTTTTCAGGTTTAACTGCGGTGGTGTTTGTAACCAAAAGAGATTTCTCTTTCTTGAAAACAGGATTGACCATTGGCTTTTTTATTGCTTTGGGTCTTATTGTTGCAGGTTCAATTTTCGGCTTTAATTTAGGACTTTGGTTCTCTGGAGCGATGTGTTTATTGGCTGCAGGAGCGATTTTGTACCAAACCTCTAATTTGGTCAATAAATATGCTGTAGATGAATACATTCCTGCGTCCCTGGGCTTATTTGCGTCCTTGATGCTGTTGTTCTGGTATGTCCTTTCAATATTTATGTCAAGAAATTAATACTTCGGAAATTTTTTTCTGAAGCTATAAAACATTGAAAGCATCCTAATTGGGATGCTTTTTTTTGCTTCTGAAAATTTTAAGGGCTTTCCCTAAAACAAAAATGCCAAATATTTGGTTTTATTAAAGGTGTGATAGCCATGTTGCTGGCATTGGATTAATTCTTCAAAAGATTAAAATAATCCAAGCTTCTTCCGAAGTAGCATTGGCTAAATCTTAATCTGTCTATCGATCTGTTGGTTCAGTGAAATAAAGGTTTCGGTTCGTGAAACACCAGTAATGGATTGAATATCCCGATTGAGCACCTGCATTAAATGCTCATTATCCTTACAGAGAATTTTTATGAAAATGCTCCAGTTTCCGGTGGTGTAGTGGCATTCGAGCACCTCTGGTATTTTTTCCAGTTGTTTTACCGCTTCGGGGTTACTCATGGCCTTGTCTAAGTGAATCCCTATAAAAGCCATGGTAGTAAATCCCAAAACCTTTGGATTGATGACGAACTTAGAGCCAGAGATCAATCCTGATTTTTCGAGTTTTCGCAACCGTTGATGAATGGCAGCTCCAGAAATACCTACGTGACGCGCAATCTCCAAAATTGGAGTTCGGGCGTCTTGCATAAGGGCACGCAAAATTTTTTTATCGATTCCGTCTATTTGGATATTTTGATTGACTATTTTCATTTTAGTTCCCGTGAAAACGGGCTTCAATGGATTATATGTTTACAACAATGTTTTGGAAAGGTAGCAATGGCACTAAAACTTTTGAAGGTCGATTCAAGCTACCGTTTCAAATTCATTGTTAGACGTTCAAGGGATTATAACCCAAGTAAGGCACTTCCTTTTCGGTAAATTTAATACCAAACTCGGTGAGTTCTTTTAAAATGGGTTGATAAACTTCCTTATTGATAGGAATTTGAACCCCAGGAGTCGTTATTTTTTCGTTCAAGATGGCTAAAGTAGCTATAGCCACTGGTAGGCCAACGGTTTTCGCCATGGCAGTATAGGTTTGATCCTCGCCAATAGTAACCATGGTAGAATCAATTTGATGGTGTTTACCTTCGAGTTCATACCCAAATTTGTGATACATCACCAACATATCCTTATCATCGGGGCCCAGTGTCCAACTGTCCAATAAGATTTTTTGAAGTATTTCGGCAGGGGTCGCTTTTTTAAGTCCCACCATTTTTTTAGCGCTAAAAATATCCAGTTCCTCTAATTTGTCCCAAACAATATCGTCTTGATCAATTTTAAGGGCATGTCTAAATTTCAATTCAACAGAATCCGTTGGACTGTAAGCTAAAAAGGCATTTACAAAATCACGATAGCTCATGTTTTCACTGTCTTCTATGGTATAGCTATCATCGGTTAAGCCCAATTGTACAAACATATTCCAAGCGCGACTATAACCTACGCGTCTCATAGACCCGCGGTAGAGCGTTTTAACAGTGTCTAAGCCATACACCTTTTGGTATTTTAGGGAGTCGCGGTTAGCGTAGGCCTCAAACCTGCCATAACCCTCTATTTCCAAAAACTCGGTACGTCTAAAAAGGCGGTGGTAAGGAATATACTTATAGGTGTCTTCCTGCAAAAACTTAGCAGCGCTCCCTTGCCCAGCAACCACTACATTTCTGGGATTCCAAGTGAATTTGTAGTTCCAAAGGTTGTTGTCACTCTCTGGAGCAACAAGGCCACCGGCAAACGACTCAAACAAAATGATTTTGCCCCCTTTCTCACGAATGCGATCTAAAACGTCCATGGCGCTCATGTGATCAAGTCCAGGATCTACGCCAATTTCGTTCATAAATACAAGCCCTTTGTTTTTTGCAGCCTTGTCTAAATCGGCCATTTCTTTACTCACGTAAGATGCGGTGACCATATTTTTCCCGAAGCTAATACAGTCTTTGGCAACTTCTATATGGTAGCGTGCAGGCAGCATCGAAACCACAATATCTGCATTTTCTATCGCTTTTTCACGTGCCGATTTATCAAAAACATCTAAGGCAATGGCCTGCGAATTTGGATGGTCATTGAGCAGCGTTCTTGCGTTTTGAATGTTCTTATCGGCAACAATGATGTGGAGGTCTTCTTCTTCAGATTTGTCCAATAAATATTTGAGAAGGTAGGAAGCTGATTTTCCTGAACCTATGATTAAAATCTTTCGCATAACGGAATTTGTTGAGTAATTTTGTTCTTGAAGTTGAGAAACTCCGTTACGAATTTAGTAAATACTGCGGGTTATATAAACCAAAAATGCAATTATTATGAATAAAATTTGTCTAATTGTTGGAGCTGTTTTGGGTGTGATCGCTATAGGTTTGGGTGCCTTTGGAGCGCATGGCTTAAAGGAATTAATCCCACCTGCTGCGCAACTTACATTTGAGACCGGGGTGCGCTATCAAATGTATCATGCCCTATTTTTATTGTTTATAGGAAATTTTGCAGTCTTAAGTTCAAAAACACAGCGCAGCATTACAATTTTGGTGCTACTTGGGGTGATTTTGTTTTCAGGGTCTATTTATGGATTGGCAACCAACAATTTGACAAGTTTCGATTTCAAGTCCATTGGGTTTGTTACGCCAATTGGAGGGCTGTTGCTTATAGTCGCTTGGAGTGTTTTATTGGTACAGTTGGTTAAAATGAAAACCGATAAACCTTAAAATAAACCGTCTGCTCTAAAATATTGTTTAATTTTGTGGTCTAAACAAAAACAACAAATTATGGTAGACCATACACAAACTACGAAAACGATTGCGCTGGAACACTATGGCATCAAAAATGCCACAATAAGATATCAATTATCGCCAGACGAACTTCAAGAAATTACAGTGGAAAAGGGGCAAGGGGTCAACGCATCCTCAGGAGCTTTAGCTGTAAATACGGGTGAGTTTACTGGCAGGTCGCCACAAGACCGATTTATTGTAAAAGACGACATCACCAAAGATCGCGTGTGGTGGGGAAATATCAACATTCCTTTTGAATCTGATAAATTTCAGAAATTATATGACAAAGTGGTCGATTATTTGTCTGAAAAGGAAATCTTTGTTAGAGATAGTTATGCCTGTGCAGATGAGAATTATAAATTAAACATTCGTGTGATTAACGAATACCCTTGGAGCAATATGTTCGCCTATAACATGTTCTTAAGGCCTACGGAAGAAGAGCTGGAAAATTTTGAACCCGAATGGACGGTCGTCAACGCCCCAGGTTTTATGGCAAATCCTGAGGTAGATGGTACAAGACAACACAATTTCGCTATCTTGGATTTTACGCGTAAAATTGCTTTGATAGGTGGCACTGGGTATACCGGTGAAATCAAAAAAGGCATTTTCTCTGCGCTTAATTTCATTTTACCAGTATTTAAAGAAACGATGCCCATGCATTGTAGCGCCAATGTTGGTAAAGATGGCGATACTGCTATTTTCTTTGGCTTGTCCGGGACCGGTAAAACAACATTGTCTACAGACGCGAATCGAAGTTTGATTGGAGATGATGAACATGGTTGGACCAAGGAAAACACTGTTTTCAATTTTGAAGGCGGGTGTTATGCAAAGGTGATTAACTTGTCCGAAGAGCAAGAGCCCGAAATTTACGGTGCCATTAAAAAGGGCGCTATTTTAGAAAATGTCATTTTAGATGATCAAGGGGTAGTGGATTTTGAAAACACGTCCATCACGCAAAATACAAGAGTGAGCTATCCTATTTATCATATCGATAATATCAAGCAGCCTTCCATAGGTTCAAATCCTAAAAATATTTTTTTCTTAACTGCTGATGCTTTTGGTGTGTTGCCTCCAATTTCAAAATTAACGCCAAGTCAAGCAGCTTACCACTTTATCTCTGGGTATACCGCAAAGGTAGCGGGTACTGAAGCTGGGGTGGTTGAGCCTGTGCCAAGTTTTTCAGCTTGTTTTGGGGCGCCTTTTATGCCATTGCACCCTGCAAAATATGCAGAAATGCTGAGTGCTAAAATGAAGTCCTCGGGCGTAAATGTATGGTTGGTCAATACCGGATGGACGGGTGGCCCTTACGGAGTTGGTACCCGAATGAAATTGAAATATACGCGAGCAATGATCAACGCAGTGCTCAATGGTGATCTAGGGTTGTACGATTATGACCATTATCACATCCATTCCGTATTTGGTGTGGCGCAGCCAAGATCTTGCCCAGGTGTACCTAGTGAAGTTTTGAGCCCGAGAAGTACTTGGAACGATGATGAGAACTATTACAAAACAGCGTTTAAGTTAACGAACGCCTTCCGCGAAAACTTTAAGAAATTTGAAGCAGATTCGAGTGAGGAAATTAGAAGGGGCGGACCGCAACGTTACGCTTTTTAAATGGAATAAGATGCAAACGAAAAGAGCGACCTCAAATGAGGTCGCTCTTTTTTTATAGGGTAATTTAAAGGTTATTTGCCTTTATTGATCTTATCGATGTATTTCTCCAAAGCCATGGTCATTGAAGGGGTTTCTGGAGTTGGCGCAGAAATGTCTACCCGCAATCCGTGGGCTTCAACTGCCTGAATGGTCGTGTTCCCAAAAACCGCGATGCGCGTCTCATTTTGTTTGAAAGTGGGGAAATTGTGAAAAAGCGACTCAATCCCAGAAGGGCTAAAGAACACCAAAATGTCATACGTCACATTTTCGAGATCTGAAAGATCGCTAATAACGGTTTTGTAAAATACCGCTTGTTTCCATTTCACACTTAGGCCATCTAGAATTTCTGGTACTTCAGGCTTTAATTTATCGGTTGTTGGCAATAAAAAACTTTCGTCCTTGTATTTTTTTATCAAGGGTATTAAATCAGCAAAAGTGCGCTTGCCCACATAGATTTTACGTTTTCTGTAGACCACATACTTTTGAAGATAATAGGCCACAGCTTCCGATTGACAGAAATATTTTAAAGAATCAGGCACTTTATACCGCATTTCATCGGCCACCCTAAAAAAGTGGTCCACAGAGTTTCTGCTTGTTAGTATAATGGCTGAGTAATGGCTTAAATCTACTTTCTGTTGTCTAATTTCCTTAGCATCCACTCCTTCAACATGAATAAAGGGTCTAAAGTCTATTTTTACTTTTTGCTTTTCCTGTAGATCGAAGTAAGGCGAATTTTCTATTTTAGGTTCAGGTTGAGATACTAAAATGGTTTTCACTTTCGTCATAGTTCTATTAAGTGGTTTAAGCGTTGAAATCTATAATTAACTTAGATAAAATTAGATAGGGTCCAATTTCAAGTGCGCAAAGATACAAAATAAAATAGAATATGTTATTTAGAAGCAATTTTTGATGCTTTTTAAAAGTAGAGATGAACCCTACAAGATTTATAATAAACAGGACCAATAATACTCCATAAATTACCCATTTGGAAGGCGTTAAACCATAGATTAAAAGACAATTTACCGGTAATAAAATGAGTCCTAAGTAATTTTTGAAGGTGGTTTTTTGAAATAGGTAAGCATCTATAAGGGCATCAATTTCAAACAAACTGCCAATTAGACGCTCTAATAGTACTTTTGCCAAGAATAAGACGCCCACTCCAAACAATAATTTGAAGAATTGATCAAGATCAAAACTAGAGGGGTGCACTAAATTGGAATAGCAAATAAATGAAAAGACGGACACCGAGATGATGAAATTTATAAAAAAAAGAGCGTCAAAACCATCGATAAATTTTTGATCCTTCGCATAAATATTAAGGTATTTTGAACTGCCCAAAACCGAAATAAAATCACTAAACCGATGCGCAAACAAATATTTAGACAAAGCAATGGTGCTCAGTCCCAAAACCAAGGCTACTGTAAACCAATCGTTAGAAACAATTTCTCTTAGCATGGCGCAAAATTATAAAGAATAGTTGAGCTATGCACATATTAACATTGTTTATGATAAATAGCATAAAAAAAATGTTTAAAACGCTTACTTTTGTCTCGAAACTAACCGAAAAGCCTAAGCTTATTTTTTTGATGAAGGATGCTGTAGTAATCATACCAACCTACAATGAGATTGAGAATATTGAAGCGATTATAAGAGCGGTATTTTTACAGAAAATGACCTTCCATGTTTTGGTGGTCGATGATAATTCTCCAGATCAAACCGCAAATAAAGTTAGGTCTTTGCAACAAGAGTTTCCAGAACTATTGCACTTACTCTCCAGAGCGGGCAAGACAGGATTGGGAACTGCATATATAGCAGGGTTTAGGTGGTGTTTGGCACGGGATTTTGCGTATATTTTTGAAATGGATGCAGATTTTTCTCATGATCCTGCAGATTTGGTGAGGCTTTACAATGCCTGTGCAGTGGATGGAGCCGACTTATCAATTGGGTCGCGCTATGTAGATGGCGTGAATGTGGTCAATTGGCCAATGAGTAGGGTCTTGCTTTCTTATGGTGCGTCAAAATACGTGCGGTTTATCACGCGCATGCGTATTTGCGATACCACTGCTGGGTTTGTGTGTTATAAGCGCAAGGTTTTAGAGGACATTGATTTGAGTGACATTAAGTTTGTGGGCTACGCGTTTCAAATTGAAATGAAATTTAAGGCGTATTTAAAAAAATTCAAGATTGTTGAAGTTCCTGTAATCTTTACAGATCGGGTAAAAGGCAAGTCTAAAATGAGTGGAGGTATTATTTCCGAAGCTATATTTGGGGTTATAAAAATGAAAATTAAAAGTTTGTTTACATCTTAACATGGAAGAAAAGACGATTCTTATCAAACACGCCAAAATTGTCAATGAAGGCAAAATTACCGAAGGTGATATCTACATTGAAGGCGAGTACATCAAGGAAGTGGCAGACTCCATAAGCGCTAAATCCTCCGAAGTCATGATCATTGACGCGGAAGGCAGCTATGTTTTTCCTGGCGTAATTGATGATCAAGTGCATTTTAGAGAACCTGGATTAACGCATAAGGCCGACATCGGTTCAGAATCGAAGGCAGCTATTGCTGGCGGTATTACCTCGTTTATAGAAATGCCAAATACCATTCCTCAAACCACTACCATTGAAAAGTTGGAAGAGAAATTTGCAATAGCAGCAGAAACCTCACATGCCAATTATTCGTTTATGTTCGGTGGCACCAACGATAATTTAGAGGAGATTTTAAAGGTAGATTCCAAAAACGTAGCAGGCCTAAAATTGTTTTTGGGCTCTTCAACCGGTAATATGCTGGTGGACGATCCTGCAGTTATTGAAAAGATTTTCCGCAGTACCAATATGGTGATCTCAGTACATTGTGAAGACGAAGCTACCATTAAAAAAAATCTCGAAGCCCATATTGAAACCTATGGCGAAAATATTCCCATTGAGAAGCATCCCCTCATTAGAAGTGAGGAGGCTTGTTACATATCTTCTTCAAAAGCCATAGAGCTCGCCAAAAAAACAGGAGCTCGCTTACATGTGTTTCATCTATCTACGGGTAAGGAAACCAAATTATTCAGCAATAAAATTCCGTTAAAGGATAAAAAAATTACTGCGGAAGTGTGTGTGCACCATTTATGGTTTTCAGACGAAGATTATAAAAAGAAAGGCACCCATATTAAATGGAACCCTGCAGTTAAAACGTCTAAAGACAGAGATCAACTCTGGAAAGCATTATTGGATAACAGAATTGATGTTATAGCAACAGATCATGCACCCCACACATTAGAAGAAAAAAACAACCCTTATCTCAAGGCGCCTTCCGGCGGTCCCATGGTGCAACATGCCTTGGTGGCCATGCTCGAAATGCATCATAAAGGCAAGATTTCCGTAGAAAAAATTGTGGAAAAAATGTGCCATAATCCTGCCATTCTATTCCAAGTTGAAAAAAGAGGCTTTGTCAAACCTGGTTATTTTGCAGATTTGGTAATTGTAGACGCAAATAGTCCTTGGTCTGTTAACAAACAGAACATTCTCTATAAATGTGGTTGGTCTCCGTTTGAAGGCACGACCTTTAAATCCAGGGTAACGCACACTTTTTTGAATGGAAGTTTGGTCTATAATAATTTTAAATTTTTGGATGTAAAAGCTGCCAAACGACTAACTTTTGAGCGATGAAAAACCTAAGCCTTGTTTTGTTATTGTTTTTAGGCTTTAGTTGTGCCAACGATCATCGTGCTAAAAAGCCCGATAATTTGATACCTAAAGACCAAATGGTGTCTATTTTATATGACATCTATATTCTCAATGCTGCCAAGGGCACCCATAAAAATATCTTGGAGGAGGATGGTATTTACCCTCAAAAATATGTATTTACTAAATATAAAATTGACAGTTTGCAATTTGCACAGAGCAATGATTATTATGGGTACGACATCGCCATCTATGAGGAAATTATAGATAAGGTAAATGCGAGAGTGGTTGCCGATAAACAACTGTATCAAGATAGAATTGACGAAGAGGTCAAGCTTAGGCAAAGAGAAAAAGAGTCGCTGCGGGATTTAAGTGAAAAAACCAACAAGAAATTGGTCAAAGCTGAAATAAAAAGAACCACGGATTCACTTTAGTGCGCCTTTTTTAAATCTTCTAAATAATAGGCGCCTACTTTGGCAATGGACCTGTCTAAATTTGTAAACTCGAAATCTAGTGCGTCTTTAATTTTTGAATGGTCATACTTCGTATTGCTGCTAATTGATTTGGTCATTTGCTTAGAGAGCTTTCGGCGTTTGCCAAATAACTTCTGGTTTAACCAATCCATGCGCCATGCTAATGACAATAGTAGTGGTGTTGCTTGCTTTTTTGCAGTTGCAACGCCCAAATGTTTTGCTAGTTGTTCTTGAAAGTCCTTAAACGTTCTATTTTCAGCAATCACAATAAACCGTTTGTTCTTAATATGACGCTCCATAAGTTGTGTCATGATACTTACCACATCCCAAACATCAACATAGGCGGTACTGCCTTTTGGATAATAGTTGAGCCCTTTGTGAATGGATCGTATTAAACTCCCGCTTCCCCCACCGTTCCAAAAGCCTGGTCCCAAAATAATTCCGGGATTTACGATAACTGCAGCAACACCTTCTTGAGTGCCACGCCAAATTTCAAGTTCTGCACCATATTTGGTGATGGCATACACGCTATGGTCCAGTTCAGGGTTCCATTCCGTTGACTCTGTAATTAAGGTATCGGGATGCGGAGTATGGCCAAGGGCTGCAATTGAACTCACATAGCACAATTTTTCGACCTTGTTAGAGATGCAAAGGTTTACAATATTTGCAGTGCCCTGGATGTTCACCTTCCGGAGTTGATTGTATTTATTGGGCTCAAAACTCACAAGGGCAGCACAGTGGTACACTTGAGTAACGCCTTTAAAGGCATCTTGCAAGGCAGGAACATCATTAAGATCAGCTTCAATCCACTCAATTCGGTGATACAGTTCGCTGGCATTTTCGGCATAATAAGCAAACACCGTTTTGACGCGTTCTAAAGTGTGTGCTCTTCTATAAATTGCCTTAATCCTTTCATTTTTTTTGAGTAATTCGTACAACAAATGCGATCCCACCAATCCTGTACCTCCTGTGACTAAAATCATTCAGCTAAAATAGTGAATATTTAAATCTTAGGTTGCAGTTCTGCACCTTGAAACTCCAAGAAAAAAAGTGTAGCCAGGTCTAAAATTAAATACCATAAGTGCCTATTGGGCGATGATATAAAGTCATGCCTTGCTTTAAAGTGCCAGCAGCCTTATTCTTTAGCACGAATCTTAAGCTTCTTTTAAAAAAATGCTGAAACGATTATTTTTTTCGTTTTATTATGTAATTGCAATTTTGTGGTTGAAGGTATAAATCTATCTTTGTTCAAGATTATAAAACACACCAATTATGACAACTAATTTTGTTGAAGAATTACGCTGGAGAGGGATGATCCACGATATCATGCCTGGTACTGAGGCGCAACTCCGTAAGGAAATGACCACTGCCTATATTGGTTTTGATCCTACTTCAGATGCTCTGCATATCGGTAGTTTGGTGCCAATTATTCTATTGGTGCACCTAGAGAAGGCGGGCCATAAACCTGTGGCATTGATTGGTGGCGCTACAGGAATGATCGGTGATCCTTCGGGTAAAAGTGATGAGCGCAATTTGCTTGATGAGGACACCTTAAATCATAATGTCGCTGGAATAAAAGCTATTTTGTCGCGGTTTTTGAACTTTGATGCTAAAACAACAAATGCTCCCGTATTAGTGAACAACTATGACTGGATGAAGGATTTCAGTTTTATAGATTTTGCAAGAGACGTGGGCAAGCGCATCACGGTAAATTACATGATGGCAAAAGACTCGGTTAAAAAGCGTTTAACTGGAGAAGAAGGCGCTGTGGGCATGTCTTTTACTGAATTTACTTATCAATTGATCCAAGGCTATGATTTTTATCATTTGTACAAGCATTACAACTGTGTGCTGCAAATGGGCGGAAGCGACCAATGGGGCAACATTACCACGGGTACTGAGCTGGTAAGACGAATGCATGTTGGAGAGGAAGCGAAGGCTTACGCCATGACCTGTCCCTTGATCACAAAGGCCGATGGTTCTAAATTTGGAAAGACCGAAGGTGGAAATATTTGGTTAACTGCCGATAAAACTTCGGTATATAAATTCTACCAATTCTGGTTGAATTCTAGTGATGAAGATGCGCAGAAATACATTAAGATCTTTACGTTCTTAGATCAAGAGACAATAGAATCCTTTGTGGCGACCCATAACGAAAGTCCGCATTTGAGATTGTTGCAGAAGCGATTGGCGCAAGAAGTGACTACATTTGTACACTCCCAAGAGGAATTTGAAAATGCAGAAAAGGCGTCTCAAATTTTATTCAGTAAAAGCTTTAAAGCAGATATCAAGACTTTAGACGAGCAGACTTTTTTAGATGTATTTGAAGGCGTGCCGCTCGCGGAAATTTCCCGTGACACTCTAATGTCTCTCGATATGATTGGTGCTTTGGCAGCAGAAACCAATTTTTTGGGCTCCAATAGTGAGGCACGACGAGCCTTGAAGGAAAACGCAGTTTCGGTAAACAAGGAAAAGGTATCGGAAGACTATCAACTTACCGATGACGATTTGATCAACAACAAGTACATAATTTTGAACAAGGGCAAAAAGAACACTTATATCCTTAAAGTGACTTAACCTATTACAACAGCGCAAAGCATTGAACAACCTTTGTATGGGAACTACAAAAAAGAACATCCCGCATTTGCGGGACGTTCTACATTAACCAATCAACTATTATGTGAAGCTAATCCTACTTTTTCATAGAACTCTAAAAACTATTTTGAAATTCATAGCTTCACAAGGTCTGTCGTAATTGTTTCGAATACCTTTCGCTGTTTTGTTTGTTTTCTTGTTAAAGTATTGCTAAAATTATGGCATTGTGAAGAGCAATGGCTTTCCGAAGAAAAGGATAAGAGACGAAATCAAATTAATACCACCACGGACTTCTATTAATAGTGGTTTACCTTAGGTTTAAAGTCTGCAGCATTGCTATACTTGCAAGCTTTTTAGAGTACCATTAAATTACAGCCTCTTATGTCGCTGGCATCAAAGCGCCCTATAATTTCAAAACGTCCACGATCGTGTACGCGACCAAGATCTTGGGTCGCAATAAACGAACACGAATTCACATTGGCAAGATCAATAACATTTATGCCTCCAGTTTTGCCGGTAGTTTGAAGCGTTAAGGCGTCTTCAGGATCACGGGTAATGATGCGCATCCAATTTGGGCATTCAAAAATACCCTTGCCTTTGGAGTAAGCTTGGCTCAACAATTCTGTCATTCCGTATTCGCTATGTATGGCATCAACGCCAAAGCCCTTTTGTAGCTGATCATGCAGTGCTTCACGAACCAACTCTTTGCGTCGTCCCTTCATCCCGCCGGTCTCCATAATAATGGTATGGTTGAGGTTGAATTGATGCTGCTCTATCAAATCCAACAAAGCAAAGGAGACCCCAATGAGCAATACTTTTTTGCCTGCAGCGTCGAGTGCGACGAGATTGGACTGTAATGCAGCGGTATCGTTCAAATAAAATCCGCTTTGAGGATGTTGGGAGTGCTGGATCATATCATCCACCATATAGATCAGTGATGAGCCCTGGCGCTCTAGATAACTCGGTAAAAGGGCAAGGATGACGTAATCTTCAATAGCCCCATAGAACTGCTCAAAGGCTTTACGGAAACTGGTTTCGTATAAACCAATATCGGTAACATTGTGTTTGCTGGTCACACTCCCTGTGGTACCGCTGCTTGAAAAAGTAGTGGTAACGGAAGATGTTGAGCTTAGAATCTCGTGACTCTTAAAAAACTGTATGGGTAAAAACGGGATGTCTTCCACAACGATAACGTCGCTTGGATGTTTGTAAAGCAAATCACAAAAGGAGCGATATACCTTGTTGTTTTCAAACTGGAATTTAAACACCTCTAGGGCTTTGCTTTGGAATTCGTCTTCCGAAGCAATAGAAAAAATGGTCTTGGGCTCAATCATTAATGCAAAAGTAGCCAAAAACAAAAAGCGTTGCCAACTTGGCAACGCTTTTTAAATGTATAAAAACAAATAGCTTATTTAATCACTAACTTTTTAGTTACTGAAGTATTGTTTTGAGAAATTTTTAAAATGTAAACACCATTGTTTAAAGCAGAAACATTTAAACGGTCGTTACTTAAAGTTTGGGTCATCACTTGTTTCCCTAAAATATCAAAAACGCTCACGGTAGTTTGTGCATTGTTTTTGGACTTAATGTTTACAAAGCCTGTAGCAGTTGGGTTTGGATATACTGAAAACAATTCAGCTTCTAGACCAGCAACGGATAAAGTTGCACCTTCAACGTCGGTCACATATCTTGGTAAGATTTGATAGTCGTCATTAAATTGAGCGCCTAAACCAATAACTGAAGATGCGGTAGTAGGAATAGTTGCACCTACTAAATTCTCATCGCCAAAAGAAACTCTAGCAATGGTCATGTTGTTTGTAGCGCCTGAACCTGTAATCTCATAATTCGTATTGTCTTCAAATTGACCAGAAACGTTAAAAACAACATTGTCAATTTTGATCAACTCACTTTCGTAAGCTTCACCATCGGCCAAAAACTCTTGAACTGAAAGCACTTGAGGTGTAACCGTGTTTCCGGTAGAAGAAGCAGCTGCCACGTTTTCAACTGGCACAAATTGCAATACATTTGAATATTCACTCAATTGACCTTGTAAACCTGTAATGCCATCACCTATATTGAAAGCTGTCGTAATAACGCCAGCAGGATCATCAATTAAAATTCCTGCAGTACCGTCTTGTATGTATTTTTGGTTTCTATTGCCTTCCGTTACAATATAAGTAATTGTGGCTTCACTAGTTAGTTCATAAATTTCACCAATAGTTCCTGCTCTTAAAGCTGCAAGATCAGCGACTTGATTTAAACTAGTAATAGTAAATGTTACAGAAGTTGTTGATACTGGAGTTAAAGCTTGGCCACTGTTATCTACTAGCTCCAATTCTACTGTATGAGAACCTTCACTCAGACTGCTTAAACTAATCGTATTAACATCGAATTTATCAATGGTTGTACCACCATCAACAGTATATTGAATATAACCGTCACCGCTTCCGCCATTAGCGACAGTAAAGTTTTGCACACTAATTTCAACATCTACATCAGCAGAAGCCAAGGTAGCCCCTTCAGATGGAGAAATAACCGATATTTCTGGATTTACAGACGCTTCCAGCTTAAAATTGTCGATGTAAAATAAAGAAGATTGCGTTCCTTCGGTCCAATTTGCTGCGATGTCATAAAAACGAATCCCTAAATTGAAAGTTTCATCTGTTGCTGGCGTATATTCAAAAGAAATGGTCTGCCATTGATTTAAAAGTGTTTCGTCTGAATATACGGAAGGATCAAAACCAGTTCCATTAAAGATTCTAGCTCTTGCTTCATTATTAGTAGCATAAACATCAAGGCTTACATTATAAGTAACTCCACCAGTAAGTGCGATATCTTGTCTAATATCAGTACTGCCTTGATCTTGTGTTAAAACATTAACTCTTGCCGAACTAGAGCCTTCTGATACAAATGCAGCATCTGTGTTTTCCGATAAATCGGTAGTGTTAAAGTCAATCGTCGTATAACTATCAGGAACACCTGCAGTCCACGTTTCAAAACCACCGTTAGCTACTAGATTTTGACCAAAACCAGCAGCAGTGATGAGTAAAAAGCATAAAAAGTAAAGTTTTTTCATAATTATTAAATTAGTTATATATTAAAAATGAGTCACAAATATATATAGAAATTAAGACCTACACGACATTAAAAAAGTCAAAAAAGAAGATTTTACCATTAGATAACATTGATAATTACCTCACCACTAACTTTCTCGTAGCAGTAATGCTATTCTCGTCGATTTTGATGATATAAACTCCGGGTGTTAATTTGACAATGTTAAGTTCCTTTCCAAAAAGCGAGGTACTCATTACTTTTTTTCCCAAGACATCATAAATATTTATAGCTTTATTGAGGTTACTTTTTGTGGTAATGTAGAGCTTACCGTTACTCACGGGATTAGGATAGATGGAAAGACCTTCTATGGTTTCGGTTTTTGGTTGTTGCAGCAGGTCAGAACTCTGCGCAAAACCAAGTGAGCAAAATCCGAAGATGAATGCTAAAAAAATAGTGTAAAAGTAATTTTTCATTACATGCGTTAAATTTGAAATAAAAATACTAAATAACTAATCTCACACCTAATAATATAATGTTAAAGATTAGGTCGTTCATCGAAAAAACGCATAATAATCAAGGCTTTAAAGTTAACTTAACGTTATTAATGGATAAGCTTGTTACACCCTTTGCATTTTAACTTTATCTTTACGTTTATAATTTTGAGAGCATTTCATGAAGAAAAGAGATATAAAAATTCTGTTGGTTGATGATGAGCCAGATATTTTAGAAATAATTGGTTACAACTTAACTGCGGAAGGTTATCAGGTTATCACTGCCGAAAATGGCCTAGAAGCTATAAAGATAGCAAACAAGGAGCGACCGCAACTCATAATCTTGGATGTGATGATGCCAATTATGGATGGCATTGAAGCTTGTGAGCAAATTAGGAAAGTGCCCGAATTAACCGATACGCTCATTGCTTTTTTAACCGCTCGTGGGGAGGATTATTCCCAAATGGCGGGTTTTGATGCTGGCGCAGATGATTATATTACAAAACCGATCAAGCCAAAAGTATTGGTGAGCAAAGTAAAGGCCTTGCTTAGACGACTCAAAGAAGAAGTTGTGGTAGAAGATATCGTCAAGGTTGGTAACCTCGTAATCAATAGAGAAGAATACAAAATTATACTTAAGGGTAAGGAACTTGTTTTACCCAGAAAAGAATTTGAATTGCTATCTTTGTTGGCAACAAAGCCAAACAAAGTTTTTAAGCGCGAGGTTATTTTAGATAAAGTCTGGGGTAATGAAGTTGTCGTAGGTGGTCGCACCATCGATGTGCATATTAGAAAACTGAGAGAAAAAATAGGAGATAAACGTTTTAAAACTATAAAAGGTGTTGGCTACAAGTTTGTTGACTAATGCAAAGTAAATTAAAAAAAACATACAAGTTCGCCTATAAAACGTCTTTGTATCTTACTATATATCTAACGCTCATCTCGAGTGTTTTTTTGTACATATTACACGTGTTTAGCCTAGTGTATATCGTGTTTTTCTCAATGGCGACTTACATTATTTCTTTTTTGATCATTCAATATCGGGTTGAACATTTTATCTACAAAAAGATTCAAAAAATTTACGATGATCTTACGTTGTTGGAGTCCACCTCCCTGCGCAGTCAGCCCATCACCACCGATATGGCGACCTTAACACGCCAAATCGATAAATACGCCAAGGACAAAAAAATAGAGATTGAAACGCTCAAGGTAAGGGAAGAATACCGAAAGGAGTTCTTGGGTAATGTCTCGCACGAGTTAAAAACGCCATTATTTACCGTTCAAGCTTATATTTCCACCTTACTAGATGGCGCTATGGACGATCCTAAATTCAGGGATAAATATCTTAACAGAGCCAATAAAGGGGTTGAGCGCTTAATTTACATTGTAAAGGATTTGGATATGATCACCAAATTGGAAGTAGGGGACCTGAGTTTAAACATAGCTGCTTTTGATATTGTAGAATTGGTGCAGAGCGTTTTTGAGCTGTTGGAAATGAAGGCAGCTAAGAAGAAAATCTCCCTTATTTTTGATATGGAATATCGCGAGCCCATCATCGTGATGGCAGATCGCGAACGCATTCAGCAGGTGCTTACCAATCTCATTGTAAACTCCATAAAATACGGAAAGGAAAAAGGCACCACCGAAATCAGCATCGAAAACCTCATCAAAAACAAGGTGATCGTTAGGGTGACGGATAATGGCGAGGGCATTTCCGATATCAATATCCCAAGGTTGTTTGAGCGCTTCTACCGGGTTGATAAAAGCGGGTCTAGAAAAGAAGGTGGCTCTGGCCTTGGGCTATCTATCGTTAAGCACATCATTGAAGCACATGACGAACGTATTTATCTCGAAAGTGAATTGAATGTGGGCAGTGAGTTTTCATTCACCCTTGAAAAAGTGCAATAAACTCCCAAAATCCGTTTGGGGCGCTAGTGGGCTTAAACCTTTGTAGTGGTCGGTTTTGCTAAGTAAACTAATATCGAAATCATCCTGTTTGCAAAACGGAGCCAAACCCAATTGCTCCATGCGTTCTGCTAAATATTCCTGTTCAAATTGCCCGGGCGTGGGAATGAAAAATGCTTTTTTGCCCAGTTTGGCCAAATCCATAAGTGTGGTGTAGCCAGATCTGGAAATCACAAGTCGGCTAGCATTAATGGCAGTCTCCAATTGCGTACTGGTCATAAAATTATAGAGGGTTGTGTTATTTTCTTCGGAAACCTGCTGCTTCTCTTCAACTTTTCCTTTTACAAAGAGCAAAGTGCCTTTATAATTTTTGAAAGCCTTTAAAAGTTTTACTTCCAACAAGGTTCGCTGCGGTTCTGGGCCAGATAACACCACCATGAGATCATAAATGGGCAGCACGTTTTTTTTGTTGAAACGACTTATAGCTCCTATATAATGTACGGGAATATTTTCAATGGAAGTATGTCCTAAGTTGCCACTCAGATTAGGTTCGTCTTTAGTATCGGGCACCCAACAGGTATCAAAGCGTTTAATGAGGCTTTGGTGCATTTTTGTGCTCAACCAAGTCGTGTTTCCACTCAAGACCTCCAATTGGTGCGTCATAAAAACCGAGGGGATCGTTTCATGATAGGCGCCAAATCGATTGTCTGAAATGATTCCGTCTATAGACAATGAAGTTACCAGTTTTGCAATGGCTTTGTGCTCTGCTTTGATCGCCTTTAGTATTTGCGGAGTATTCTGAAGCATTTTCATTTTAAACAAGCGCCCATGCTTTGGGTAACTGATACGATAGGAAGGCAGTTCTACAGATGTTAGAAATTTAAATTCCTTCCGAAGTAAAGCCAGCGCTTCACCATCACTCGCAATTATGGGAGTGAAACCATGCAAGACCAATGCTTTAATTATGGGAATGCAGCGTGTGGCATGACCCAGACCCCAATTTAAGGGAGCAACCAGGATGTTTTTTTTGGTATGGGGAGTCACTGTAGCGATGTTTTGGGCGAGTCTTTTGTGAAAACAAATATAAAGCTTAAAATCTTTGCTTAATTTTACCCCATTAAACAAAAGATCATTAAATCGTTAATTTTATAGTGGGAAGTAAGAATAAATTAAAGAGATTCAAGGAAAATGAAACCTTTGATAATGTGTTTCAGCCAAAACGGGAGGAGCTTGTTGGGGCAACTTATGAATTGCAAGGCCGATGGAATGCCAAGGTATTCAAGAATGACCATCCGTTGGTTTTGGAATTGGGTTGCGGTAAAGGTGAATACACAACAGGTTTGGCAAAGCAATTTCCGAATAAAAACTTTATAGGCATCGACATTAAGGGTGCACGATTTTGGCGTGGCGCCAAATCGGCCCTAGAAGAAGAATTACCAAACGTTGCTTTCCTAAGAACCCAAATTGAATTGGTCGATGAGGCTTTTGGCAAAAATGAAGTGGACGAGATTTGGATTACCTTTCCCGACCCACAGATCAAATACAAGCGCACCAAGCATAGAATGACCAATGCAGCTTTTTTAGAACGTTATAAAAGCATCTTAAAACCAGACGGTGTGGTTAATTTAAAAACCGATAGTGAGTTTATGCATGGCTATACGCTGGGCCTGTTGCATGGGGCAGGACATGAAGTGTTGTATGCCAACCACAATGTGTACAAACAAGAGGGAAGCCCAAAGGAAGTGACCAGCATCCAAACCTACTATGAATCGCTATATTTGGAAGAAAACAAACCAATTACGTATATTCGGTTTAAAATAAAGTAGATTTTGAGCATTACCGTTATCTTTTTTTTAGGTTTATTGATTGCTCTTATAGGCGTGATACCTCCCGGGCTCCTAAATATGACGGTTGCAAAAATCAGTTTAAAAGATGGGCACCCCAGCGCCATTGTATTTTCTTTGGGGGTTTGTTTGGTGGTGTTTTTACAAACTTATATTGCTGCGATGTTCGCGCGGTACATGACCAATCACCTCTATGTGGTCGAAATTTTGCAACGGGTGGCCTTCGTAATATTTGTATTGATTACCATCTACTTTTTATTCATTGCCAAGGGCGATCCCAAGCCAGAAGTGGAGCCCCAGGCCACCAGTAAGCACAGTCGGTTTTTTCAAGGCATCTTTCTTTCGGCCATTAATGTGTTCCCGATACCCTACCAAGCTTATATGACCATTACCATCGCCTCCTTTGGATGGTTTGTTTTTGACACAACGAGTATTGTGACCTATTGCTCTGGTGCCACAACCGGTACTTTTGTGATGTTGTATGTATATATGTTTTTCTTTGATAAGGTAAAAGCCAAAAAATTTACATCGCAAAAAAACATGAATCGCATCATTGGTTCTATCACTGGGATCATTGCGGTAGTAACGCTGATCAATATTTTAATGGAGTTATAAATGTTACCAGAAACACTTAGTTTTTTTGAGAGAGTGTATGAGGTGGTACAGCAGGTTCCTTATGGAAAAGTAACCAGTTATGGTGCCATCGCCAACTATTTGGGTGCAAAACGAAGCGCTAGAGTGGTGGGATATGCCATGAATAATTCCCACGGAAAGGACGTGCCTGCACATCGTGTGGTGAACCGAAAGGGGATACTTACGGGAAAACATCATTTTGAAGGAACCAATCTCATGCAGCAGCTTCTAGAAAGTGAAGGCATCGTGGTTATAGCGCACCAAATTCAAGATTTTGACAAGGTGTTTTGGGATCCTTCGGAAGGAGTTTAGGTTTTAAATTTTACAATTAATTTCGGCTCTGCAAAAATTATACTATTCAGTTAAACATCGAGTTCAATTTCATTTTCTTTCACCTTCAATCTTTATTAAGTATCTTTGCTCTTTAGAATTAATCTTAATAAATTGTGGGAGTTTTGGCCTATCATTTAGCTTCCATCTTTACAGTTTTTAGAGTCTTATGAAATTAAAGAAACAAGATATATTAAAAGCACTAGAACAGATAACTGTGCCTGGAGAAGGACAGAATATGGTGGAGAGCGGTGCGGTAACCAATGTCGTAACTTTTGCAGATGAGGTGATTGTAGATCTAACCATCACTAACCCAAGCTTGCAGGCCAAGAAAAAGGCCGAAGTGGAAATCATGCAGATCATTCATAAACAGGTCTATGAAAAGGCCAAGATTACAGTGAATGTTAAAGTGGATGCGCCTGCAAAATCAGCAGCCAATCCTATAAAGGGGAAAGACATTCCTGGCATTCAAAATATCGTTGCAGTGGCTTCAGGAAAAGGTGGGGTCGGTAAATCTACGGTCACAGCCAATTTGGCGGTCACCTTATCAAAGATGGGCTTTAAGGTTGGGGTTTTAGATGCCGATATTTACGGACCCTCCATGCCGATTATGTTTGATGTGGAGCTAGAAAGACCGGTAGCAGTGACTAGCGATGGCAAATCAAAAATGAAACCTGTTGAAAATTACGGAGTCAAAATGCTTTCTATTGGGTTTTTTACGAAACCAGATCAAGCGGTGGTTTGGCGTGGTCCAATGGCTGCCAAAGCACTCAATCAAATGATCTTTGATGCTGCATGGGGCGAATTGGATTTTTTATTGATTGATTTGCCTCCTGGAACTGGAGATATCCATTTAAGTATCATGCAATCTTTGCCAATTACGGGAGCGGTAGTTGTAAGTACGCCTCAAAACGTGGCTTTGGCCGATGCTAAAAAGGGTGTGGCGATGTTTCAGCAAGAAAGCATCAATGTTCCGGTGCTGGGCATTATTGAAAATATGGCGTATTTTACGCCAGAGGAGTTGCCTAATAATAAATATTATATCTTCGGAAAAGAGGGCGCTAAAAATCTTGCTCAAGATTTAAATGTACCCTTTTTGGGAGAACTGCCTTTAGTACAAAGTATTAGGGAAGCAGGGGATTTTGGTCGTCCAGCAGCAATGCAAACCGGAACGGATTTAGAAAAGGCGTTTGAGCTCTTGACGCAAAATGTAGTTCAAGAAATTGTAAGACGTAATGATAAGTTGCCCCCAACCGAAGCGATTAAGATTACCACGATGGCAGGTTGCGCAGCAGTAACTAAAAAGTAGAATTAAAAAAATTGGTTTGAACTATAAGTGTGACCGGCATTCATGTAGAATGATCGAAGTGAAATTTATAAAACATGAACACAGAAGAATTAAGAGTAAACATAGAAAAAGCGTTGGATGAGATCCGCCCGTTTCTACAAAGTGATGGTGGAGATATTTCACTCCTGTCCATTGAAGACGATAAGTTGGTAAAGGTGCAGTTGCAAGGTGCCTGCGTGGGTTGTAGTGTCAACCAAATGACGCTAAAATCGGGAGTAGAAATGACCATAAAAAAATATGCACCCCAAATTGAGCAAGTCATAAATATAGAAGCTTAATTTTGCGTATCCTCCATGATCATGAGTTAAGCCATAAATCAGCAAGTAATAAAATAAAAATAAAGGCAGCAATCTGAAGTATACTGCCTTAGTAGTCAATATATGATTCAAACAGATATCCTAATAATTGGAGCAGGGCCCACCGGACTTTTTGCGGTATTTGAAGCAGGGTTGCTCAAATTAAAATGCCACCTAATTGATGCTTTGCCACAAGCAGGCGGGCAATGTTCAGAAATTTATCCCAAGAAACCCATTTACGATATTCCTGCCTTTCCAGAAATTCTTGCGGGCGATCTTACCAAAAATTTGTTGGAGCAGTGTAAGCAGTTTGAACCGGGCTTTACGCTGGGCGAACGTGCTGAAACCCTCGAAAAACAGGAAGATGGTAGCTTTATCGTTACTACCAATAAAGGCACCCAGCATCAAGCACCTGTGGTAGCCATCGCTGGCGGATTGGGGAGTTTTGAGCCTAGAAAGCCCTTAATACCCAATATTGCTTCTTTTGAAGATAAAGGCGTGGCTTATTTTATTAAAGACCCAGAAGTTTATAGAGACCAACGCGTAGTTATCGCTGGTGGGGGTGATTCGGCTTTAGACTGGAGTATCTTTTTAAGTGATGTGGCAAAGAAAGTGACTTTGATTCATAGGCGAAATGAATTTCGCGGTGCATTGGATTCCGTAGAAAAAGTACAAGAACTCAAAAATAAGGGTAAGATCGATTTAATTACCCCTGCTGAAGTAATAAATGTTGTAGGCCACGATAAAGTGGAAGCAGTGGTCATCACGCAGTCCCAACATATCGAAAAGGAATTTGAATTGGAATGTGACCATTTTATTCCCTTGTTTGGATTATCACCAAAACTGGGGCCTATTGCAAATTGGGGTTTAGACATAGAAAAAAATGCCATAAAGGTGAACAATGCTTTGGATTATCAAACCAATATCCCTGGGGTTTTTGCTATTGGAGATGTGAATACCTATCCAGGGAAACTAAAGTTGATCCTATGTGGGTTTCACGAAGCGACCTTAATGTGCCAATCAGCGTATCAAATCATCAATCCTGGCAAACGTTATGTTTTAAAGTATACCACAGTTAGTGGTGTAGATGGTTTTGATGGCACGAGGAAGGAAGCTCCAAAAGCAGTAGTGAAGGCGATTAATTAATTGGTGTTGCCTATCACAGTAAAACATTTTTACGATTCGCCAACCCGATAGGCTTTTAAAATAAGGAATTTGGAACAAGATATCAACATAAAAATTATAGATCGGGAAGGTCAAGCCCATGAGGTTTTGGCGCCAACCGATATGGCCATGAATTTGATGGAAGTGGTTCGGTCTTACGAGCTCGCTCCTGAAGGGACCATAGGAATCTGTGGGGGCATGGCCATGTGTGCTTCCTGCCAATGTTATGTGCTATCCAATCATGAACTGCCAGCGATGCAAGATGAAGAGGAAGCCATGTTGAGCGAGGCGTTTTTTGTAAAGGATAATTCGCGTTTAGGTTGCCAAATTCATATCACTGCAGCTTTGGAAGGCTTGGAGGTAGAATTGGCACCTGCGGAATAATGGGACAGCTCCTTAGTGATAGTCTCCAATACGCCTCCTTTTTAAAGGTGCCATCTCTTGGTGGTCTTCACTTTAGGGCACTTTTTTAAGTTCCAATAGTTTCAGAATGTTAGTTGTCCCAAAATAGTAGGCTTCTTCTACTTACAGATATTTGATGTCATTATTATAGTGAGCCAATGCTTCGGCAATGCCAAAGTTACCTTTAAATAGGACACAATTCTTCTCAATTTAAGAATGATAGCCTCTTTTAAAAAACCCGAATATCTTCTTTTAAATTATTGATTATCAAATTTTAATGTTTCAAAAATCATTTTTTACATATGATTTAGTTGGATCTAAGGGTGAGTTCCTAAAAAAGATACCCATTAACGGGTATTTCAAAAGGGATTATTTAGAGTTATAATTGAGTCCTAATTAACCTAAACTTAAATTATGAAAACACAACTACTTAACATCACTCGTGCCTTAACTTTAATTTGTTTAACCCTTTTTGTTCAGCGGTCTGTTGCTCAAAATGGACTTGATCCAGATTTTGGGCAAGACGGAACGGTATTGACCTCTTTTGGTACTTCTGAAGTGGGTATCAGAGCTATAATTCAGCTTAGCGATAACAAATTACTTGCTGTGGGTGAGGCCTATAGCTCAAATGCAGAGTCGGCCTTATTGGCACGATACCTTGTTGACGGTACCTTAGATGCTAGCTTTGGCACCGAGGGGTCTGTGACCTTTATGGTTAACGGTTCCGAGACCTATTTAGATAATGCCATTGTAGATGCCAGCGGGAAAATTTATGTGGTTGGCGAGGTACAAACAGGTTCTAATGGTTATAGCGGTGCAGTTATTAGGTTAACAAGCAATGGAGACTTAGATACAAGCTTCGGCAGCAATGGCTCTGTGTTAACTACGTTTGGAACTGCGCTTGATGCGGTTGTTACGGATATTGCTGTACAACCCGACGGACAAATTGTGGTTAGTGGTGTGGTTGATGACAACAGTGACCCCGTTTATGATGAACTGGCAGATTTTGCCTTAGCCCGTTATAATACCGATGGAACCTTGGATACCAGTTTTGGAAACGCTGGTTATGTAATTACCACCTTTAATGCGAACCATTATGATGCACTATTATCAATTTTGTTGCTCCCAGATGGCAAAATAGTGGCCAGCGGTTTTTCATTTACTGAAGATCCCAATACTTTTGAAGATAGTTCAGATGTGGTGGCAGCGCGTTATAATGCAGATGGCAGTTTGGATACAAGCTTTGGCAATGACGGTAAAGTCATTATAAACGTAGGGGATTTTGATTATATCGAAGGTATGGCTTTACAAAGTGACGGTAAAATTCTTTTATGTGGAGACACAACAATCATATCGCAGGAGATTGATGATTCATTGATTGTTCGGTTAAATGCCGATGGCTCGTTGGATACTAGTTTTAGCAATGACGGTGTTGTAATAACGCCATTTTTAAATTCTGCAGAGAATTTTTCATCTGCCCATACTGTAATTGCTAATGCAGATGGGAGTATTCTAGCGGTAGGAGGTGCTTTTGATAATGAAGGAAACGAATACTACAACACCATTGCAAAATATAATGCTAATGGCACTCTTGATACCTCTTTTAGGGACGATGGCAAGTTTGAATTTCAAAACAATGAAGCAGAAACCTACGACGCTATTGTTACCAATGCAGGAAAACTTTTACTAGCCGGATCAAAATTTGTGTACGATGGCACTGATGGTACAAGTTATTTTTATATCTCCCAATTTTTACTCAGTAACACTTTGGGTATCGATGATTTTACATTAAATCCTGTGTCAATCTATCCAAATCCTGTAGCAACTTCGCTCAATATATCTTTTGAAACTGCTACCAATACTCGTGTTGAACTTTATGATACTTTGGGTAAAGTGGTTGCGACATTACACATCAATACAAAAAACAATAGCATGGATCTTACCAATTTATCAGCTGGGATTTATTACTTGCAAGTGTTTCAAAATGGACAAACGTTTACAGAAAAAATCATTAAGAATTAGGAGGCAAAAGGGGACGTGTTTTTATTAGAGTCCACAAGTTCAACTTTAGAATAAATCCTCACAATAATACCACGCCATAAGGAAATGAGTGCTCTGTTTAATCACAAAGCAGTTTACTTTAAAAAAGAAACCTTACAAGTTTACTCAAGCTTCTGCAACACAATTGGCAATAAGCGCTCTACAAATTTAGAGTAAGCCAATTGTGACGGATGCAGACCATCAGAAGCCACTAAATTCGGGTTTTCTAAACCTTCTCTAGTGATATCGGTAATGTTTAAGAATGTAATATTTTCCGATTGGCAGTAGTTTTCAGCAAAAGCATTATAAGTGTCGAGCTCTTCAGAAATAGTTTCGGCATTGCCAGTACTTTGACCAAAAGGCGTAAAGGCATAATCGGGAATGGAAATCACTACTAGCTTATTTTTATCGCCATTAGCTGCGGTGATGGCGGTTTGTACTAATTCTGGAAATTCAGTTTCATAAAGTGAAAAAGGCTTGTGCTGGTATTGGTTGTTAACCCCAATCAAAAGCGTAACGATATCATAGGAGTCCCCAATAGTTTCCGAGGCAATTGCGGTTTTTAAATCGCTGGTCGTCCAACCGGTCTTTGCAATGAGTTTCAGGGTGCTCAGCTTAGAGTTTGCCTCTAAACTATCCTGTAATTGCACGGGGAATCGGCAAGTTTCGCAAACGCTGTGACCAATGGTATAACTATCGCCCAAGGCTAAGATTTGAACCGTGTTGGGGCTTGGGGTTACCAGATCTTCGGTTATGGCTGTATTGGTTCTACAAGACAGCATGGTACTGAGGGCAAAAACGATAAAAAGGAATTTTTTCATAGTTATAAAGATACAATTTCCGAAGTAAAAAAAATGCTTCCTTTTCGGGAAGCATTTTATATTGATTTTCGTTGAATCTATCGCATGGATGAGGACGATTCAATGTCGCTCACCAATTTACTTAAATGCATTTAAGCCTGTAATATCCAAACCAGTAATGAGCAAATGGATGTCATGCGTGCCTTCATAAGTAATCACGCTTTCAAGATTCATCATGTGTCTCATAATGCTATATTCACCAGTAATGCCCATGCCCCCAAGAATTTGTCGTGCTTCTCGCGCCACTTTAATGGCCATGTCCACATTGTTTCGTTTGGCCATAGAGATTTGTGGTGAAGTTGCCTTGCCCTCATTTTTCAATTGTCCTAAGCGGAAGGCCAACAACTGGGCTTTAGTGATTTCAGTAATCATTTCTGCCAATTTTTTCTGTTGCAGTTGAAAAGCACCAATGGGCTTCCCAAATTGTTGTCGTTCTTTCGAGTATCTCAAAGCGGTGTCGTAGCAATCCATCGCAGCACCAATGGCACCCCAAGCAATTCCAAAACGAGCGGAATCCAAGCAACCTAAAGGTGCACCCAGCCCCGATTTGTTGGGTAATAGGTTTTCCTTGGGCACTTTAACGTCTTGAAAGATCAATTCGCCTGTTGCGCTGGCACGAAGCGACCATTTATTATGCGTTTCGGGGGTAGAAAAACCTTCCATACCGCGCTCAACAATGAGACCGTGAATGCGACCTTCCTCATTTTTTGCCCAAACTACCGCGATGTTGCAAAACGGAGAATTCGAGATCCAAAGTTTGGCGCCATTTAGGAGATAGTGATCGCCTTTATCCTTAAAGTTCGTGGTCATGCCCGAAGGGTTGCTCCCATGATCGGGTTCGGTAAGTCCAAAAGAGCCCATCCATTCGCCAGAAGCTAATTTTGGTAAGTATTTTTTACGTTGTGCCTCGTTACCGTATTTCCAAATAGGATACATCACGAGCGACGATTGTACCGATGCAGTACTTCTTACGCCACTATCGCCACGTTCAATTTCTTGCATGATCAAGCCATACGAAATTTGATCTAGTCCGGCACCACCGTATTCTTCCGGAATGTAAGGGCCAAAAGCACCAATTTCAGCCAAACCACTAATGATTTGTTTTGGGAATTCTGCCTTTTGGGCGTACTCTTCAATAATTGGAGAAATATCGCGCTTAACCCAATCTCTGGCAGCATTGCGTACTAATTTATGTTCTTCACTGAGTAAATCGTCCAGGTTGTAATAATCTGGTGCTTCAAAGAGATCTGGCTTCATGATGATGATTGCTTTTGTTCAGTCACAAAAATAACGAAAACGTTTGCAGTGCACAATTTATAAATTACATTTTAAGATAAAATGCCTTTGTTAAATTGGTGTAATCTGTGGTGTAATTGTGGCGTGTGGTCTCAATGATGAGTTCGGTAATTTCAGAAGTTGTCTCAGCAAATGAAAGACAGATCAGGCTTCTCTTGATGGCTGCGGAAGGCGTACCGCGCACGTGACAAATGTGTTGCGCATATAAGGCATTTAGCTTTGCTAATGCCACGAATTTTTCTTCTTCGGAAAACGGAATCACTACACAAAAGCGACCAGTTTTAGAAAGTAAGGTCGACACACTTTCCAATAAATGCTCAAAAGGCATGGCGTCTTGAAAGCGTGCAAGTTCCCGAGATTTGGACATTTTTTGTGGTTCTGAAACGTCCGAGGCCAAAGTGGGTAAATAAAAGGGCGGATTGCAAACGATCAAATCATAGGTGTCTTCGATTTCTTCAGCAAATTCTTCGAGTGATGCGTGATAACAGAACAAACGGTCTCCCCAAGGTGATCCCTCAAAATTAGCAACGCATTGCTCGTAAGCCTTATCGTCTATCTCAAGCGCATCGATTAATTGGGCGTTGCTGCGTTGTGCGAGCATGAGTGCCAATACACCGGTGCCCGCTCCAATATCTAAAATGGAAAGCGGTTGGTGCTCAATCGACGCCCAAGCACCCAATAGCACGCCATCAGTGCCAATTTTCATGGCGCATTGGTCTTGTTGAGCTTCGAACTGTTTGAATTTAAAGGGTTTTTTCATAAGTTTTAAAATTCCGAATTCCAATTTGTGAATTCCGAAAAATTATGATTTGTTAATAATGGAGGAGAGTAGCTTTCGATGTTCTAAGGCTTCACTCAACAATTAAGTTAACTGAATAATTCTCGGATTTAAACCTCTCAATAATCTGAGCCGAAGCACCGTCTCTTTAGCTTCTTTTCTAGCAATTTTTAATCTAAAATTAAAGTCTTTGTCCCCAGTTTTTCTTTGGCTTCAATATAATTTGCAGCCAATCGAACCAGAAGATCTCATCAATTGCTTCCGTCTGCTGTTTTTGAAGTTGAATATTTCAGCTCTCTTAAGCTTATTATACAATGTTTTGCAAAAGATAAGTTCTTTCCTCTAAATCATAAGGTTTTTCAGAAGCCATGGTTTTGGGATTTTGAATTTTATTTTTGGAATGCATCTAAAGATATAAATCAATCAACCCCTCAGGCGTATCCACAAAAATGGTTTTATGCGTCTTGTCCACTTTTACTATAAAAGCATCGTTCATGGGAATAAGAATTTCAATTCCGTCATGGTCAATTTCAAAAAGTGATTGCGCAGTACTATCGTTGATTGCTTTGATAATGCCCACTTTACCGAAGTTTTTGTCCTCTACGGTATAGCCAATAATTTCGTGAAAATAAAATTTGTCTTCTTCCAATTGCGGTAAGAATTCCAAAGGCAGGTAGAGTCCGCATTTAAGCAGGGCATCGGCATCGGCTTCCGTTTCTACATCTTCAAATTTGATGCGGAGCAATTCCGATTTATGGAGTTGTGACGCTTCAATAAAGAAGGGTACCAGGTTATCGCGAAGGTCTACAAAAACGGAATCGAGGTTTTCGTAAAGCTCGGGTTCATCGGTATCCAATTTGATGAGCAACTCACCTTTAAAGCTGTATTTTTTAACAATTTTTCCTAAAAAGAAGCAGTCTGATTTGTTCATTTAGCGTTGGGTTTAATTTCCGAAGTATCGAAAACAGTAATACTATAGCTTTAAGAAAAGCCACTATTTTTATAACTGCAAATTTAAGAAAGCTTTTGAATTGTGCTTGATCGTACTCGGTTTTCTGTTTAAGTTAAGGTAAAGTGTCCTTATCAGTCATAGACTTGGCTCCTTTAATTAAATATCGAGTGAGGGGTTCTTTATACGGATAGGTTGGATGAAGGCAGTCGCGGTTTTCAGAATCAAATACGATCGCTGAGCAGTATAGCACCCGTCCATACTGTGGCGGTCTATTCATGGTTATCCATAAAAAAACTCCGATAAAAAAATTTATCGGAGTTTAAAAGTATAAAAATTGAATTTTTACTCTTCTTCTGTTGAAGCTTTTTTGTCATCAGCAGGCGCCTCTTCTTGGGTAGCTTCAGCATCACCTTCTGCTACTTCAGCAACAGGTTCTGCTTCTTCTACAGGAGCTGCAGCTGCAATTCTTGCTTCGTTGACCGCTTTTTCTGCTGCAAGAGCTTCAGCTTTCGCTTTAGAATCCGCTTCAGATAAATTGTCGGTTTTGGCTTGTACTTTGGCACCTTTTTCTTCCAACCAAGCATTGAATTTCTCTTCTGCTTGCTCTTCAGTTAATGCACCTTTTCTAACGCCACCAGCCAAGTGGTTTTTAAGCATTGCACCTTTATAAGATAAAATTGCTCTAGCAGTATCAGTAGGTTGTGCACCATTTTGCAACCATTGTACCGCCCCATCAACGTTTAATTCAATCATTGCTGGGTTAACGTTTGGATTGTAAGCTCCTAGTTTTTCTAGGTATTTACCATCTCTTTTTGATCGTGCATCTGCTGCTACGATCCAGTAGTAAGGTTTTCCTTTTTTACCGTGTCTTTGTAATCTGATTTTTACTGGCATAAGTTATTAATTTGTAAGGTTCGCGACCTCTATTATTAATGAGGGGCAAAGATACCACAATAATTTAATTCTCAATACTTTATTGTGATATTAAGTAATTTTGAAATTTTATCATACTTTTGAAGCATGATGAGCCCAGAATTAATCTTTAAATTTGGCTTTTAATTAGCGAAACAAATCAAACCTATGAGAAAACTATTGTTACTTTTTATACTTACCATAACCTTTGTGGGGTGTGAAGATACGGAATTCAATAATCCTGCATTTCAAGGCAATAAGGATTATGTATTATGGCGTGCAGATGCCCAGAGTGCAACTATTGATGCCAATGGGTTTTTAACAATTACTGCTACCAATAATGTTGAGACCGTAAAACTAAAAGTGCCAACTGCAGCTGTAGGTACCTATGTGCTGGGTGAGGTCAACGCTCGCGAAGCACAAGTGATTACAGTGGAGGGTGCGGTGTATAGTACAAACAACAGGCCAGATGACAGTGTGTCTCTATACCCAGAATTGGGATTCGTAAAAATTGACGACATCACTAACAATTCATTTACGGGTACTTTCGAGTTTCTGGCTTTTAATGAGTCTGGGCTCAACTCCATAGGTTATAACGAAGGCATTTTTTATCGAGTGCCTCTGGTTTCGGGTAATTTTACAAATGAAGTAGTCACTTGTGAAGATGCGGAAGCAGCAGTGGCCAGCTCCAAAAGCGCATATTTCAATACTTTTTCTACAGAGTTGGATTATATTGATCGCCAAGCCTACACCAGTGCTTGCCAATCGTATTCAGCAGCTTTGCAAGTTAAGCTCACATTTTGCTCAGATGCCGATGGGAGTGTGGCTTCAGATCTTTTAGCGTTGAACAGCTGCGATTTTCCTTGTGATTTTGCAATGCAAAACCGAAATACTGCAGAGCTGGCCTTTAATGCAGCAACTATTGGTCAATATGTGGATGCCTGCGCCAACTATGCGTTCTATTTACAAGAGCAATTAGAGGTTTGTGGCGATGAAGACGGATCCATACAAACAGCTATCGATGCTCTAACCTGTGGTGATACCGATGAAGATGGCATTCCAGATAATTTTGAGGATTTCAACGGAAACGGAGATTTGTTCGATGATGACAGCGATGATGACGGAACACCTAACTTTCAGGATAATGACGACGATGGTGATGGCGTACTAACGATTTATGAAGCGATGGATGATGATGGCAACCCGAGTGATACCGATGGCGACACCGATGTAGATTATTTGGATAACGACGATGATGGCGATACGATTTTAACCATAGATGAAAATCCAGACCCCAATATGGATGGCAACCCAGACGACGCATTGGATACCGATGCGGATGGCATTCCTGATTACTTG
>Ga0209309_10000660_pt1 | contig 39068 bp, 35 predicted proteins | sample COGITO_mtgs_1204_2_FD_184807 | JGI IMG/M metagenome (GOLD analysis project Ga0209309, IMG submission 184807) | Pelagic marine microbial communities from North Sea - COGITO_mtgs_120412 (SPAdes) (version 2) | ecosystem: Environmental > Aquatic > Marine > Epipelagic ... | reverse complement strand
GCTGCCTTTAGTATTATTGGCTGCCAAGTGGGACTAAATATGGGATTACATTACGGTATTTGTGTAGTGGCCGCCGTTGTTACTGGCGTATTTGGTGGGTTACTGCGCGATTTAATATGTCGCCAAGAACCGTTAGTATTACACAATGAGCTATATGCCAGCGTATCGTTACTTGTAGCGTGCTTATACCTAGCATTGCACCATTACAATATAGACGACAACATAAGCATTATTGTGAGCTTGGTTGCGGGGTACTTAATACGTATGGCATCAATACGCTTTAAATGGCGCTTACCTACGTTTAGTTTATTAGAACCCGCTAAGTAAGTAACTTAAATAAATTAAATGAGACAGGCTTGAATCTGCTAGGCAATCACACCTGTCTCCTCTTTTATTATTCTTTAATGCTCTCTATCACTATTTAACACTCACTGCATCGCTTAACGCGGTTTTTAACCCGCTGTTATTGTGCGGCATTACGCTAAAACTGCCATCGGTCTCTAGCACTACGGCGGCTACATCTTCTATGGCCAATATACCCGCACCACGAATAGCTGCGCGAATTTCTGATTTAGTTACGCGCTGTGATTTAAGTGCCGCAGTGCAGTATTCACCATCACTCAGTAACAGTGTGGGCTCAGCTTTAACTAAAGCTGCAAATTTAGATGAGCGCACACTGAGCCAGGTAATTAAATATTGCAGCCCTATTAAAACAACAAATGCCAATATACCCTCAAGCAGCGCGACGCTTTTTGAAATAATAACAGATGCTAATATAGAGCCCAGCGCAATGGTGACTACAAAGTCGAACACGTTCCATTTAGATAGTGTTCGCTTGCCCGATACACGTAACCAAAACACCAGCGCTACATAACCCAGTACACCAATAATAAGTACGCGCACTAACCCCTGAACATCATCAAAAAACATGCTTACTCCTTTATTTTTAAAGCCGCTATTAAATTTAACCCTTCTTTAATTGAGTTAATAGCTTTGCACCTAAAATCGTACCAATGGGGATAAATAAAAGCCATAGATATGCATAAAACTTTAAAGCAGATTTAAGCAATGCAAAGTCATTTACACGTTTATTTTTAATCAACATGTAACTTATAAAATAGCCAAGTATTGCTGGTGCAATTTGTATTAACGAAATTACAATACCTGATGAAATATGCCCTGCTATTAATTTAGGATCGCCACCAGCAAATACTGCATAAGCATTATAAATACCTGTAAAAAAACTAATTAGCGAGATTAGCAAAAAAGCCTGTAAAAACAGACTTACTACGGCTAAAAATACGATTGAAGATTGTTTCAAAATCATCCTTAATTTAGCTAATGCATTGTTTAAAATTAGTTTTATGGCCCAACGGTTTTATCTGCCAGTGCTGCTAATACTTTACCTATTTTTTTAGCCGCTGGGCAATTTACTGCGTTATGGCGCTCAGCTATATAAGTAGGATCGTTATAACTTAACCACACTTGCGATTGTGCGTCTTCCCATACCAGTGCTTTTAGCGGTAAATCAATACCTATTGTTTGTGCGCACTGCATAAGAGGTGTGCCGCCTTTGGGGTTACCAAATATAAGAACCTCTGTTGGGCGTAGTTGTTTATCTACTTTTTTAGCACCAGCTGCGTGATCTATTCGTGCAAATATATTTAGCCCTTTCTGTTTTGCCAAATTCTCAAACTTATCCATAGTAGCTTTAGCGCTTAATGGGCTTTTTACTGAAATTAGTCCCTCTACTGCGTTAGCGTTAGCATTTGTAATAGCAAAGAGTAATGCGAGTCCAAAAATAATATTTAGTGTTTTCATACCTTCTCCTTTGAATATAAGTAACTAAAAGTTACTACTTTAAAAGTTAAATCGAAGAGTTTCACTTTACTATATTAAATTTACTTCTTACACGTAGGATTACTCTTGAATAACTTAAAGCTGTTTAAATTTACCTTACGGTTGATTATCATGGGTCAATAAATATTATTCCGCTTTATTATTTTCAGTAAGGATCACCATGTCTAGCTATAACGAATCTCCAGAGCAAATTGAACAAGCCACGCAAGGCTATGTTATGCAGCAAACTATGTTGCGTATTAAAGATCCAAAGCCGTCTTTAGAATTTTATGAAAATGTATTGGGTATGAAGCTGTTAGGTAAGTATGACTTTCCTGGTATGAAGTTTACGCTTTACTTTTTAGGCTACGAACAAGAATTGCCACAAGGTGATGATAAGGAAAAAGCTGAATGGGTGTTTCGTCGCCCTGCGTTAATTGAGTTAACCCATAATTGGGGCACTGAAAACGATGACAGTTTTGAGGGCTACCACAGCGGTAATCAAGAACCTAAAGGCTTTGGCCATATTGGTATTAGCGTGCCGGATGTTTACGAGGCCTGTGAGCGCTTTGCAAAATACGATGTAGAGTTTGTAAAAAAACCAGATGATGGTTCAATGAAAGGCTTAGCCTTTATTAAAGATCCTGATGGCTACTGGATTGAAATACTCTCTGCTGAGGGAATTACTGAAATTATTCTTTCTCAGTAATTACGATTTATACCTCTTAGAAATAAAGCCCTTAAACATAGACTGTTTTAGGGCTAAATATGGTTCCAAGCTATCCATTTTTAATATAAAAAGTAAATCAAATACTCTCTAACTTTTTAAAACTAAAGCCTTTAACGTCATCTAATATCTAAGCCATCACTCTGATAATCCTACTCTCTAAACTTTATAAAATTAAAAAGTTACATAAAAAACAAACAAAAGCATACTTGCACGAATGTGCTTTTGTTATTATATTGTGTTTTCAAATTTAATTCTATTAATAAGAGGTTTTTGTGAATACTGAAAAAATGATGGTTGCACTCGATGAGTTTATTCATGTTGGTGGAAGTTTAGTCATAATTATCGCTGCTGTTTCGATTCTGACTGGATTGATAAGAGAGTTTGTGCCTCAAGACAAGCTACAAGAAAAACTAACAAAACACGACAAATGGGGCTCTCTTTTAGGAGCAAGCTTTGGCATGTTAACCCCATTTTGTAGTGCAGCAGTTGTTCCTGTAACGATGGGTATGGCTTCAATGGGCACTTCATTAGGAACGATTTTAAGTTTTCTGATCTCTGCACCGTTATGTAATTTTATTGTACTTGCGATGATTTATGCTGTATTTGGATTTAAAGTAACAGCCATATACTTAGTACTGACTTTTAGTGCTGCTGTTATAGGTGGATGGCTAATATCAAAATCGCCATGGAAAAATGAAGTTAGACGTGGTGATGAACTGCAGCTAGCTACAAATGGCCAAAGCTGTAATGCTGCTAGTGCTAAAACTTTAGAGAGTAATAACTCTGATAAGTTTAAAAATGTTTTAAAATTTGCTTTATCTCTATTTAAAAGAATTATTCCTTATGTTTTATTAGGCGCATTAATTAGTGGTTTATCTGCAGCATATTTGCCTTCAGAGCTTGTTGAAAAATATGTAGGCGGGGGTGATTTACAATCAATAATTATTGCTGCTTTGATTGGTATTCCATTGTATTTACGAATTGAAATGGCAATGCCGCTTTTAAACATATTAATACTTAAAGGTATGGGAATGGGCCCTGCTATGGCACTTATTATTGGTGGGACTGGTGCCAGCTTACCAGAAATAGCGTTAGTATCAGCTGTCCTTAAAAGAAAAGCGGTATTTGCATTTGTTTTAATTGTACTTACTACAGCCATAACTGGTGGTGTTATTTTTCAATATATTCTTTAATAAAACGCATCACTTATCTTAGTGATGCGTAATTAATACAGGACCCATTCTTAGCAAAGAACTTTATTTAATATTCTGATATGATCTTTTCAATAAATATATTTTAAGTATTTCTATATTATAAGAAAGGTACATGATGGATGAGAAATATATTGATGCCCTCAAGGCGTTATCAGATCCTACTCGTTTACGATTATTTTGGTTAGTTGTTGATGCTGGTCAGCGTATCACTGTTGCTGAAGCAATGGATGTAATTGGAGATACACAGTATAACGTTTCGCGTAATCTTAAAATGCTACATAAAGCGGGTCTACTTACTCTTGAGAAGCAAGGTAAGTGGGTTTACTACACGTTAAAAAAGCAAACTGCTCCACACTGTGAAGCGTTAGTTAATTCAGTTAAGTTTTTACCTAAAGAAACCTTTGATGATGTGACAAAACGGTGTGAATTAAGGTTATCAATGCGCGTTAATGGTGAATGTATTATTGGTGCTAATAGTGATGAGTGGTTGGCAACTATAGAGAAAATAAGCTAGAGCAAGCATTAAAAACAATGTATTTATTTTTAGCATTTAAACGTAAACATAAAAAAGCCAGCGATTAAGCTGGCTTAGTATATAACTAATTTACATAATTACTTACGTAATGCGTCGATTCGTGCATCAAGCGGCGGGTGCGATGAAAACAGTTCAGCCATCCCTTTACCACTTGCAATACCAAAGGCCATCATTGAGCCTTCTAATTGCGACGGATGATTTTGCTTTAAACGCTCAAGGGCTGATCGCATTTTATCAGCACCTACCAATTTTGCTGCGCCGCTGTCGGCTGCAAATTCACGTTTACGGCTGTAACTTGCCACCACTATGCTTGCAAGCACACCAAATAATACTTGGAATAACATATCGAATAAGAAGTATGTCCAGCTACTGCCGCCCTCTTCTTCATCGCTATTAATAAAGTTATCAACTATGCCTGCCAGTACTTTTGCAGCAAATATTACAAAGGTGTTTACCACGCCTTGTATTAGGGTAAGCGTTACCATGTCGCCGTTAGCCACGTGCGATACTTCGTGGGCAAGTACGGCTTCGGCTTGATCTTTAGTCATGTTGTGCATTAAGCCTGTGCTTACTGCCACTAACGAGTTGTTTTTACTTGGGCCGGTTGCAAATGCGTTCATTTCTGGGCTGTCATAAATAGCCACTTCTGGCATTTTAATACCTGCTTTTTTTGCTTGCGCAGATACCGTTTGTACAAGCCAGCGTTCGGTTTCGTTTCGGGGCTGTGTAATTACATGCGCGCCGGTTGATTTTTTAGCGATCCATTTCGACATAAATAACGAAATAAACGATCCACCAAAACCAAACACCGTGGCTATAAGTAAAATTCCGCCAAGGCTACGATGGCTTAAACCCAGCGCACTCATTATTATTGAAAGCACTACACCTAATACCAACATAACCGCTAGGTTAGTTAATAAAAACAAAAATACACGTTTCATATTGTCCTCACAAAATTAATATTGATCACCGAACGCTTAAAATAAATTAGGTTAAAGCAATCACTACGCTATGACACACTATGTCATAGCGTTAGCGCTATTCTGTGACAAACTATGTCATAACACAAGTGTTATTTATGTGTTTATTGATAATTTTTTTGAGAGGCGTTTTATAGCAAATTTAAGACTGAAGTTTCTTTATAAATCAGTTTATTACAAGCTGTTATTTAGCTCTGCCATATCAATTGGAAAACCACGTTCACCTGCCAATATGCGCGCAACTTCACCAATATTTTCGCAGCTATTGTGTTTAAGGTACGACCATTGATGCCTACTGCGGTGATGGTTTACAGCAGGATCGCTGCTTATTATTCCTAATTTTATAAACTCAGACACTATTTGATCGGCAGCGATTAACGTTGACGATGCTTTAACATTTTCGGCCCGCGCATAACTAATATGAGAATATAAACTTACATCGGCTACGCGCAAAGTGTCGTCATCCCCTGGGATTTGTTGCCCGCCAAACAAGGCATTATTTTGTGTGTTAGCACTTTTAAACGCGGGTACAAACTCGGCTACATAATCTATTGCTGTTTGGTTACGTGTTTGCAATGCTGTTTTGTCCCACCCATCTTTAATATAGTGCAGGTATTTATCAGGGAGTTTAGGTTGAGCACTCATTGGTGTTGCATCAGCTAAGCCATCATTAAATAGCGTAATGTCGTTGGTCATGCCGTGTATTTGAAAATATCCATTTGGGTAAGGCGTTAGCTGCGCCATGCCCTCTGGTGTACCGCGGTTACCGTAAATAATAATTTCGGGTATTTGCCCACCTGCACCATGCCAATGAGTGATGTAAGAGGCTTTAAATTCAACCATGCGCTTTACATCTACCCCAACCAAGTCGTCAATAATACCGGTTTGAAAACCACACGCATTGATTAGGTAATCTACTTCAACGGTTTTACCTTCTAAACTTGGTTGTGTTTGGTATTCAATGTTCCACTTGGTTATTTGTTTATCAATCTTATTATTGGTAACAGGCGATACACTTTTAACGCATGTATTTGTTAAAACGTGAGCATGTTCATACTCGGCAAGCGCGAGTTGAGCACTGGCCGATAAACGAAATATATTCCAACCATATTCTTGTGCAACAATTAGCGGAAACTTTAGCTTATCTAAATCTAAATGCTTAGCCACGGGTATCATCCACTCATCTAACGACGTAGGCTTGGCTACTTGTTTTTGCTTAGCAAGCTTTAGCATTTGCTCGCGGCTATATAACTGATAATAATGCTCTGGCTCACCTAACACTTTGTTGGCGCTGTCTTGCTCAACAAGCTCGCTATAGGCTTTTACTAATTTATCTAAACGCGGAAATAAATCCTCCGGTGAGTCGTCGTCGCGCTTGGGTACTGCAAATACTGTAGGGCGAACATCGATGGTGTGAGGATAAAGGCGCGCTATATCTATACATTGCTTGAGTAAATCTATGCAGTCGTCGTCGGGTATTTCGCGATATAAGTTACCACCTGAATGCAAATGGCACATTGGCGGGCCATCAATTAACGACTTTTTCTTTTCGAATACGTAAGTTTCTAACCCTAACGCAGCAAGCCTGATGGCTATAGTGGCACCCGCTGTGCCCCCACCTATTATGCCTACGCGTTTTTTAGCTAAACCATTGTTTAGTGCTTTTGGCTCTGCACTTACGTGCGAATTTGGGGCGTAGCTTTCAATAAATGGGTGCGTCATATAGTCGTTATGTCCTTAGTAACATTGTTTTTGAGCAAGCTTTGTATTTATAAATGTTTATATGTGTACTAAGGCTGACTATTTCAATATTTACCTAAAAAAGTAAATCTTTCTAAAACCGCTTAAGTGTTTATAGATAACGCACTAAGCAAGCTTTTGTATATTTGTAACTTAGGCGTTTGCTCGCTGTATGGGCTTATGGCAAGTATTGGAAACGGTAAACGTGCTTTGAGTGAATCTAGGTTTGCTTGGTACTCGTCCATATTTTTATCGACTTGGTTTGCAATCCAACCAACGCAGTTTATACCCATGCTTTGCATATGCGCAGCGGTTAGTAATGCATGATTTAAACAACCTAGCTTCATACCTACAACGAGTATGACTGGTAGCTGCTCAGCCTTTACCCAATCGTATAAATAGTCGGTATTATTAATTGGTAGTGCCCATCCACCCGCACCTTCAGTAAGGATAATGTCAGCACCTTGTTGTTTTACGTTTTTATAAGCATCACTTAGTTTATCGACAGTAATACTCACCCCAACTTGATCAGCAGCTATGTGCGGTGCAATAGGTGGTGCAAACGCAAACGGATTAACTACGTCGTATTTAGCGCTTACTGTTGCGCTTTCCATCAGTATGAGGGCATCAGCATTTACTAGCTGATCAAACGCCATTTCGCAGCCAGCAGCAAGAGGCTTAAAGCCAATGGCTTGTTTTTTATGTTGGGCAAGTAACTTTAATAGCAAACTGGTAACGTGGGTTTTTCCGGCATCGGTGTCGGTGCCTGTTATAAAAAATTCTTTCATGCGTTGCCTTTAATGTCTTTGGGCTTAGTTAGGGTCTGTTGAACTTTGCGGATTAAAATTTGCTCAAACTAGGGGCTATTTAATCGCGGCGCGAGATTTGTAACCTAGTGGGCTAAGTCAAAACCGAGCAACAAAGAGTAAATAGCCCCTAGGCAGAACCCTTTGGGCAGCGCCTGTTTGGCATTAATGCTACGTTATCGCCTATTTATGGGGAATAACCACACTGTATAGGCTCTGCCTTGCCTAAATACCAAACAGACTGCTGCAAATTTAACCTTGAAAGATCAACAGACCCTAGTCTTTTTCTAATGATAACAGCACCACATGATAAGACACACATGCTTTGTTATTTATAAGCGGATACGCACTGCACACTTTTTGTAGCGCAGATTTGGTAAGTAACCCTTGACGCGTATTGGTATGATTTTGCGTAGTTGCCCCTATAGCTTTAATTGAAGCAATCGCTTTTAAAGGTGTTGTGTATTCATCGGTATAAATACATTTTTTTGCACTGTTAATAATAAACCCTGCATTTTGGACTGATTGGTTTATATGCAATTCACTATTAAAAGTATTTATGTGGCTGTTAGAATCAAGCGCTGCAAACGCTGTTTTTATTTCGTTAAGTGAGCCCTCTACCACAGTGCTTATGTACGCCTGCCCGCCTGGTTTTAATATGCTGTAAAGTGATTGCATTAAAGTCGAAAAATTAGCAGACCATTGCACTGCAAAGTTACTGTAAATAACATCAACACTGTTTGCTTGCAGCGGTAAGTTATCCATATCGGCACATATTTTAGTTGTGGTTAAATCACTACTTTGCAGCATATTTAAACTTAAATCGATTGCCACAACGCTTGAAAACATGCTTTGTAATGTATGTGTATTAACAAGCGGACCTGCGCCTAAATCAACACATACCTTATTTTTATTAAAGCCTGGTTTTATAAGTTTAAATAGATCGGTCGCTGCGTGTTTTTGTACATTTGCATGGGTGTTATAATGCTCAGCTGCTTTTGAAAACTTACTTTGGGTGGACTTTTTAAGCTCCTTGCTTAGCTCTTTATTCAATTCGCTAATTAATTCTTTATTTAACTCTTCATTTAACTCTCTATTTAACTCGCTACTCACCAGGCACGGTTTTACTTTACGTGTTTGCATTAAATCTGTTTTTAATACCGGCTGAGCAGTCATGCTATTGCACCTACTAAATGCTTCACTAAGTGCGTTATGTCTTGCTCGGTATGTGCTGCGGTTAAAGTAATGCGTAAACGCGAGGTGTTATGTGCAACCGTCGGCGGTCTAATTGCAGTGAGCCAAATACCCTCTTGCTTAAGTTTATCTGCCGCTTGCAACGTTTGCTCAGCGCAGCCTAATACAATGGGCTGTATGGCTGTGTTTGATTCCATCACAGCAATATTATGGCTTTTAGCGAGTTGCTTAAACAATGCAATATTGGCATTAAGCTTATCGCGTTTATCATCAGCTGTTTTTATGCTTTTAATACGCGCAAGTGTGTGGCTTGCCATTAGCGGCGACATGGCAGTTGAATATGTGTAATCGCGATTAAACTGCAGCATGTAATCAATAAACTGCTGGTTGCCTAATACACACGCGCCACTACTGGCAACGGCTTTGCCAAAGGTAATAACCAGTATCTCGGGTAGTACTATCCCCTCATCTAGCAATGCTTCGCAACTGCCTAAACCGGTTTTACCTAATGCACCAAAGCCGTGTGCGTCGTCAATCATTAGCCATGCGTTGTGCTGTTTTGCAAGTGCGAGTAATTCTTTAAGAGGTGCGGTATCGCCATCCATCGAAAACACGCCTTCGCTTATAATTAGCTTGTTTTGCGCTTTTGATTTTTCGAGCCGTGAGCGTAAATGATTCATGTCGTTGTGATTAAAACGCACTAAAGCCGCGTTACAATGCAGAGCACCGTCAATCAAGCTTGCATGATTTAACTTATCTTGAAAAATAGCACTGTTTTGTGCAGCGGCTTTATCTTGAAACAACGCTTTAATTACGCTGCTATTAGCGCTAAACCCTGAATTAAATAAAATTCCTGCGCCATAACCAAATTGCTCACATAAGTATTGCTCAAGCGCTTTTTGCTGCGCCTGATAACCTGTAACCAATGCTGAGCTGTGGCTGCCTAATGCTTGGGGGTCATTAAGGTTTACAGCCTCATCCCCAAAACCTAAGTAGTCGTTACTCGCAAAGTTAAGATAGGTTTTATTATTAACCGTTATGGTGCGCGCTGTAGCGTGCTCTACTACATTGCGTTTACGAAGCAGCGCATCTTGCTGGCGAGCCTCAAGATGCGTATTTATAAAATCAAAAGGCATAGATATAAAAGCCTACGCTTCGTAAAACAATTCAGACGTTGCTTTGTCGGCTACTTGCGATGAAAGCGAGGCTTCTACGGCTTCGTCTGAATAGTCATGACGTTTTTCTGGGTTCATGCCTAGTTTTTTAATTAGGTTCATATCAGCATCAGCGTCTGGGTTTTCGGTGGTAAGTAGTTTATCACCATAAAATATTGAGTTTGCACCTGCAAAAAAGCACATTGATTGCATTTGCTCGTTCATGGCGTTACGCCCTGCCGATAAACGTACATAACTGTGTGGCATCATAATACGCGCTGTTGCTATGGTACGTATAAATTCAAAGTGATCTAAATCGTCTACGTTTTCAAGCGGTGTGCCTTTAACTTTAACCAGCATATTAATAGGCACGCTTTCTGGCTGTTGTGGCAAATTAGCTAGTTGCATAAGTAGTCCAAAGCGGTCGCTTGCTTGCTCGCCCATGCCAACTATTCCGCCCGAGCATACTTTCATACCGGCATCGCGTACGTGGTCAATGGTATTTAATCTATCTTGAAAAGTACGGGTTGATATAATTTGCTCGTAATACTCCGGAGACGTGTCAAGGTTGTGATTGTAGTAATCAAGCCCTGCATCTCGAAGCTCATGGGCTTTTTCGTTAGTGAGTTTACCTAGCGTCATACAGGTTTCTAACCCTAGCTCTTTTACTTCTTTAACCATTTGCGAAATGTATGGCATGTCTCTGTCTTTTGGATCTGACCATGCAGCGCCCATACAAAAACGGGTCGCGCCTTTTTGTTTTGCAAGGCGTGCTTGCTCTACTACTTTTTCTACTTCTATTAAGCGTTCGCGTTCTAAATCAGTTCGGTAATGCCCCGACTGCGGGCAATACTTACAATCTTCTGGGCAAGCGCCTGTTTTAATTGATAACAACGTAGAAATTTGCACTTCATTTGGGTTGAAGTTAGCACGGTGAACCGATGCGGCTTTAAAAAGTAAATCGTTAAATGGCATTTCGAATAATGCTTTAACTTCAGCGTGGGTCCAATCGTGACGAACAGGTGCAAGTTCCATAATACTCTCTTATTTTTTTCTCAGCGGTGATATTGGCTTAGTCTACGAGATGAAGTACCATTGTCAACGAAGCCCACCAAGTTAAAGTTTACATATGATGAAAAAGAATACGATTGACCTTGATTTTGATCGTGAGCACATTTGGCACCCATACACATCTATGACAAAGCCAATTCCGGTATACCCCGTTACACATGCAAATCACAATATTATTCACCTTGAAACTGGCGAGCAATTAATCGATGGTATGGCCTCGTGGTGGAGCGCAATACATGGCTATAATCACCCTGTTATAAATAACGCCATGATTGAGCAAATTAATAATATGAGCCACATTATGTTTGGCGGTATTACACATAACAGTGCGGTAGAGCTGTGCAAAAAAATAGTAAATATAACGCCGCCTAGTTTAACTAAAGTGTTTTTAGCCGACAGCGGCTCGGTAAGTGTTGAAGTGGCAATAAAAATGGCGCTGCAATATTGGTTAAGCCAAGGTATTACTACAAAACAAAAATTAATGACGCCTTACAAGGGCTACCATGGCGACACGTTTGCAGCTATGAGCGTATGTGACCCTGTAAACTCAATGCATAGTTTATATAGCGGCTTTTTACCTGAACATGTTTTTGTACCTGCACCGGTGAGTAAGTTTGGCAGCGAATTTAACCAGGCAGAAGCCCAAGAGCTTGAAGCGTACTTTAAAGCAAACCACAACCAAGTAGCCGCCTTTATAATTGAGCCCATAGTACAAAACGCAGGCGGCATGAACTTTTATCACCCTGATTATTTAGCCTGCGCCCATAAATTATGCACCCAATATAATGTACTACTAATTTGCGACGAAATTGCCACAGGCTTTGGCCGTACAGGTAAATTATTTGCTGTAGAGCACGCCAATATAGAGCCCGATATAATGTGTATTGGTAAAGCACTCACTGGCGGCTCAATGACGTTATCGGCCACTATCACTAGCGATAAAATAGCGATTGGCATCAGCGAAGGTGAAGCAGGTGTATTAATGCACGGCCCTACGTTTATGGGTAACCCACTAGCCTGTGCTGCAGCCTGCGCAAGTATTGATTTATTACTTAAACAAAACTGGCAACTCCGAATAAACCAAATTAACACCCAACTACAACAACTTCATAAATGCAGCGAACTTAATGCAGTTGCTAATGTGCGTACCTTAGGTGCAATAGGTGTTGTTGAACTAAACGAGGCTGCTGGCAATGTTGATGTTGCTAAAATTCAGGCCTATTTTGTAGAGCAAGGTGTATGGATACGCCCATTCGGTAAACTAATTTACCTTATGCCACCGTATATAAGTGATGACACCAGTATAAAAACACTGTGTGATGCGATTTATAATGCAATTAACAATAAGCATTACTAATACTTGTTGTTAATTTACTTACTCATATTCTTCATTAGGATTTAGGCTAGGGTGTGGAGACCTTTATGGATTGAAATTTGTCTAATCTGAGGCGATTGAATTGCGGCGCGGGGTATTAACCTAGTGGGCTCTGAAACTGCTCCTGCATTATTCTAATGGCTTACGTCCATATAAGAGTAAGTAAAAACCGAGCAAAACTTTCGCACCCTGCTCACGCCCCTTACCAACATCCGTGGAGTAACAAAGAGCATATCGTCACTATAATATACCCAACGGGCGCGCATTTTTGCGCATTTATTCTACGTTATCGCCTACTTATGCGGAATAAACATATTCCATAGGCCCTGCTTTAAATACCAAACATACTACTGCAAATTCAACCACGAAAGATAATATGCCTAATTAGTAAAAATACTTAGTACAAGTAAGGATAAGCCAGCGCAAAGCCAGATATGGCCAAATTTTTGCCATATTAGCGCGTTTTTATACACTCTGTGAGGGTTGTCTTTATCAACTAATAAGGAGCAAGGCTCTCCTTGTTTATATAATTTAAATAACGATTCATCTAAGTCAACTACAACACTGTGAATATCGCCATTATAATTAAAGCTTACCAACATTGATTGTTGTTGCGCGCATTCTAATGGTAATACACGTGTGTTTATTACGGAGGTGATGTTACTAATTGCACATACTCGCCAATGATGTTTGTTTATCTTACATTTCATCCATCTGAAAAATGGTAATAAACCGGCAGCTATAAAACACATCCCTAAGATTAAAAGTATATTACTCATTACATATTAACCTTCTAATAATTGATAAGCACTATGCGCTGCAATTAAGTCGCTAAGTCCAGTACCGACCGATTTAAATAGCGTCATATCTTTATTATTTAAACGGGCATTCTTGTTCTGGATTGCCAATTCGGATAATTCTGCGCAAATTTCGTGTGCGCAAAACACACCCTCTTTAATTGGCAAGAGTAATTCGCCAGCCTCAGCAAGTACGTTTACTTTACTATCAACATATACATTGCTGCGAATAATTGTGGTTGAGTCACATTCACGTTGTTCACTATGGTGATTACCAATTAAATCAATATGAGTGCCTTGGTTTAACCAAGACCCTTTAAATAAAGGTGTTGGCGATCCCGTTGCACAGCTAATCACATCAGCACTGTAAACAACTTCCTTCGTGCTTTTACCAATGACGAACTCCATATTAGGAAATGCCTGCTCTAGGGTATGTTTTAACGCCGACACTTTTTGAGCATTTCGTGCAATAAGTGTTACTTTCTCAAAATTACGCACCGATATATGTGCTTTAATCATATATAAAGCTAAATTTCCGCTACCAAAAAATACTAAGTGCTTACTGTTTTTTCTGGATAAATACTGGCTTGCTAATGCAGACACAGCTGCAGTTCGCCAAAGCGTAATACGCGTGCCATCGACTAATGCTAATGGTTCACCATGATTACGAGAAAAAAGCATTATTTTAGAATAAAGCGATTGATATTCTGTTTCTGTGTTTGTAGGAAAGTAAGTAAACGCCTTAACGCCAATAACATGCTCATTCCATGCGGGTAATACCGCAAAAGCATCATGATTTGACTTGTCTGTATTAAGTTCGTACACATTACGTTTAGGCATACAAAAAGCAGATGCAAAACCCTTTTGGAGTGCTTTTATTAAAGATTCAAAATTAAGAGCGTAATCAATTTTTTCTGCATTTATTATTTTCATTTTTACTCCAACTTTAATAGTGCTTATTTTAACTGAACTTTATATTTAATGGCTCATTAGTACAGCACAATGGCCAGTACTATTATTAGTAATTAACCCAATAAAAATGCCGAACAGTCTCCTGTTCAGCATTGAGGTTGTATTGCTTCATTGATAGCGATTTTTTGCCTTATGTAGCCTTAAGCAAAGTTATTAAATCAAGTAACAACCTACTAGGGGAAAACTAAAATTCAATACGTGCAACTAACGACATATAACGAGCACCTTGACGGTCAGTAACTAAACCATAGTCAGGGTTTAACTCTAAGCCATTATCGCCATACTGAGCACGCTCTTCGTTAATGTTTATCGCACTATCGCTGTTAAATAAATTATATACAGTACCTTTTAAGGTCATGTCTGAACCAAAAAAATCTGTGTAATAAGTAAGTGACATGTCTACGTTTGTTGACCAAGGCAGATTACCCTTACTGCCTCGTGGCGCAGGGTTGCCATTCTCATCATAGTGAGATGCTTGGTCATAGTACTTACTGGCACATGCATCCCACGGATTGCCCGCAGCACAGCTACCAACGCCATCAGGATGTTGCGAAAAATAACTTTTTGGACGACCTGATGTTGTACGAGCAACTAATCCTAATGTTAGTGCTTCTGTAATATTATATGCACCACTGAACTTAATCGCATGGCGGTGATCGTTAGGTAAATTACCGTAGCCATTATCCATCAAATCGCCGTAGTCATACGAGGTTGTCCAACCTGGATCTGCTTGGTTGTTATCCGTTTTAACAAGCCCTTCAGTATTACCGTAACTATGTGACCATGTGTATGAAGTATTAATGCGTAAATCATCAGTCACGTTGCCATCTAGAGTAAATTCAAGAGCTAGGTATTTACGCTTAGCTTCTGGTAACGCAAGTTCTTCGGCGCTCAAATTGACGTTATCTACTTGACCATCACCATCGAAGTCATATGACATTTGAATCGCTTCACCGGGATTATTAAGCACATAATATGAACCTTGCCCAACGTTATCGGTAATTCCCAGCTCTGCAAGCTTTTTAGCCAGTACAGGGCCTACATCAGTGTCTTCAACACTACGACCTAAGTCACGGTAAATAGCACGAACGCCCGCAGACATTCCATCAAACACTTCTTGTTGGTAACCTATCGTAAATTCATCACTGTACATTGGTTTTAAAGAAGCCGAGGCAATTAACCCAGGTTCAGTAATACCACGTTGACGCCAACGTCTATCACGTAGCATATCTCCACGGCTAGGTGATCCATCGGCTAATAAAGATGGTGAGCCACTGCCTTCTAATTGATCTAATTCGTAATACTCAAACCATTCAATTGATGCTGAACCTTGCGTGATATTCATGTTTGCAGAAACAGGTTGAAAATAACGCCCAAAGGTTGCAAATACTTTTGCACTACCATCGCCACTAACGTCATAAATTGCTTGTAAACGTGGCGCTATTTGATTATCAATATCAACGAAAGCACGACCATCTGAAACAGTGTTTTCAAACTGGCTATAACGCAAGCCCATATTAAGCACTAAATTATCTGTGACTTGCCATGAATCATTAAGATAAAACGCTAATGAAGTGGTGTCCGAATCTACTTCACGACTACGTACTCGTCTTTCGATAAAATCCCCACCTAGTGCAGCACCAGAGACATCGTTTTCACCGGCCGTTTTTACTGTCCACCAGCCTTCAGCGTCCCCAATGCCATTTTGGCCTTCAAAGAAATCAACTTTTACATTGGTGTAATCCACACCAAATTGAATTGAATGCTCATCTAAGTCCCAGCTAAAATCAATGCGAGCTTGGTCTCGAATGTACTCTTCTTCTGTTATACCGGAATTTGTATGCTGACTTAACGTAACAAAGCCATTTCTTTCATCCCATACACCTGGGTTTGGAGACGCGACCACGTTCTCAACATTTTCAGTAACACGACCAACAACGGCTGTCACAGAAAAAGTATCAGTCAGATAGCCATTGTAGTTAATGCTATAAACATTACCGCCATCTTCACCCGGTGCATCAACACCTTGTTGATCACCAACGACGTTTTCTTCCCACGCGTAAGCATATGTTTTATCAGTCCAAGTACGCTCGTTATTCATCGCTGAAAAACCAAATGAGTGATTCTCATTTATAAACCAATCAACTTTAGCAAACCAGCGGTCTTCATCTCGTTCAAAATCAGAAAATGTCGTTTGTTTCGCGCTATTTCTTTCCTCTCTACGAGGAGCATATAAACCATAAAAGAATAATGTATCTTCTACAATTGCGCCGCTAGCCCATAACTGAAGTTCTTTAAAATCATAACTATTTTGTTGAGTATTGCTACTTATAGTGCCATTTTCTTGATAGATAGAATCATGCTGACTAAGTAAACTATCAGGATCCCAACGAGCCTCTGCTCCAAATTTAAAATCGTTATCACCCGATTTAGAAACCGCGTTAACAATGCCACCTAATGCGCCACCAAACTCAGGGCTCACCCCGCCCGTTTTAACTTGAGTTTGCGAAATAGCCTCCCATGGTAATCGAATCGAACCTAGCCCAGTACGAATACTTGTTACATTCAAGCCATTAAAGTAGTAACCGTTTTCAGCTGCTGACGATCCACCAAAGCTTGATGCGCCTTTAAAATTAGAACCACCTGGTGCAGCAGTGCCCGGAGCCAACAAAGCAATACTTTCAAAACCTGTATTTACCGGCATTGCTTTGAGCTCTGAACTGCTGAACGTTAAGCCAGAGGTGGAAGATGCCATATCAACACGACGAATGGCTGAACCAGTAACAGCAATACGTTCAATATCCGTTCCAGCTTTATAAAGCTGTACATCAAGTATTATTGATTGGCCAATAGTTACAGCAACATTTTCTTCAGTCATTGTTTGATAACCATCTTTTACAATAGTTACATCGTATGTACCTACAGGTACGTTTCTTAATAAGTAATCACCCTCAGCGTTACTGGTAATGGTGTAAACCAATCCCTTACTTTTATGCTTAAGTGTAATAGTTGCGCCGGTTAAATCATTCCCCGATTGGGCAACAATATGACCTTTAACAATACTGCTGCCATCAACAGCGTGTGCAGCTGGCACGATTAATAATGCTGCTGTTACCGCAGTTGCTAGCAGGGTTTTAGCACCCACGCCCCGAGTTTGTTTTTTGTTATTTGTAAACATGTAAGAGTTCCTTGGTCCTGTTGATTTTTTATTGTGAGACTAGCCTCGACATGAAAAATATACACACATTATATATTGTATACAATATGTAATATGCGTTTATTTTTAGTTAAATTTAAATTACAAATTATACAGAACCTAAAACCTTTTCAATTTGTACCTAAAAACAGAGACTTGGAGTTCTGAGATTTAATACATAAAACTGAAATATTAAAAATAAATATTTATAACGATGATTAACTGCTTGAGGCGAGCTTATGTAATCTATGTTATTTGGTGTAATAGGCTCCTTAATATTTTTAAACTAGATACTTAATTAATTTTGACCTAGGTATTGCCGAAGTAAATTTTGCTGCTACAATAAACTGCACACTGTATACAATATACGAAAATAAATGGATATAAGAGGAAGCATAATGAAAACAAATAGCAAAGACTGGCGATATACTGTTATGCCAGCTGTATTTACTTGGCTTAAAGAGTCGCAGTCCGGCGCCCTTGAAATTGATTTTGATGCAACGCAAAAATATGCAAATGATATTTTAAGCGTTAAAGGTAAAGGAGGTACTAAAATGGGAGGGCTTGTTGGCTCTGGCACACTGGGTGAGAATACCTATTTAAGTGACGAGCAGCGCCTTTCTTTACTAAAGGCTCTCTCAAGTGTAGCTAAACAACATAATGTTCCATTAATCAGTGGAGCAGCAGCTGAAACTAAAGAACAGCTTGCCAAAATTGTTACAGAACTTGCGACTGTTGGCGTTGATACCGTGATGGTAATGCCACCAAAAACCACATACACACCTTCTGATGAAGAAATGTATGCATACTATGCCCTTTCTGCAAAAGCTGCAAAAGAGGTAGGCATAACAATAATGCCCTATAACAATCCTGATGCAGCCGGCTACCATGCGCTCTCAACTGATCTTCTAACGAAGCTTGCTGCTTTACCTGAAGTTACCGCGCTTAAAATTTCAACGATAGACGTGTCAGTTATTGAAACAATGATGCTAATGAACAAAGACTTAAAAGTACTAGCTGGTGTAGACACCGTAACCGTACATGCAGGACTCGCTGGTGCGTGCGGTGGAATTACAGGCGTTGGTTGTATATTCCCAAAAGCAAGTGTAACTATGCAGGAACATGTGAATAAAGGCGAATGGGCTGAAGCAAATAAAATTTCTCAAGCGATGAATTCTATATCTTACCTTGATGCACAACCGTTACTTTTAGAATACCTTAAGCTTGCTTTTGGCATTCATCACAATGATGTAACGGGTGGGCTTCGTACCCTTGGGAAAAAACTAACTCAACAGCAGATTGATGATGTTCAAACACGGTATATCAAGGCAAAAGAGAGACTTGAGATTCTAGGTTTAATAGACTAATTATTTAAAAGTTAACAAACAAAAACTCCATTTTTACGGAGTTTTTAGTACCTACCGCTTAACTGTTCTTGCGATGGTTGCATCTCACCCTATTAAATAATCTTACTTATTGAGCATTAAAGAAAAATAGAAATTTAAGGTAGAAAGTTCAGGTGTATCGTTTATGCGAATATTAGGTAAGGTTAAGCTTTACACTTCTAAGCTTTTTGCTCTACCTACCTAAATTATTTTTTAAATATTCACTTTAAAAATGCAGATAAGCTGGTTGAACCTTGAATGGTAGCCAGCTGAGCACATTATAAGAATGTGCTAACAAAGATTTATTAAAAACTACCTTTTTTCATCTTCTATTTTAAGTAATAGTTTTTTAATGTCGTTTTTTGCGCTCAAGATATGCTTTTTCAAAAAAACACAGGCTTTTTTGGTATCTTTTACGCGGCAAAACTGTAATAAAGTGCGATGCTCTTCGGGCGCAGTAGTTAAGCCACCTGCCAGTAAAATATGCATCCGTACATAACGCTCTGAATTTTTACTATACATATCAACTAGCTCCCGAGTTTGTGGCCGTTGTGCGCGTGAATACAACTTACCATGAAAACGGCTGTTTAAATCGCCCGTTGCCAAGTGAGTATCACCTGCTTCCATGGCGCTTTCAAGCTCAGTTAAGATAAGCTCGGCATCGGTTAAATCTTGATCTGTTAATCCCTCTATTGAGTGACTTAGCAGCTCAGCTTCAAGTAATGCCCTCAAATCAAAAATTTCATCAATTTGTGATGCTGAAAGCTCTGTGGCCGTGGCTCCTTTATGCGCTTCAAAATTAACAAGCCCTTCAGCTTCAAGCTGAAGTAGTGCCTCACGAACAGGTATTCGACTCACATTAAGTTCAGCAGCAAGTGCAGCTTGACGCAGCGGATCACCAGCTTTTATCTCACCGGTTAATATTTTTTCACGAATTGCTTCTGCGACTAGTTGGGTGCGGGTTTTGTGCTCGATAGCCATGGTGATCCTTTTATATTGCATTTAGCATACATTATACCCAAGTTCACTTATATGCCAAGTTAGAATCTGCCTAAGCGTCCTTAAAAATAAGGAAAAGCGGGAATATACAATTTGTATATCCCGCCCAATAACCTTATGCTTGATAACAAATTGGTCGCATAAATCGCAACATTGCATTTGTACCAACAGAAGTGCTGCGCACATCCGTTGAGCTTGGGAATGGTCCACCATGGTTCATTGAGCCACACACTTCTACACCTGTTGGCATTTGATTTTTAATCAAACGGCCTACTTTATATTGCAGTGCTTCAATAACACTATCAGCTTTATTTAAATCAGCCTCAGTACCATGAACACTGGCAGTAAGCTGACCTTGGAGTTTATTTATCAATATCATGAGCTGTTGCTCACTGTCGTAGCGCACAACTAATGCCGCAGGGCCAAACACTTCTTCATGCAAAGTTGGGGTTGTTAAATAATCATCGGCATTACACGCGAAGACATGCGCATTAGCATGAAACGCTTGCTCAAGCTTACCTTTGCCCAACACGCTTAGTTGAGCAAATTGGCTGCGCTCTTCGACTTGTTGTTTAAACGTTTTAACAATCCCAGGGGTGAGCAAGGTGTCTGATGGCGCATCATTAATACACGCAGTAATGTGTGCTTCAAGTTCATCACACCCCGTTGGCACTAACCAAAGCCCAGGACTGGTACAAAATTGCCCGTTGCCCATCAGCATTGACTGGCAAAGTGACTGTGCCATCTCTTTACTCTGTTCTATGGCTTTATTAGGTAAAATAACTTGTGGATTAATACTTCCCAGCTCGCCATAAAATGGGATGGGTTCTTCACGCTTGGCAATCGTTTCTTGCAGTTTACTGGCCACATTAAATGATCCGGTAAAGCCAACCGCTTTAATTCCCGGAGCAGCAACTAATTGATGCGATATGTCATACGCCTTGCTTTGCACCATAGCAAACACCCCTAAAGGCATCGCACATTCTTTAATGGCTGCAAGCGCCGCTCGTGCCATTAACTCACCCGTACCAGGGTGCGCTGTGTGATTTTTTACAATCACTGGGCAACCTGCAGCAAGCGCTGCTGCAGTATCTCCACCCAGTGTTGAAAAGGCATAAGGAAAATTAGATGCTCCAAATACAGCAACGGGCCCTAACGGTAAATAGTTAAGCTCAGTATGTGGCTTTGGCAAAGGTGCTCTTGTGACATCTGCTTCATCCACTACTTTCAAACCCAGAGGTGACTCAGGGTTTTCACGTAATGCACTAGCAAATGCTTTAAGTTGATTTACGGTGCGCATGCGCTCCCCCTGTAAACGCGCAAGTGGTAGGTTAGTTTCTTGCTGTGTTTGTTCAATTAGCTCATCGCCAAGTACTAAAATTTGCTCTGCGATGCACGTTAAAAAATCTGCACGTTGCGCGAAACTGGTTTTACGGTACTGATAAAACGCCGATTGTGCGGCCTCTATCGCACCGTTTAATTCAGCCGTACTAAGATTAAAAAAGCGCGTTGGTAATGCTTCATTGCGCGCAGGGGAAAATGCGTGAAATTCACCATTCGCTGAATCACCGATCCACTGCCCTGCTACTAAACTTTGTCCTGTTAATGTCATGCTTTGCTCCTCATTAAATTACTTGAAACCCAAATGCATATGGGTCATCGTCATCCACGGTGATCGCGCTTGTGCCCGTCACTCTAGACCAGCCTTGTATACTTGGTAATATGGCTGGTATGCCTGCTATTTCTGTTACTTGCTCAATACAACCAATAAACTGGCTCCCAATATAACTTTCGTGAATAAAATTCTGCCCTTGAGCCAACTGTCCTTTGGCAAAAAGCTGTGCCATACGTGCGCTGGTACCTGTTCCACATGGCGAACGGTCAATAGCTTTGTCGCCATAAAAAACAGCATTTGCTGCATCCGAATTGGGATTTTTAGGTGTGCCTGTCCATAAAACATGGCTAGCACCTTGAACGGTTTTATCTAGCGGGTGCGTACATTGAACTTTCGCGTTTATTGCTTCTCGGACTCTAGGGCTGTACTTTAAAATTTGCCCTGCAGTTAAATGTTCAATGCCTTTATAATTCGTCTGCGGCTCAACAATAATGTAGAAATTACCTCCATAGGCAATATCTACTTTAAGCTCACCTAGCTCAGGTATCTCAATAACTATCGAGCGGTGTGCTAAATATGCGGGTACATTATAAATTTTTACCCACTGTACTTTGCCATCAGTCATTTCATAGTTAATATGAATACGCCCAGCTGGTGTGTCTAACAGCAAAGTACCTGGCACTTTTGCATGTAATAAGCCATGCTCCAAAGCGAAGGTAACAATACCCATCGTACCGTGACCACACATAGGTAAACATCCTGATGTTTCCACGAATAATATAGCTGCATCACCATCTTCCGTGGTGGGTGGATATAAAAACCCGCCCGACATCATATCGTGACCCCTAGGCTCAAACATGAGCGCTTGGCGTATCCAATCGTGATTTTGCAAAAAATCCTGGCGCTTCTCACTCATGCTCAACCCGCTTAATTGCGGGTGACCACTGGTTATTAGCCTTACTGGGTTACCACAGGTATGGCCGTCAATACAAAAAAAGGTCCCTTTGAGCATAACTTATTCCAAATTAAATTTTGTTAAATCAAAGTGGCTTGCCGACGCTTCATTGTAAAGCGAGGTGACAGCTACTTTGTTGTCTGCCGTAACCAGTTCAATAATGCCGTGAACGCCTTCGTTATTTAGTTCATCATTTACTGTTGATGCAAAATTAACGGCGTTATTTGCATTGAACTGAGTCGTTATTACTGAATAGACTCCTTGCCAATTTACTGCCATTTTTATTACCTAATTTATGTTTAGACTTGATATGATAGGTATATTGTATACAATAATCAATATACCAATGTGGCATTTTACAAATTTATAGGTGCATGGTTCTAAACCAAAAAAGAAAGTTATGCTAAGGCACTGTAAGTAAATAACTAATAATTAAAGTTGTTACAGCGTTGATTATTAATGGTACACAAAACAACACAGCCCGTTTATTACAGGCTAACAACGCAAATAGTATTAAGTGGAGTAACACATTTTGGCAGAGCAAAAAAAACAACAAATAGCTGTGGTTGGTGCTGGAATTATTGGCATTTGTTGTGCACTTAACCTACAACGAGCTGGCTTTTCCGTCACTTTGTATGACGAAAATGGATTGGCTCAAGGCTGTTCAAAAGGTAATGCGGGGCATTTTGCTACCGAACAAATCTTTCCACTTGCACACCCATCATTATTGAAAAAGTTACCGGGTATGTTATTCAACCCATTGGGTCCACTACGCATAGATTGGCGCTATATTTTTAAAGCGCTGCCATGGTTTTGGCTGTTTACAAAAAATATGAGAAGTAAAACCTACAGTGCAAATATAGAAGCGCTTAAAGCATTAAATAACAGAGCTATTACTGCATACGAGCACTTGCTCAATGAGTTTAATTTAGCCCACTTACTCACAAAAAAAGGAAGTTTGTTAACTTTTGAAACAACATCGCTCACACATATAAAAAAAATTTATAATAGCTTTATAGCTCAAGGTATTGCTGTTGAACTACTCAGCGCTGAAGAGGTTAAATTATTAGAGCCAACCCTATCGGCAGTAATAACACATGCTTTATTATTTAAAGATGTAGCCCACAGCGTAGATCCTTATTTTTTTTGCATTAATTTAGCTGAACAATTTAGTGCACTAGGGGGGAAGTTTTGCCAACAAAAAATATCTAAAATTAAGCAGTCTGACGGCGGGTATATACTCAGTAATAATCAACAAACATTCTTCGTTGATAAAGTTGTTGTTGCAGCAGGAGCATGGAGTAAATCGCTAATAGAGCCTTTAGGTTATAAGGTGCCATTAGATACTGAACGTGGTTACCACTGCATGCTAGCAAGTAATTATGGCTTATCTAGGCCTGTTGCGTCTGCAGAACGAAATTTTATTATGACCCCTATGATCCAAGGACTCCGTATTGCAGGCACTGTTGAATTTGCTGGCACTGAGCGAGAAATGAACGAAAAACGTGCTTTTGCATTAGTACCGCACGCAAAAGCAATGCTAAGTAATTCTTCTATTCCATCAGAACCGAGTAGCATATGGATGGGTTGTAGACCATCTTTGCCAGACTCATTACCCGTAATAAGTGAAGCACCTTACCACCCTAATTTATTTTTTGCCTTTGGCCACCAGCATCTCGGTTTAACACAAGGTGCCGTCACAGGAGAATTAATCACTAGTTTATGTTTAAGACAAGACGCAGAGATTGATCTAACACCTTATAGTATATGCCGATTTAACACCCAAGCGGCAAGTAATTCACACATACCATTTGCGCAATAAGCACATTAATTAGGAGAGTATAATGACAACCAAAGGTATTGGCATTCAAACCAAAGAACAAGCACTTGCTAGTTTGAATGATGTGACTGAAGATTTAACCCCGATTCAACCACAAGAGCACCTAGAACGAATTAAAAAAGCTCAGCAATATATGCAGGCCAATGGTATTGATGCCATATATTTAAATGCAGGCACAAACCTTACTTACTTTACGGGAATGCGTTGGTATGCAAGTGAGCGTCTGGTGGGAGCAATTTTACCTGCTAATGGTAGTGTGCAATATATTGCTCCGTATTTTGAAATTGGTTCATTAAATGGCTTTAAAGTGATTGATGGTCCAATTCACGGTTGGCAAGAGCATGAAAGTCCATACGCATTATTTGTCAATATATTATCTGAAATGGGTATTGCTGCTAATGGCACAGTTGGTATCGACGAAAGCGCACAGTTCTTTATTTTTGATGGCATTAATAAAGCCCAAAATGGCTTAAAGTTAGTTAATGCACAGCCTGTTACTGCACATTGTCGCATGCATAAATCAGCCAATGAACTTGCATTAATGCAATGTGCTATGGATATGACGCTGGCGGTACATAAAGCAACTGCCAGTATGCTACATGAAGGCATCAGTACCACTGAAGTAGAAGCGTTTATAAAGCAAGCACACCAAAAAGTAGGCGCACCAGGCAATTACTTTTGCATTGTATTATTTGGTGTTGCAACTTCTTTCCCCCATGGTGTAAAAGACGCGCAAATATTAAAAAAAGGTGACATGGTATTAATTGATACTGGTTGTAAAGTGCATGATTACTTATCAGATATCACCCGCACCTACGTATTTGGTGAAGCGAGCGATCGCCAGCGCCAATTTTGGAACTATGAAAAAGCGGCACAAATTGCTGCATTTAATGAAGCAAAAATAGGCCAAACATGTGAAGCCGTAGATGCTGGAGCTCGTAATTATTTAACAGCACAAGGGTTGGGTCCTGAATACCAAACTCCTGGCTGCCCGCATCGCACTGGCCACGGCATTGGCTTAGACATTCATGAATGGCCATATTTAGTAGGCGGTGATAAAACCCCTCTTACTAAAGGTATGTGTTTTAGTAACGAACCAATGCTAGTTGTACCTGATGAATTTGGCGTGCGATTAGAAGATCACTTTTATATGACTGAATCAGGACCTAAATGGTTTACAGAACCCGCACACAGTATTGATAATCCATTTGGCTTGGCTGAGTAAGCCAGATAAACAAAAAATAAATTCGGCTATATAATATAATATTAAACAGCACAGTTGCTCAAACTGTGCTGTTATTATGCCACTTTATGCGTGTACTAATTAAGTTAAAGTTCTCTGCGGTTTGTGTCAACTAAGCCCTCGTCACCCTCTGCTTTACAAGTAAATAATCGCTGTATGAACCTAAAACTCTGCATGTTTTTAACTCATATTTTAAAGGGTAAGTTAAGTATGTAAACGTTATTATTAGTTTACTTTTAAACCCAAACACCATACCATTTATTGTATACAATATACATAAATACAAGGTGACGATAATGATAAAAAGTATAATCCTTCTACTACTCGTATTTTTAACTGTAGCTTGCCAACCACAAGCAGCGACTTATATTAAAAATCCTATTAAACCAATAACACCAGCACCATTAAAAGCTGATATAGCAGTGAACGGTTACACAAGTACACTAAAGGACATAGATATTAAGTTTTTGGGTAAAGAAGTTCCCTACACTTATAGTGAGAGTAAAATTGCTAATAGCCGAGGTTATAATTGGTGGATAAGCAAGCACTTTGCACTTAAAAGTGACCTACCTGAAGAAAAAGTAAGGCTATATTTAGAGTTATTAGAGATGTCTTATCCACACTATGTTGCGTTGTTTGGGATGGAGCCACCTAATATTGAACGCCAACGGATTGCTGTGGTTTATGGTAGTAGTCGTTCAAGAGTCCGTGAAGCTATGCTTGATGATGGTTTTTTACGTGGCGTTCATAAAACAGCTGGTGGTGAAACCATGTATTATAATCGCGCAGGTTACAACTTCCCTAGTCATAGAGAACATCATCAGCGCTACATCGTGATCCACGAAACAATGCATGCATTTCATATGGCATTAAATGGCCATTCTACTTGGGCACCCAATTGGATAACAGAAGGTCTAGCTGATTCAGTTGCTCATCATGTTTATGATCCAAATCTGAAACAACTAACAGTAATGGTATTTGATCGTGCCCCAATGAACTATATAGAGATGGGCTTAAAACAGTATTACAGCGAGAACAAACCCACTATTGAACAAATTAACGATGATCCTGCACTTAAACGCGGTCTTAATTTTTTTATCATTCATTATCTTTTAAGTTCACCAGAGCGAGCACAATTTTTTGCTTACTTTTTAAAGCAGCTTAGGCTAGCTAACCCCCATAGTGAGTCAACCCTTTCAACGGCTAACTCATTACTTAAACACACTTTTAAAGATTGGCAAGCAATTGAACAAGGCTTCGCTGATTTTGTACAAAATATTAAGCCAAGTTTTCATATAGTGTCAGGACCATGGGAGCAAGATGGGGCTTCTTATTGGTTACGAAATACAGACTCAACTGATTTATCTCGTTTAGATATTAACCCACCGAGAAAACAGACCCACCCTGTCATGGATTTTCCTGGGCCATTATCGAATCAGATTATAAATATTTCTAACAAAAACCAAGTGGCTGTTTTAATCGGTTTTGAACAATCACAGATACGCCGAAGCGAAGTCGGTGTTGCTTTACAAGCAAAACGTAGCAAACATAATCAACTATATAGGCAGCGTTTTATTGGGAAAGAACAAATAAATGATGATCAGTTGTTGGAATTTATAATCGTTGATGGTGAACGCTTGCATATAAATGGGCAAAATATAAATAAATTTAGTTCATTACAGCTAGGCTTAACACCTGAAATTAGGGAGGCCTTAATTAAAAATAAATCTATTGCCATCCTGCTTTCTTTAGAGGAGGCACATATAAAAATCACCTTAACTGCACTAAATAATAAATTAATAGAGCAGCAAATTATTCTGCCTATCGCTCGTGATATACTAACAACATTAAACACCAAAAAAATCAGCTTACTAAGTAGAAACAACAACCATTTACTTACCCCTTATTTATATCCTGCTAACTCATTTAGTAATACACAGCCATCTGTTGCCCAAATACCTAATCCCTGGGTGTTTAAAAATTATAATTTACTAAGCCGCTTATTCAGAACGTGCCAAATTCATGTCTTTAAACTAACAAATTGCGAGCTTGAATTAAGTAAGTTAATGGCAAAGCTAACAGATAAAAAACACCATACAACTATTAACTCTGAGTTAAACTTAAAGCTTAACGATTACATGAAGCGATTAGGTGATATTGGTTTTAGAGCGCTTTCTGGTATTGATTCAAGTATATACTTTAATAAAAGTGATGCTTTTTTAAGAGTTTACAACCCCACAGATTTTGAACTAAAGATTTCAGCTAACATTCAATTTTTAGATACTAAAGGGAATGTTATTGCAAAACAAAAAATAAGTAATGCGCTAAAACCCGGCACTCATAATCTCGATTTAACGAAAGTCCAAGGCGCTAAAAGTTTAAAGGTTGACCAAAAACTACAATGGCAGTCACTTAGCTATCAATCACATTTTCGTGAATCTCTAATGCCCTTTAATGGTGTTGGAATGAAATATAAATACACCAAAAACAATAAAAACATAGGTGTTTTCAGCGTAACGCTTACAGGACCATATTCAGGTAAAACTGATGGTACGCTCACTCTTTCTGCTATTTCTGATTTAAAACCTTTAGTAATAAAAGAACTCAAACAAAAGGTGAAAATAGAACCTTATGAGAGCAGAACCTATCACTTTGAATTAGCTAATAACAGTGAGCTCACTCGTGCAAATATTACAGCATATTTAGATGTAGATGGTGAAAAAATTAGATTAGTAAAAAACGTAAACTTAACTAAATAAAATCATGCGTTTTAAGTTGCTCACAAAAGCAGCTTAAAATTCTCGCCAACCTGCGAAAAAATAAACCTGCTTAGTAGTAACATTTATAATCGCTACAAAGTAAGCTTTCTTACATGACATTAAGTTATTTAAATCAAAGAGAAAAATGGGATTTTACGAGTAAATATAGATATATTGATTTTGGCAATCATTATGGATATGATAATGGCTATCATTTACAATTACCTTTTGGACTTCTTTGCTATGAAATTACTATTTAAACCAGCCAAAACTTTAGGTGCAAGCCTTTTACTAGCCTCGGCGTTTATGGCTCAACCAGTATTAGCTAACGGCCCTATTGGCGAGCATGTTAATCATCTTCAAGCTAACCTTAAAAGTTACGCAGAAGAAGTAGAATGGATGGTAGGCAAAGTTGATACCATGGTAAGCGACTACGATACTAAAGGCGCAAAATCTGTAAAAACTGATGATTTAATTGAATATTGGGAATCAGTTAAGTTTCACAGCGCAATAGAAACTAACTTTGTACCGGTATACGCTTCTATTTGGCAGGGTCTTTATGGCGTAAAAATGGCCATTGATAATAAGCAGCCTGCTGAGGAAGTTCGTAAACAACAAAAAGCGATGAACATAGCCTTGTGGCAAGGCCTTGGGGCTGTTAAGCTTGCTGCAAAATTCCAGCAAAAAGGCTTGTTAGACACTGTAAAAGCAACCGCTACAAAAGAAATGACACAAAGTGCCACAATTGATGAAATTAAGCACAAATTAGACCGTGTAGTAGCTAAATTTGCTGAGCGTTTACAAGACGAAGCAACTGAAATTGTTCACGATACTTATCTACACCTGTTTGAAGGCGTTGAAGGTACACTTATTGAGCAAGACGCTAACCTAGTTGAAGTGCTGGAAAAAGACTTTAACGTAACACTGCCACTAGCAATTAAAAACAGCAAAAGCGTAGATGAAGTACGCGATGTGATCAGTGATATGCAAACAAAATTAGACCGCGCTAAGGTTTTAATAGAAAAAGCCGAAAAAGCCCGTAAGGATGTATTTTAAGTGAAGCGTAGGACCTTTATTCAAGGCCTAGCTGCGTTAGGGGTGGTTGGCTCATTGCCACTGCCTCTTTCTCGTGCGCTAGCCGCTGATATAGCAAACCCAGTTTCTGTTGATGATTTACCAAAGCTTAAAGGCGAGTTAACCCTTTATTTAGGCCGAGGCGAAGGTGGTTTGTATGAAAACGTATTGCAAGCAATCCAGAAAAAAAATCCAGACTTTAAACTCGGTATACGCCGAGGTCCTACTGCTGCTTTAGCAAATACGATTGTTGCAGAAGCTAAAGCCGGCGTTCGCCGCGCTGATTTATTTTGGGCGGTTGATTCAGGCGCAATTGGTTTAGTAACCGATGCAGGCCTTGCACAACCTATCCCAGGTGATTTATCTGCTCAGTTACAACCACAGTTTAGATATAAAGAGTGGGCACCTGTAACTGGCCGTATTCGTACATTGCCATATAACACGTCGCGTTTGACCAAAGATCAAATTCCAACAAGTATTATGGAAATTGCCGACAGCGATTTAAGTATTGGCTGGGCGCCCGCCTACGCTTCTTTTCAATCGTTTGTAACCGCAATGCGAATTTTAGAAGGCGACGACAAAACTGCTAAGTGGCTTAAAAAGATTAAAAAACGTGCTAAAACATACGCTGGTGAATTAGGTGTTGTTATGGGCGTTGAACGCGGTGAAGTTGATATTGGTTTTGCAAATCACTATTACACATTGCGTTTAAAATCAGGCAAGCCTGATGCCAAGCTTGATTTAGCATTTACACAAAATGATGCGGGCTGTTTAGTTAATGCATCGGGTGTATTAGCCCTTAACGACGATCCGCTTGCAACTAACTTTATGCGTTACTTACTTAGTAAAGAAGTACAAGGTTACTTAGCCAGTGAAGCGTACGAAATTCCGTTAGTAAATGGTATTACCCAACCTGAGGGTCTACCATCACTTGCTAATATTTCTCCACCTAAAGTAGATTTAACACAGCTTGCTGATTTACGCCCTACTATAGATTTGATGCGTAGCAGCGGCGTATTGTAATGAAAATACCGGCCTCTTACCCAATGGCGCTGCTTGCAGCGCTTGTTGCGCTTACCCCTGTTTATGTATTAATAGTGCTTGCAAGCGATGCAAGCTCAGTATTTGACACCCACAATCTTCAAATTTTAGGCAACACGTTATCGTTAATGGGTTTAACGGTACTCGGATCTATTTTAATTGGTGTGCCACTGGCGTTTATTAGCGCATATGTGCATTTGCCATTTAAAAAACTCTGGCTGGTTGTATTTGCAGCGCCGCTGGCAATCCCCAGTTATATTGGCGCATTTACCCTTTATGCAGCGTTTGGCCCCGGTGGCGAAATAAACACCTTAACAGGAATAGAAACACCATCAATGTATGGCCTAACCGGCGCTGCCATTGTAATGACGCTTTATACCTTCCCATTTGTAATGATGACAACTCGCTCATCCTTACTGAGCCTTGACGCGAGCATGGTTAACGCAGCGCGTACGCTTGGAATGTCGATGACGCAAAGTATATTTAAAGTAATATTACCGCGCGTAGTTAACGGTATTGCAGCAGGCTCTTTGTTAGTCGCGCTTTATACGTTATCAGACTTTGGCACGCCCGCAATGATGCGCTTAGATACCTTTACCCGCGTAATTTACGTTGAATACAACGCCTTTGCGTTAGGGCGCGCTGCAATGCTTTCACTTCAACTGATGGTTATTGTCGGTTTTTTACTTTTAGTTGAATCACAAATAAAAACAGCGCCTGAGCGCAATGGTCGCCCGTTAATTTTATTTCCAAACAAATTACAGTTAAGTGCAATGTTTGTTACATTTGCACCTGTTTTGCTACTCGCTATTGGCTTACCTTTGGCTATATTTTCGCTTTGGTTAGCTCGTGATGGTTTTAGCTCATTTGATTTTAATATTGCGTGGAACTCTACGTATGCATCGGGTATTGCGGCAATTGTAGCTGTTATCGTTGCGATCCCCGTTGCACATGCCGCACTGAGTGGAAAAGCGGGTCGTATAATGGAGCGTGTTACTTACTTTGGTTTTGGTATTCCGGGCATAGTAATGGGCACAGCGCTTGTTTACGGTGGTTTGCAGTTACCGTTTTTATATCAAACACTGGGATTGCTTATTATTGCTTATATGCTGCGATTTTTACCACTTGCTGTGGGCTCTGTTAGAACAAGCACTGAGCACTTAGATCCAAGCTTAGTAAAGTCTGCGCGCGTATTAGGGGCCAGCCCACGTGAAGTATTTACTCGCATAACATTGCCTTTAACTATGCGCGGTATTATTGCCGGTGCAGCACTGGTGTTTTTAGAGTCAATGCGCGAACTAGAAGCCACGCTACTACTTGGCCCAACAGGGTTTGAAACACTCTCTACTTATTTATGGCGTGTATACGAAGCGGGCTATTTTGGTCGAGCCGCTATTCCTGGATTATTGTTAGTAGTGATATCTGCCTGCGGGTTAGCTATTATGATGTCTGGCGAAAAACGCAACCAGTTTGAACATTAAGGATTTAAGAAACAATGCTATCTGTAAGTCAGTTGTCTATAGATTATGGCAGTAACCGCGTAGTAAGCGATTTAAACTTATCGCTAGGTGAAAACGAAATCCTTATGCTTGTAGGGCCAACAGGTTGTGGTAAAAGTACAATTTTACAAGCCCTTGCTGGCCTTATACCTATTAGCGAAGGCGAAATAAACACGGGTAAATGGCGTGCTACACCTAAATTAACAATACCTCCTGAAAAACGCAGTGTAGGTATGGTGTTTCAAGATTTTGCGTTATTTCCGCACTTAACCGTACAGCAAAACATTTGCTTTAGATTAAAAGATACAGCCCCTGCTGAGTATTGGATAAACCTACTTGGACTGAGCGATTTTAGAGATAAAAAACCAGCAACGCTTTCTGGCGGCCAAAAGCAGCGCGTCGCACTTGCACGCACCCTTGCCCACCAGCCTGATTTTGTATTACTTGATGAGCCGCTTTCTAACTTAGATGCTGCCCTTAAAGACATGCTTCGCTGGGATATTAGAAACGCACTTAAAGCCGCTGGCGTACCTGCTATTTGGGTAACACATGACCAAGAAGAGGCACTTTCTGTTGGCGATCGTGTTGGCGTTTTAAAAGGCGGTGAAATTCAACAAATTGATACGCCAGAGCGCTGCTTTAGTACCCCAAACAATCGCTTTGTGGCACGTTTTTTAGGTGAGGCGAGCTTTATTAGCGGCCAATTTAGCCAAGGACAAGCCACTACTTCAATTGGTAATGCTCCCGCTCATGGCGTTGACTGTGAAAGTGGCGACGTTGATGTACTACTTCGACCAGACGATGTATTACTCGTTCAAAGCAGTGTTGGCAGTAACGGCGAAGTTATTTGGGTACGTTTTGAAGGTGGCAGCCGCTTGTGCGCTGTAAAACTTGCGTGCTCTACTGTTGTAACTAGTCGAGTAAGCCATGAAGTTGTGGTAAACCCTGGCGATGAAGTACATGTATCACTAAGTACATCCCACCCACTAGCGGTTTATAAATCTACAGACTGATATAAATATTGATGTAGGTATTAATTTAAACACTAATACCTACATCAATACTTGCTATTTAGACCCAAAATTCAGTTTAAATACGCTCCCCGTAAAAGCCTGTTGCGCTTAAAACTAATACCTTTTACATTTAAAAAACTCACCATAGTCAATAAACAACAATAATATGCAGGTTAATTTATGAACCTCTTGCTATTAATCAGCTGTTGCTGTTTACTGAACAAAGATTAATGTTCAAATAGTTCCTCTCAGATATCGCTTATCAAGTTACGCCTTTTATATTAGTTGAAACCACACACACATCAAAACACATTATTAAGCATTGCTTTTAGCGAACGTATTATAAAAATAAAGCTATAATCACAGCATTCCTGAACCTTAATTATCCTTTAAACGTTTATAAAGTTGTTCAGCACTTAATGGTACAAAGGAACTAGATAGTGAATAAAATAAGTACCAAGAAAGAACTATTAGAATACTCTGAAAGTATTGTAAACACGGTTCGAGAGCCACTAATTGTTTTAGACCAGCACTTAAGAGTAGTAACAGCGAGTCGCTCATTTTATGAGTTTTTTCGCGCTAATCACAAAGACACCGTTGGAAAGTTAATATACAACCTTGGTAATAATCAATGGAACATTCCCAAGCTGCGTGAATTACTAGAAACGATATTGCCTCAAAAAACGAGTTTTGATGATTATAAAGTTGAGCACAATTTTAAAACAATTGGTTGGCGTACAATGCTGCTCAACGCAAGGCAAATTAAACGCACTCAGTCAAAAGATCGCATAATTTTATTGTCTATCGAAGATATTACCGAACGTAATGCGATTCAAGAAGGGTTAGTAAAAGCAAATAAAGAACTTGAGGTATTAACAAACGATTTAGAAAGTGCTGCACGAGTAAAGTCTGAGTTTTTAGCTAATATGTCGCATGAACTTAGAACCCCACTTAATTCTATTAATGGATTTTCTGAAGTGCTTTACGATGAAACATTCGGCACTTTAAACGACAAACAAAAACAATATGTCAAAAATGTATTGGTGAGCGGCAAACATTTGTTGTTACTTATTAACGAAATATTGGACATGGCTAAAATTGAAGCCGGTAAAATGACCCTTACTATTTCTCACCTACCGATACGCCAAGTATTATACGAAATTACAGGCCTTACAGCAGATACAGCTAATCAGAAGCAACTGGATATGTGCCTTGAAATTGCTGATGACTTGCCACCAATTGAAGCAGACTCCCTTAAGGTTAAACAGATACTTTATAATTTGCTTTCAAATGCAGTGAAGTTTACACCCGATGAGGGTCAAATTGGTGTCAAAACACGACATACAGATACTGAAATAGAGATAACAATTTGGGATACGGGTATAGGTATAGCTGCTGAAAATATGGAAAAAATATTTGAAGGTTTTTTTCGCATTGAAACTCCCTACTCTAGATTAACAGAAGGTACAGGGCTAGGACTGCCTATTGCAAAAAGTCTAGTTAAGTTGCATGGGGGCGAATTTGTTATTGAATCTGAAGGTGTCAACAAGGGCACATCGGTTCGTATCACTTTGCCTATTAAACAAAAGCAGATGGTAAAGAATAATGAAAACCAAAATAGTTGTAGTTGACGATAATGCCAATAATTTATTGTTAGAGAAAGATCTCTTACTCATGGCAAATTTTAAAGTGTTTACTGCTATGAATGCAAAGGATGCACTTTTAACAATAAGACGTGAAATCCCGGAAATAATTATATTAGATGTTCAACTCCCAGATATGTCTGGGACAGAAATTGCTAAAATTTTGCAAGATGAAATAGAAACGGCAAATATTCCTATCGTTTTTGTTACGGCTTCTGTTTTACCCGCAGATATAGACCAATTGCTGTGTATACCTAACAGCGCATATATTTCTAAACCTATAAATACGCGTACATTCGCAAAAGAAATTAGCTCATATATAAAGTAATAATAATTTTAAATTTAAGCTTCAATGCACAAGGAAAAGTTAATGAAAGATCACCCAGTAATGTTGATTGTAGATGATAACCTTCAAAATATAGAACTCATGCAAGCGTATCTTGAACCAAAAGGATATAAAACGGTAACAGCTACTGGTGGTCAACAAGCATTAGACATTTTAGCAAATCAGCCTATTGATCTTATTTTACTCGATATTATGATGCCGGGTATGAACGGCTTTGAAGTAACACGTCGTGTACGTGGAGACGCTTTATTAAAGCTATTGCCTATCGTCCTTATTACCGCTTTAAGAGAGACAAAAGAGCGAGTTAAAGGCATTGATGCTGGTTGCGATGACTTTATTACAAAGCCTGTAGATAAAAATGAGCTGTTATCACGCGTTAAGCCTCTTCTAAAGATTAAAGACTATAATGATTTAAGAACAAATTATCAGAAACAACTAGAAGCGGAAGTTGCCCAAAGAACAGAATCATTAAAGCAAGCAATGCTAAGCCTAAAAGAAGCTTCACTCGAAACAATTAATAGGCTAACTAAAGCTGCTGAATATAAAGATGAAGAGACCGGAGCGCATATTAAACGCATGAGCTTATATTCGGAAGCCGTTGCACGCAGCTATGGATTAGATGAGACAACAGTTGAAAATATTTTATTTTCGGCATCTATGCATGATCTCGGAAAAATATCTACACCTGACCATATCTTACTAAAAGCCGGTCAATTAGATGCTGCAGAATGGGAAATAATGAAACAGCATACCGTTGTAGGCGCTAATATACTTTCAGGTTCTGATTCAGAAGTTATTAAACTAGGTGAAATTATTGCCCGCTCACATCACGAAAAATGGGACGGCTCTGGTTATCCTGATGGCTTAAAAGGTAATGAAATTCCAATTTCAGCACGCGTTGTTGCTATTGCCGATGTATTTGATGCTCTCTCATCAAAGCGTCCTTATAAAAAATCATTCTCACAAGAAAAAACATTTGCCATTATTAAAGATGGTAGTGGTAATCACTTTGATCCCGCAGTAGTGGATGCTTTTTTTGCAGTTCAAGAAGAGATTCTAGCGATTAAACAAAAGTATGCTGAAAAATAACACGTCCATAATTAATTAGAGGAAACCCCATGAACGGACCAAACCCAAATAATCCTTCACCAATGGAAGGTTTTCCTCAAGTAGGTTTTTTAAAAAACTTTATTACTTCCGCCAATATTGAAGTAGGCGATTATACTTATTATGACGATCCTGATGGCCCTGAAAATTTTGAAAAAAATGTGCTTTACCATTTCGATTTTATAGGTGACCGTCTCATTATCGGGAAATTCTGCGCCATTGCTAAAGACGTTACTTTTATAATGAATGGTGCTAACCATCAAACTTCTGGCTTTTCTACCTATCCCTTTTTTATATTTGGTAATGGCTGGGAAAAGTCTGCACCAAAATCAAATGATTTACCCTTTAAAGGCAATACAGAAATTGGTCATGATGTTTGGATTGGGTATAACGCTACAATTATGCCCGGGATAAAAATTGGCAGCGGCGCTATTATTGCCAGTAAATCAGTTGTCACCTGCGATGTACCTGCTTATAGCGTTGTGGGTGGAAACCCCGCTAAAGTGATAAAAAACAGATTTGACGATAAAACAATAAATACGCTGCTAGATATAGCTTGGTGGGATTGGAGCAATGAAAAAATCACTGCTCATTTAGGAGCTATAACTCAAAATGATTTAGACGTGCTGTCTAAAATTTAGCACTACCACTCAAACATGTAAGCCATTTTACTTATTGTTTTAAGCGGGACATTATGAGAATTACGCTTAGCATATAAGTGCTGCATTGATTTGTCTTTCACTTCACCCACTATTACTTCTTTTACTTGATAACCTAGAGCAACAGCAGCTTGAGAGTAAGCTATAAATTCCCACTTTTTAATATTGGTGTTATCTACAATTACCAATGGCATACCTTGAGCAAGTGCATTTATAAAGCGCGCTAAATTTAAATTATGAAATTGCGACAATTTAAATTTATCGAAATGATATTCGCCCTGCTCATTAATAAAGTAATCATCAGTTGAGCAGATTAGGTATTGGCTTTCGTCAACTCCACCTAATTCGTCAGCAAGGCTTTGCGCATAGTAAGACTTACCGCTTCCTGGTAGTCCTCGTAAAATAAAAACTTGTTTCATAGCATCGATTTTTTAAGTGTGAATAAATATTAATTTGATTTGTTTGTTAATAATGCCACAAAATCATTAAATTTAAGAGCAACAAATCATAATAGTGGCAATTAAACTCTAAAAACTGTTTAAAAATAAACCGCATGCATAAAAACTTTTAAAGAGTTGCCCACAATAGTTTTTTTATTCAACTTTACTAGGTAAGATACAGGGTTCAAGTGCAGCGCCGTTTATGTGCAATTTATGCCCGAGTGTTGCGCACAGTTAAAATAAAATAGTTAGGCAACTTATATCATTGGAGTGAAGATGAGCCATTTAGCGATTTCAGAGCTATTAAAAGGCAATGTTGCGGTAGACAGCCAAGTAACAATTAAGGGCTGGATCCGTACTCGCCGCGATTCAAAAGCAGGAATTTCATTTTTAGCCGTTCATGACGGTTCGTGTTTTGATCCTATTCAAGCGGTAGTTCCTAATTCACTGAATAATTATGATGAAGTTACTAGCTTAACAGCCGGTTGTTCTGTGTCGGTTACTGGTGTTTTAGTACAATCTGCTGGCCAAGGTCAATCTTACGAAATTCAAGCTAACACTGTGACTGTATTAGGTTGGGTAGAGAATCCAGATTCATACCCAATGTCGGCAAAGCGCCACAGCATTGAGTACTTACGTGAGCATGCTCACCTTCGTCCTCGTACAAACATGATTGGCGCAGTAACTCGTGTACGTAACTGTTTAGCACAAGCTATTCACCGTTTTTACCACGAGCAAGGCTTTTACTGGATCAGCACGCCAATCATTACGGCAAGTGACTGTGAAGGCGCTGGCGAAATGTTCCGTGTATCTACGCTTGATATGCAAAACTTACCGCTTACAGATAAAGGCGAAGTTGATTACAGCGAAGATTTCTTCGGTAAAGAAGCATTCCTTACTGTATCTGGCCAATTAAACGGCGAAACTTACGCGTCTGCAATGTCAAAAATTTACACGTTTGGCCCAACATTCCGTGCAGAAAATTCAAATACTTCTCGCCACCTTGCAGAATTTTGGATGGTAGAACCTGAAGTTGCGTTTGCTGATTTAGAAGACATCGCAAAACTTGCTGAAAACATGCTTAAGTATGTATTTAAAGCCGTACTTGAAGAGCGCCGTGATGACATGGAATTTTTTGCACAACGTGTAGAGAAAACCGCAATTACTCGCTTAGAAGAATTTGTAGATAAAGACTTCGCACAAGTTGATTACACAGACGCTGTAGAAATCCTTAAAACGTGTGGTAAAAAGTTTGAGTACGCTGTTGAATGGGGTGTTGATTTACAGTCTGAGCACGAACGTTACTTAGCTGAAGAACACTTTAAAGCACCGGTAGTTATTAAAAACTACCCGCGCGATATTAAAGCATTTTACATGCGCCAAAACGAAGACGGAAAAACCGTTGCTGCAATGGACGTAGTAGCACCAGGTATTGGTGAGATCATTGGTGGTTCACAACGTGAAGAACGCCTTGATGTACTTGATGCACGCCTAGAAGAAATGGGCTTAAACAAAGAAGATTACAGCTGGTACCGCGATTTACGTAAATACGGTAGCGTGCCGCATTCAGGCTTTGGTTTAGGCTTTGAACGCTTAGTTGCTTATGTAACAGGTATGGGCAACGTACGTGACGTTATTGCCTTCCCTCGTACTAAAGGCAGCGCAACTTACTAATACTAAGTTAGCCGTTTATAAATACTAAAAACCAGCCAATTGGCTGGTTTTTTTGTGTTTTTAATTTACCGTATAAAAAAGCCGCAGCACTCTAAGAGCACCACGGCTTTCAACCAGAATAAATTTTGCTTAATTAAGCGTTATAAAGCGCCTTCAAGCTGAGGTAGTACTTC
>Ga0209309_10000655_pt1 | contig 39451 bp, 32 predicted proteins | sample COGITO_mtgs_1204_2_FD_184807 | JGI IMG/M metagenome (GOLD analysis project Ga0209309, IMG submission 184807) | Pelagic marine microbial communities from North Sea - COGITO_mtgs_120412 (SPAdes) (version 2) | ecosystem: Environmental > Aquatic > Marine > Epipelagic ... | reverse complement strand
AATCACTATCAACGCTTACCAAAGCTCAATACACGAAAGCGAAACTAGAATGGAAGCAACTTAAATCGCCATTTTCTATGCAGCACATAAATCGCTGTGTTATTTTGGCCTCTCAAATCATCTTTTTCGAGGGAAAAGAAAAATCAAAACAAGAGGTTAAGAAGCAAGATACGAAGCGATTATCGAAATATGAGGCACAACACAATCTTCGTCTTATATTTACCCAATCTGGAACAGTCTCTTTTTACTCAGCATTCCCTAAATCATCTGGCATAGCTAATACCAAGTTAGGTGAAGCACCTGAATTAACAATAGCAAAAGCACGTAAGCTTACTGAGCAAATGAAATATGGTATTTTAAATAATCATAATATTAAAACTGTGTTTGATGCTTATGAACAAAGCTTAATAGAGCGCCATAACACTGCACCTACCAAATTTGCAGCTTCATCGCTCAGAACATATCAATGCAGAATAAAAAAGCTCAGGCATCATTTCCCACTTAAGCGTGCGTTCCAGTCTCTTTCAGCTGGAGAGTTAGAAAAGATTGTAGATTTAATTATCCAGACAGAGTCCAATAACCAGGCAATCGAGCTTTTTGCACAGATTAGAAGAGTATGGCGATTTGCTAAGAACAAATTTAACTCAGGTAAAAACCCAGCAGCTGATATCGATGACTTTTACGTATCTGACCGCGTAGAAAGCCCTAGACCTTGCCAAGTTTATACTGACTTAGATTCGATAGCTGAATTATGGATAAACCTCGCATCAACCCCTAATGTGCATCAGAAAAATGCTGCTCGATTTATGATATTAACAGGCATACGCCCTATCAACATTCCACAAATGAAGTGGGAGTGGCTCAATAGTATCGATTTCCCAACCTTAATTACCTTTCCGGCATCTGTTGTTGGGGTTCGTGGAGAAATGAAAAACCAAAAAGAATATAAGCTGCCCTTAACCAAAGCCATGCGAGCCATTATTTTAGAACAAAGAGCCTGGATGGAAAATGCGCTCCCTAACTGTAACCCTGTTCACATATTTCTTCAGCCTCGCGATCTTAACAAACCATTTGCTAAAAGGTCGCTGGACAAAATCATCAAAGATTACTCCCCTGTTGATGCAGTAAAAGGAGATAAAAGAAACATTGTAATGAAAGGATCTGCGGGTGCATTTTGCACAATGTGCCGAAGCTTTTTTAAATCCAACGCAAAAGCGATTATGGTTGCCAACGGCTATCATTTTAAACACGCAGAGGAACTCACCAGACTCGCGCTTCATCACCTAAGAAAAGAAGACGATCCAAACGGCTTGAATTATGATAAATCTGAAGAGCTATTTGGCACTTCAACAAAGCTCAAATTTAATGTATTCAAAATTCATGAAGCCAGTATTTTAAAAAGAGCGAAAGAACTCGAAAGCCAACAACTCAGACTTACAGGTATGCAAAGTAAACAAGCTAAAAACCTAAAAGAAAATAACGATAAAAAAGCCTTGAGAGATAGAATTAAAGCTCACTTAGTTCACAAAGGCAGTTATGTAAACTTCATTAATCAGCCACTTGGTGATACGGGCAGAGTAGCAAAAGATTTGATCTTAACCGAAGAAGGAAGAGCTGTCGTTGAGAGATATTTAAGTGACCAAGCCAAAGCAAAAAATAATTAAAAAAAGTTTAATTTCGACTTACCAAAGTTTTTGTAAAAAAAATTAATTTCATATCATTGCCTTATTAGAGCGATACCTCATCAATTATTTGATGATTTTAACTTTTTTAAGGTTTTTATATTAATGGCAACATCAGTATTAAATTCAATAAAACCATGTGAGGTCACGATTAAAAGTCGTGACCTTTGCATGGCTGAATTTAATGCATTTAAGCCCCCCTACAATGACGAGTCAATGGAAGAGCTAGCCAGTATTGCGACTATTATATTGGCGCAAGAAAAAGGAAGAAGACTTTCAAAGTATCAGCTTAAAGATCAAATAAGAATTGTATTCCAGCATGATGGCATTATTAAATTTTTTACTCATTTTAAAAAAGAACATGGCATAAAAAATATTAAGCTTGGTGATTCTAATGATATGAGTTTTTCAGCAGCGAAATTAAAAGCGGCCGAAATATACAAAAAGAACACCTCTAATTACACATTCGAATTTGTAGTGAGTAAACAAATAGAAAACTTACAGGCAATTAATAAACATAGCCCTAGCAAGTTAGCTGACACCACAGTAACCACATATACCTCTTACCTTAATGCAATTCAAAATGCATTTGGTAAAAATACGTTATTTCAGACTATTACGCCTGAGATAATAGAAACCACGCTTGACCAACTACTAACAGAGAAAAGTGGTCCGCATGTGGCTAAGCTATTCGAGCAGATGAAAAAACTGTGGGTGTTCGCAAAAAATAAATATAATAACGGCACTAATCCATTCCTAGAGGTAGACAATAATTATATATCTTCTCGAACGGCGAAGCCTATTCCTTGTAAGGCATATACTGAAATATCTCTAATTTCTCAGCTATACATAAACCTAAAAATAGCTAAAAATAATACATTAATAAATGCTGTTCTGTTGATGATGTTTACAGGGCTAAGACCCATAAATATTTGCAACCTACGTCTATCGTATATAGATGATTTAAATAATCCTAAATTTTTAACGTTTCCTGAAACAACCCATACCACTCGCGGTGCTATGAAAAACCAAAAAGAGTTTAAAATACAACTCTCACCCGAGATGAAAAAAGCAATAAAGCAAGAGTTAAAATTAAACCCAGACATAAACCGCACCTACTTATTTTGCAAGGTTAAAGACAACTCAAAACCCATTAGTAAAGAGAGTTTAAACCGAGCACTTAAGTATCATGCGCCAAAAGACATGGTCGTGGCCTCGCGAGATAACATAAATATAAAAGGCTCTGCCGGAGCATATCCAACACTACTTCGCAGCTTCTTAAAATCGCACATGAAAGAAGTGCTAACTAAAAAAATTGGGTCATCAACAATTGCTGAAATTGAATCTAAAAAAATGTTACATCACTCTGTTTCAGAACATGATCCAATGAGTAAACATTATGACCACTCCAATATATTATATAACACTGATATTAAAGCACTTTATAAAAACTTTCCCCTATTTGAGAAGGAAATACTTAAAGAAGTAAAAATACAGGCTAAGTTAAAAAACAAAACGACTAAAAAATCATTTTTAAAATTAGATTATTCAAATAATTTCATCGCCAAAGTCAAAAGCACAATAAGTGCTTATTCCACTATCTGGGGTAATATAGTTCAGCAAACCCAAAAGCTTAAAAAGAGCCGCCCTTTGCAAATATTAGAGTAGCGCTTACATATTGCAATACAACTTTTTATTTGCTTACAAAACCTATAAAGAGCTTTTACTAGGTGGTGCAGATTGATTTCTTATAAAAGCAGGGATATCAAAAATATCAGATGCTTTTGGCTTAGTGGCGACTACTTTAGAGCTTGACTCATTTGTAGTGTCATCAAGTATCATTTTTGAACTCGCGCCCGTAGCAATTACTAGCAGCTCATAGTTAATCGTTAGGCTTTCTATTTTCGAGACACCACAAATAACCAAAGCATTAGGACTTACCTGCTGGCGCACAGTATCTGTAATTAAATTATAACTTCCTAAAGAAATTTCATCTTTGCAGTTTACTTGTATTATCACCCCCGTACTTGATGACATATCCACTTGATTAACTAGCGGGTTGTTTAGCGCCGCATCAAGTGCAGTAGTGAGCTCACTTTCTTCATCGCATTTACCAACACCCAGTACCGCATCGCCCTGGCAGTCCATAATTTTGGCAAAATCATTCAAATCAACGTTGATCAAACCTTGAAAACAAAGCATGTCTATTAATGATTTTATCAGTGAATGAAGTATTTGGTTGCTATGCTTAAAGGCGTCAAATAAACCAATATCATTACCTAGCACTTCAATAAGTTGATCGTTTGGGAGAGTAATAACAGCATTAGCATGCTCTTTAAGCTCATTTAAACCTGCTTGCGCTATATTATTTCTAAACTGCCCTTCACTACTAAATGGTAATGTAGCAACAAATATAATGGGCTTACCTTGCTCGCTAGCAAGTTGTGCAATATACGGGCTAGCGCCAGTCCCAGTACCGCCACCCAACCCTGTTGCACACAGAATTATATCGCAGCCATTAATAAGCGTTAAAAGCTGCTCTTTACTCTCTTCTGCCGCTTGTAGTCCAACTTTAGGGTCGGCTCCTGCACCATAACCATGAGTTAGCTCAGCACCTATTAGTACTGCTTCATCACTTTGCGTATGTTCAAGCACTACTTTGTCGGTATTAACACTGTACAAGTGCGCCTGTTCAGAATCGCGTTGCTCAAAAATACTGTTAAGGGTATTACAGCCACACCCACCAATACCAAATACACCGATTGATAAACCATCATTCTGCTGAATTAATTGAAACATAACTACTCCTTAACTTTAAAAGGAGCATAGCAAACAGGTGCGTCAAATTTTGACGCACCTAAACATTTAAATTAATTAGAGATAGTTTGTAGCAGCCGCTTTGAGCTTTGTAGTGATTCTTTGCCTCAGTTTTTCCGGCTTAATCACTTCAAGCCAATGAGCGTATTTAAGCAACTCATCGGTTAATTGCTCGGTATCAATAGTTTGGTAGGTAAGTAATACGTTTTTTTCATCAATACTTTGCTTATCGGTCATCTCGCCAAGCTCAATAAATCCTTGATTAACCGCAGAGTGTTTGGAAGCTTTTACGATAAGCTCAATACACTCTTGGTTCATGCCTTTATTAATAGCACTGCGCAACGTTTTTAGTTGTTCAGTACTCGGTTCTCTACGATTTTTTTGTAGTACATGTACATTACGAATGCGATAAACCGGCATTTGATAGCATTTATCGTGAAGCGACCCAACCATAAACTGCGCCATTAAAACGCCGCCTTGTTCAGCTAAGTTGTAAAAACTCAACTCAGCAAACTTCAACCAATGTGCTTCATCGTAAAGTACCCTATAAAGCTCAGCGCTCACTGCACGCTTATGTTTAATTGCATGCTCAATTTGCTCAACTAGCTGATTATCAATATTCACTTTTAACGATGACTTTGGAAGGGTTGAAAGCCAGTCAGGTACATGGCCATTCAAACGTTTAAGCGCCTGCTCTGCTTTAATATGCACTGACTGCTTAACGTCACTCGGGACTGATTGCGGTAGTAACTGCTCTAGCAGCAAATAATGCTCTGCAACTTCAGCACTCATTACTTTTGAGTTGCTACCTCGCCACTGCGCATTGATAGACCAACCATACGGTTTACTGCGCGTGTCTTTTTCAAGGCCAAAACAACCTTGATCGTAGAGCGAGTGCAAGTCTCGCTGGAGCATGCGAGTTGGAATATCAAAGTCACGTTCAAGCAATTTTTGCTGCAACTGGAGGGTCGAGATAGAGCTTGGTGATATTGGCACAAGCTCTAAAATTGATAAATGGCGATGTGAATTCATTAAATTATTTAACTACTTTCTTGGTAAATAACTATAACCTTGTTGCATTGACGGTATCGGGTAGCCATCGCTGTCAACTAACAACCGTCCGCGAAGATGATGCTCATCCTGAGCTTGGCCTACAAACTCCCATCTATTTGGCTTCCCTTTACTCGCTCTAGTAGAAAGAGTAGAGCCAGCTTCAAACCAAGCCTCAATTTTATAAACTTGGATTATAACCCCATCGACTACTGCTAATGCTATGTTGTACTCATTTTTTTCTCTAGTTTCCGCTGATACACCATGCCAAAACTGTCGGGTCATGTCATAAATTTCAGGCTCGGATAATGTAGGTGAATATGTTTGATTTATATAAAATAAAATACACTTTTCTTTTATCTCATCAACTAGAACTGGCTTCACCGAATGTAACCTTTCAAGCTCTTCAATTGTTAAGCGCCCTTTAACTACCCCATGCCCTCTGACCACATTTGTCAGATTCTCTAAACCCAGTGCATCAATGATAGCTGCCTCAACTTCAAAAGCTGTTTGTTCATCTAATCCATATCTTAATATTTCAACTCTAGGCTCTTCATTAACAGCTCTAATTTCTGCTATTTTCCTTGCTTTATTAGACTCTTTACCTATTTCTTTTAGATGATCAAAAGCTCTATTATTGTAAGACGCCTTTCCGACATAAAAGATCTTATCATTACTTGGGTCAATTAACCCATATACATAACAACCGAGTTGCTCTTTTACTAATTTTGAAAATTTCATTTTTAAATCCATCCCTTATGATAATCATATACTTGGTAGAGAATAGCCGAGCATTATCTTTAAGTAACATATGCAACCTAGCATATGAAATAAAACTACAAAACTTTAATAAGCAAATACTTTATAGTGTTATACCTCAAACAAACCCAATCTTCTGCTTCCCACCTTCTTTTAGGTCGTTTTGCTCTTGTAAAATCGATAACATTCGCTCTTGTGTCATTCGCTTTTTTGAAAACTTCATTTGCCTTTTTACAATCGCAAAGTCACCTGGTGTGAGCTTTGTAAGCTTGAATAACTCATGCATTAGGTGCTTATTTAACACTCCTGGACCTAATGTATCTTTAAATAATTGCTTAGCCTGTACCGGAGTCAAATAGGTTAAATTTAAATTAAAATCAAATCGCCTCATTACCGCTTTATCTAAATTTTTAGCAAAGTTAGTTGCGGCAAAAAGTGGGAGTTGAAATTGCTCCATATAGCATAGTAATTCATTAACTGTTTGCACTTCCCAATTTGCCGTTGCTTGTTCGCGGCTGCACAACAAACCATCAGCCTCATCAATAAATATTGCACTTCCTTCTTGTGTAGCTTGTTTAAATAGTTGAGCAATATTTTGCTCACTTTCGCCAACCCACTTGCTTAATAAGTCAGATGCTTTAACAGATATAAGTTTAAAATCAGCTTTTTCGCATAAGTAATTTACAAAAGCTGTCTTACCTGTACCTGGCGGGCCCGTTAGCAGGGTTCGTGAACTCGAATATTCAATTACAGCCTCTTCTACCTGTTCGAGTGACGCATACTCAGACTCTATATTCACCATTTTAGGATTAAACTTTTGCGCTGCTTGATAAGTTAATTCGTGAGCAGAAAAGCCGCATGCAGTTAAAGTATCTTGAATATTCTCTTCTATGCAGTCACGCGCGGTTTGTGCTTTAAATCCGCATAACCTAGCTACATGAACAGCTTTAGCAATATGAGCTGGCAATAAGTTTTGTTGGGCAGCTAATTTACTAATAAAACGGTTACCAACACTCAAGCCTTTAACATATTTGCCGATCATTTTTTCCTTAGTCGTTTTGTTTAGCTCAGGAATTTCGTAAACAATATTAAATCGCCTAATAATGCTCTGTGGTATATCCTCTAAATGATTAGTGATCCAAATACTCACCACAGGGTGATTTTCAATATAAGTATGAAGTAGCTCTTTAGAGAAACTTTTAGAGAATAAATCACGCTCAAAAATGTTTTCACACTCATCCAGTAACAGCATTGTTTTTTTACGTTTACCTACCAACTTACTCACCACATTAAAGTGCTCTAAACGCAACTCAGAGCTTGCGCTTCGGCTATCGAGCTCGTTTGTTGGGCTTATTAAATTACTACCTTTAGCTTGCACCTTGAGCAACTGCGAACCACACGCTTGCGCTATATATTTCGCCAATGAAGTTTTACCCGAACCTGGCACACCATAAAATAGAATACTTAATGCTTGATCACCCGTCTCAGTCGCATTTTGCGTAGCTTTTAGTAAAGTATTTAAATCTAAGTGAGATAAATCAGCAGCGCTAAGCTCAGAAGCTTCACAAGGAGAGACCAAGTTAGATAAAATATCACTTTCACTATTTAACTTACCCTCGAGAAGACTTTTAGCAATTGCGTTTGGTAATATTAAAAACTCATCTTCCCCAGCAAATATCTCCATATCCATTGAATACATGCCAGATTCAATAATTAATCCAATTTGCTTGTTGAGTAGTGCTTCATCAATACCAATCACATAAGCTATTTTTTCTAAAATAACGCTCGCGTAATCGTCACGTAAGTATTCGACAAGTTCGCGCAATGGCTTACTGAGCGTCATACAGCAAGAAAAAATAACTAATGGAGTTACCGCTTTTGGTAGATCAAACGCTTTACAAAATATATGCACATTTTTTTGTAACGTTTTAGGCATTGTGTTTATTGCTAAATGATCTAATCGCAAGATCAAATCATCAGCATCTAAGCCCTGTAAATTTGTATAGCTAAAGCCCGAAATGTTACATAAAGCCTTTTTAAATAGCTTATCTTGCCAAAGCTCTTCTACGTCGAACTCTTCTAATAATTCAGTGGAAAAGTGTGCCACAATACGTTTTAATTGAGGGGTTGTGTTCATGCTATGTACCTAGTTATTGTTAATCAATGAGTACATAGTAGCTGGGTGAAATATTTTTAGATCACGTAAGAAAAGCAAACACAAAACGGCATAAGCCATTGAACTTAAAGTAAATAAAAAAGGTTTTTCTTTTTTTATTTAGAAAAACAAACGTAAAAAAATAAGTGTTTGTTTTATAATGAATATTATAGCAATATACAGACTATAACGTTGAAATGGACTTTATATGGAAGAAGTTAATTTAAAACCAGGCTCGGTAGATAACCCTATTGTTTTAAAGAATAAGCATCAAAATACTAAGCTCACCCAAAAGCATCTAAAAAATAGTAAAATCTATATACATAGACCACTACTGCAAAAATATACTAAAAATAACAATGGTGAGAAAGGGTTTTCTTTTGACAAGGCTCCCGATAGTTTTGAATCTTTTACCAATAACGTGATTTCAAATCCCAATTTGAAACCTATTGATATTAAAGTAGTTTTAGGATTATTTAATATCTTGGATCAAATCAGTGCAGGTGAAGGAGTTGTTTTTATTTGCAGTACAAATGAACTTGTATATCAATATTATGGTGAAGATAATTTAGAGGTTCACTTTACAAATATGCACACCACCGATATTGAACTGACTCCGCTTCATGAACTCATATCAAAAAAGCTCAACTCAAAAATTAGTAACGACAGCTTAAACAAGGTTTTAATTAGACTTGATAGCTTTCACTATATAAATGTCACGCCCATTACTTACCAAAATTCGGAACTTGGTATCAACGATAAATCATTAAAAAAAGGAAAAGCATATCTAAAATTTATTGAGATTAACGATATGATGAACTCTAAATGCTTAGAGAACATTTGGATTTAGGGAAGCATTCAAACTTTATTTAGAATACCCATAAGGATACAAAATATGAAAATAGATGAATCAAAATTATCAAGCAGTGAATTAGCCTCAGCTTGGTTTAGAGCTAACCCCCTTTTTGTTAACCCTAGCAATTTATTAGCTATTCACATATCTACCTATTATAAAGCGGGTGCCAAAAAGTGGCGTAAAGATTCACCAGTAAAAATAGTCTTTGGTAGAAATGGAGAAGCTGGTCGTATTTCTGTGACTCCAAAGCCTAATCAAAATGAAATAAAAGTAAGATTTGTCCCTTTAAATAAAGAGGATCAAATAACCTCATTTATTAATGCAGCCAAACCGCAATCTGTCGATATTTCAATTTCGAAAGGTCAGAGTAAAGAGCTCCCTACGATTGAATTAGTTACAGCAATTAGCAAAAAATCATTAACTGAATCTTTGAATGTGATAGATCAGATTATTAATAATTTTGACTTTAGAGACTTCGATAGAAAAAATCCAGTATTTGACACAATGTATACTATTAATGAAGAAGCTTTTCAAGAAGTTATTAATGCGAGTGAAATAAGGAGGAAGTACCCTGAATATAGTACGATGGTTTTAAATGAAGCCAGAATGGAAAAGCACTTCCAAAAATGGTTACAAAGTAAAGATATAGAAAGCACGGTACAAGACCGTGATGGCTTATTTCGTAGAGATGTTACTTTCACAAAAGGCAATACTTACATAATTGCAGAGTTAAAATACACGAGTTCAACTAGACAAGACATTGAAGCTGCAATAGGCCAGTTACTGAGATACCAGTTGCATCCATTAGCACAAAAACCAGGTGATGAATTATTAATAGTTTCAGGTAACATCCCTGAAAAAGAGGATATTCAATGGTTTAAACTTATCAAAGAGAAACTAAATTTACCTTTATCTTTCTTATATGAATCAGAATCTAAAGACTGCTTTTTAGGAATCGAAGATTAATACTTAAAAAAGTCTAAATTTGAGCTCGATTTAAAAATCAAGCTCTACATCTACCCTATCTAAAGCATATACTGAATTAGCTGAGAAGAATTTAGCTCAAATCTAAACTGACAGTCACCGATAGAAAACGGGGAACGGTCAGATCAAGTCTGAGTTAGTACAACTTATCGCTTTAGCCCGTACTTTTATTACAGATAAAACCTCTAACATAGCCGATTCATGGTTTTTTAAATTTGTTCGACCTAGTCCCACGGGGCCCCACTCATCGTAAGTCATCATCATCGCTTGTTTTAGACTCTCAGCTCGATTATTTTCTTGATAGAATTTCACCTTATGTTCTGGATAGTAATTGCTAAGCCTCGAGTTACTACTTGGCGAAATTAAACATAAATTTCCAAAACGATCGACATCCTCCATTTTGCTTGCGCCTGATGGATCGGCTTGCGGGAAGTAATGCTCAACAGAAGTTCTGAAACTAAACTGAAAATCATCAAAGTGCTTTCCAAGCTCTTTTTTACCTTTACCATCAAATATTTCACCATCTGATAAACGCTTCCACAAAAGGTAATCCAACCGATTAAACACGAAGTTTTGAACTCCCGTTCCTTGGTGTAATACGCCTTGATTCTCATCACTAAATGTTAAACATTGGCCGACAGTGATTTCTTCAAAATAGCGATCGCTTAAGCGTTCAAGCTCAGTTAAGTACACCTCTCCATCAATGCTTAAATCCGCATTCTGTGTAACATTCCTATTCAAAATACTTAGCGCATCATTTAACCAGCGCTTATAAACTAAGGCTGGGTTTGATACATGGAACATTGCTAATATCATGCGCAATTTTTCATTTAATGTGTCTTGGTCTTTACCAAAAGAGTTATTATAGCTAGAACTTGTGCTAGTACCGCTCGTATTAGCTATGAGTGTTTGTAGGCTCCACTTACGGTTTTCATTGTGTTGGTCTGGCTTGATGATGTAGCTATCAAATAGAATTCGGTACTTAAGCAACTCATATGCAAAGGTTTTGGCTTCTACCTTCAAACCAGTATCTTTACTGATAAACGCATCAAGTAGTTTTTTATCATCAAGCGATACACCCTTAATCTCAGGCATCAACTTGAGTACATGAAGTAAGAAGTTTGAAAAGTCGATAACCGTGCCAAAGCGTTCTTCCTTTTCTCGTTCTACATCACCGTTATTTTCACTGGGTGTTTTGTTATCGATAATTTCGCGTAGTGTCATTGCATCTTGTTTTTGTTGTTTACTTGTATGCTTTGCTTGAATTGCATCAAAGCTTTTTGGCATTGCTTGCCAATTGTCACCAAATACTTCTTTACGCAAATCAGATTGAAAACCCATCTGGGTATAGCGCGACATATTCGAGCAAGCATCCCAGATGGTTGAAAAACAGTTTCTTTCCTCATCATTGCTCAGTGTAGCCATGAATTTCGCTTTCAATACTTCGTGTTTTTCTAGCTGCTCACCACGGTTATTCATGATCTCAAAGTAGTGATTAAGATCGGTTTGCGGTGGCACAACGACTCTCAATATAGTGACGTTATCTAACAGGTATTCGCAAAACTGCTTAATTTTAGCCTCTGTATCTAGCCCTTTCGTTTTGAAGTAACGCTGGATAATGTTAAACGCAGCATGAATGTTAGGCTCTTCAGCCTCGCCACTTGACTTACCTCTATAAATATCATCTAACGCTCTGGAAGATTTTGGGCGACTATCAAAAGTTAGGTTAATGTCTAACCCTGCTAGGTCACTTTCATCCAATACTTTTCGATGTTTTAGATACGCCAATAAAATAGAGAGCGTGGTATGCCTTTGCTGCCCATCAATAGTCTCGTACACCACATTTGATTGCTGTGAATGAGTTGTACGCTGATACACAACAAGACTACCCAGGTAATATTTTACTTGTTTTACGCTAACAGTTTCACCTGGCTGAGTAATAAGCCCTGCGGCATCACTAATATCTTGAATAAGCTGCTCAATCTCAGGTGCACCCCAAGCGTAATTCCGCTGATAAATAGGGATAATATATTCAGTTTTCTTATTAAAAAGCGCTCTAACGGATAACTGTTCTACTTGGTTCACATCACTCATTGATACTTCCCGATTTCATTGCTTCAATAAACCCTTGTACTTCCTCAGCATTATTAAACTTAGGCACTTTTATGTAAAGCGGCTGAAAGTTCAACACCTGTTGAGGGTGAACAGCTTTGCGAATTGCTCTAAATAACCCACTACGGCTTTTAGCGTGGTTATCAACTGATTCCATGCCAATACGTTGCAATTCAAGGCGTAAATAATATGCCCAGCGATAACAAATCTGCGCCGCTTTTTCTAACTCCACATCACCAAATTTGTCGTAGTAATACATCACGGTACACAAAAATAAATTACGCACATAGCTATCCCCTTTACGGTGACTGCCACTGTACCTAGCGTATTTATCAACAAATAAAGAGAGCTTTGCCTCGTTGCCAACAAACAAGCTTGTGTGAATGGTCATATAATGCTGAATGTACTCAAAAAAGCGCTTACCGTTGATCATCACCTGTTCTACTTGGAAAGGGTAACTCTTAGTTTGCTTGTCCCATTTTCGCATAGGATCGCCATTAAAGGTTTCAATCGCGTAATCGAGCGCCAGCATTGCATCCACATAAGCATATTGTGCGTTATCCAAGTTAATACCCTTGAATACATCAATGTTATGACGACTAAACGTAATGCCATAATCACCGTCAATCCACCGGCGCATACGGAACAAAAACTCCCCCATGATGGTGTGCAAATTGACTGAATCATCATCAGGGTTAACGCCTTGCTCCCACAGGCTTACATGGTGCAAGCGTTCTGCTTGTGTCGTGGCGTCCATCATTTCACGCAGGTGATATGCTTTGAGCAAATCGTGCGGCGCAAGGGCTCTACCACGGGCATTCTGAGAATCAAAAAACTGAAACGCTTCACTCAAATCATCTAATGTCACTTGAATAAGCTCGCACTTGTTAAGCACAAAATTAAGTAATTCCTGCTTTTCGGGGGCAGTCAAACTTGCTGCTCGTTCAGAAATGATCTGAGCATTATTTTTGAGGTTGTCGATACTGACTGATGATTCAAACTTATGTTCAAGCAAAGAGGATGAAATAGCTTTCTCAGCCCCATCAAGAATGGTGCAAAGCAGCGTTAAAGTGAGCAGTCGCTGTTGGCCATCAACGATGTTCAGTGTCTCTTTTTTATTCTCATTCACTGATTCTTTATCTTGATGCAATACAACAGTACCGAGCCGATAACACGGCTTAGTGCGGTGATTAAAAATATCATCAATTAACTGATTAACGTGCTTAGGCTGCCATTTGTAAGGCCGTTGGTACTCAGGAATCGTGAGTTGTTGCGCTAACAACTGCGCAATAGTTTGTGGTTTGTTGAAGACAATTGCCATAGTTACAACGCCTTTGCGATTATGGCATCGGTGAGGTGGAGTTTAGTCGTTTGTGCGTCGGTTAAACGGGCTTTAAGTTGATCGCACAGCGCCATTAGTTCATCGACTTTAGTCACGATGCGTTTCAGCTCTTCTAAAAGGGGAACTGTAACTAGTAATGAACCTATATGAGTTTGATTAACCGTTTTAAAGGCAAGTAGAATAAACTTACTGATTATATCGGTTTCGCTGAGCTTTCTTTTATCCATAACTTAAACCATCCCTAAATACTACGCTATGAGTGCGCACAACTCGTTGATTCAACGTGTTTCGTGCTGTTTAGTGATGCTATATAAAATAGGGTTAATAAGCAAAAATAAAAGGTAAATTAAAACGAGAGACACTGTCTCTCGTTTTTACTTTGGGTTTATTTTTTTAAGGCGTAATACGATCATTCATTGTTTAAATATAACCATTTAACACTATGAATATTTGCATTTATTTTCCGCAGCAATTTTTATACTTTAAATTAGAGCCACATGAACAGGGTTCATTTCGTCCTAATTTAGTGGTTTTAATACAAGGCTTTTGCGGTTCTACTTTTACTTTGTCACCTTTAATTTCCTCTAGTAAACCAGAAAATAGCTCTCTTATTTTTAAGTACTTTTCATCAAGGTACAAAACTGCATCTAAGTTACCAGTAGCAATTGCTTGGCATAAGTAATTTTGAGCTAGTTCGTCATCTTTTTTAACTAACTCACCTTTGTAATAGATTTTACCTAATTCAAACATTGATTTATTACAGCCTAGCCCTACTGCTTTTTTAAAACTCTCAACTGCTTTATCACCATTAATTGAGCTAGCTTTACCTGAAGAATATAAAACACCTAACCTCTGATATAGAAAAACAGTATGCTCAGCCTTTTTGTGGTTAAGGTATTTATGTGCTTTTTTATAGTCTTCACCTAAGTAATAGCACCAACCTAAATAAGCGTAAGCAGCGTAAAAGCCTCTTTTTGCTAATGCGTTTAATAATATTGTTACCTCAGTAATATGTAGGTTATCTACTTTATTGTTGAAACATAAAAGAGCATATTTAAACAGAATTTGATGGCTTTGCTGAGCAATACTAATTTGTTTATCATCAGCGCTAATAACATCAGTTATTGTTTTTTTTGAGCAAAGTTGAAAAGCACTTTTATAAGACTCAGCCGCAAAAGCATACATAGTCTGTGCGCGCGCAGTAAAGGATTTATCATCTAAATCTTCGCTTTCAAAAACTTCACCCATTTTTTCGTAAAAATCACCTAAGCTTAAATACTCCTTATAATCACAAGAGATTAAGCAGTTAAACCATAAGTCTTTATGTTCTTGGCCTCCCACATCTATTAGCTCATATTGAGGTAAACGCTCACCAAGCCCCAAGCTCAGATAAGCACTTTCTAATAAGTCTAAGACTTTTGTTCTTGAGGCTAACGCCTTTTTTAGTAATAACTCGTTACTTAACTCCTTATTGTGTACTCCATCATTTGTTAAGTCTCTAACACCATGAAATAGCTCTCTATCAGCTCCATGAATTGCGCAGATATCTGCTAGTTCATTTATTTGCTCCCATAAGTTTTTATTAGTAAATTCATAACTATGGCGCTGCGCATATAGTAAGCATAAGGTCTCAAGTATTTTACGAAACTTAAACAGACTAACATCAGGGCTTACGTTCATTAGTAATAGTGCATTTTTGTAATCTGACGCAATGGACTCTTTAAACAATGCAGCAAATTGTTCATCATTATTTATAGTGCTCATGCTAATAACCCCTGTGTATACGCGGCGTTATTTTTAAGCTGATACTCGCTATTACTAATGAGGCTAACTGTATTATCCTTTTTATATCGGCTAGTAAACGTCTCCCAGTTTATTTCACAGACCTCTAATGCTTGCTTCACACCTACATCTAAAATTAAATCACCATAAACATATCCATTTTGAGTTGCGCTATTTTGATAAAAGCGTCCTTGAGGGTTAATCATTAAATAAGAATTTGTCATTGCTTCGTTATCTTCCGCCACCATGACTTCTTTCAATGAAGCGTGACGTTTTACAAACCCAGAAAACTGATCATCAGAAACTAATAAGTTGTTATTTAATACAGGCAGCACCTGAAAAACTTTCCACTTTTCGGGTTTTATATCTGCTATTAGCTGCTCGAATGATTCTTGGTAATTAAGGCTATTAACAACAGTGTTTACCTTTATTGTAATGGATGGATTAACGTTACGAAGCTGTGTAATTGCTTTAATTAAATCGTGACTTCCAAAAGACTTCCCTTTACGATCTATTCGGCCAATATCTTCACGTGCAGTTAAAAATTGGCTGTCAAAGCTGATCCCAATCATTGAAAAGATGGCACCATAGTTGTTTATAAAAGAGTCTGTTAGGTAATGGCCATTGGTAATTAGCGATAAATTAAAGCCTAGCAACTTGGTTTTTATAATTAACTTTTCAAAACGTTTTTTAAGAATTAACGGCTCGCCCCCTGCAAAATTGATACGCACACTTTTATAAGGGAAAACCGCTTTTACTTGGTTGGTATTATCGTCAAAAAAGTAATTAGCTAATTTTTCAAGCATTAACTCTGCGTCTTGACCATTAGCTTGTATTTCGCTGGGACGATCCCACTTTGCATAGCAAAATTTGCATGAGTAATTACATACTTCTGTAACGTGATAATTAATAACTAATTCATCGATAGAGTTATTCATGTGAACCTCCTAACACAAGGTTCAATAACGTTGTTTTCACAGCCGCATCTGCTGATGAAAGTTCATTGGTTTCATTGAGTAATGAAAAAAGAATTAAATGGTGCATTAAAATCTCCTAATATCACCGCAGTGTGCGGTGACTTCAGGAGCAAGTATCAAACTGTGAAATTCACAAAAAAGGAAAGGCAGTAAATATTTTAATATTTATTTAGCAATAAACTATATTCTTCGTATTCTGCTTTTTTAGTGTTGTATAGAGTTACTAGCCATTGGCCATGTTCGCTAATAAACGCATCTGGGTTTTTAGTAATTAGTTTACCTAGAACACCAAACTCGCCTTCGATCACAGCCTTAAGAGCTAAATCATATGGGCTCGATTGCGTATCAAACTCAATAGAATTAGCAATCATCTCCAATGAACTATATTGACCTTCATTAAATGGATATGGAATTTGATCTTGTGACCAATCTATATTTTCATCTGATAGAAAAAGCCTTAAATCACCAATACGCTTATCAAGTGCTTGAAAGAGCAATTTTTTAGCCTTCCACTCCTTGGCAAATTGATCAAAACTTTCAGTATTGATTTTTTCGCCATTGAGCCAATTTACAACTAATTTTTTATCTTCAAACAACGTATCTAGAATAACCAGGTTTCGAATAAATACATGATTACCTGCTTTAATAGGCTTTGGCACATAATCGACTGACTCTGATTTTTTATCTGCCTCATCAAGTAGTTTTGCTTTGAGGTTTTTATCTTTAACGTAATAATTTAAACGACTTCTCAACCGCTCTGGTAGCAAGTTGCGGTCAATTCCTAAAGCTTGACAGGCAACCGCTGCAATACTTTTATTTTTACCAGCCATACTGCTCCCCATGACAACCAAGGCGTTGCTCTACTTTATGAACAGTTAAAGCCCCTCTAGCAATGTATGCGTAATTAATTTTGTAAGTATCTACTTTACACCGCTTTGCTACTCTATAAATTGCACCGACACACATACCTGCCAAATTTGCCTCTTTGAGAGATGTACTTAAAGAGCTGAGCAGCGATTCTTTTTGTTCTAAAAACTCTGAGCAAGACTCTTTAAGATTAATCTTGTAGTACGAATCATACCCGGTGCATTGCCCCGCTAAATGTGCTTCAGTCACCGAGGTTGAAAGCCTTTCTAATAGGGAGCGCTGTTGCTCTTTTTTTTCTTTACATGCAAGCTCTATATCAACGTTTGCAAAACTACTTGAGCTAAAAAGAATGAATACAACTAATATCAATCCTTTAAACATTGGCTGTGCCTGCTTCTGCTAAGTCTTTTTCAACCACTTGCTTTGATGATTTTTCGTCAGGCTTAAAGTTAATTAGACACGAAATAAATAAGCTAATTATTATCATGTCATCAATCCAATAAGCGTTGTATCTACTCACAATAAGAAAAGGAATAATGCCTAGTAGGCTTACTTTTATTAGTACGTTTAGTGACTGAATACCTAATAAGCTGACACTAAACCGAAAAGGAGTGATAGCTAATTTTTTATATTTCCCAATTAAATTGCTCGCTGTTTTAATATTTATAATCCAAAACCAGCCTACTAGTAACTTAACAAACAAATTATCCTGAGTTTTAACCAATACTAAGAGGCTAATAACCCCAAGCACTAAAATAACTATTAGCGTGATTAAAAAGTGAAATAAAGAATGAGCCCAACTGCTAGGTTTTGATAACTGCTCTATTTGGTTAGCTCTTGAAAAAAAGTAAAACTTTGCTGAGTTTCTAATTAAATCAGGCTTTTTTAGCTGAGATAAATATTCAAAAGCAATCATATGTTTGGCTTTATATGTTGCAAAGCCATTGTCTGATAATTGAAAATCTTCATTTTCGTCTAATAAGGTATTTTTTTTATCTAAATACACTATTGAATCTAGCGCGGTGGTAACCTTTTCATCACTTTTATCTAATCCTTTAGGTACTTCAAATCCTGTGTCTTTTTTTAGGGATGCAAGGTTTACTCGCCATTGCTGTATTAATTGATTCTGGGAGAGAGGGTTATCTTGAGTTTCTGCTTCTACTGTTTCAGTATTTTTACTAGTGTTCGAAGGCTCATTATTACTTTCCATACTTCTATTAATATCCTTATACAAATAACTAAAATGAAGTTTTTCTACTGTTAAAACTAAAGCTCTTATACTTTTAAGCAGAGTGACAGTTAGGCACTTTAATCCATTAAAATCACTTCCTAAGGTGGATTTAACATGCATAACCTGATGATACCGCAAAGATTGAGACTTTATAAAACTTAATTTTAAAAATATGAATGGGTTCTTAATTACTAAATTATGATTTCACTTAAGCGCGCTAGTGCCACTCTACCGCTTTTACTAGCCTAGCCAACTTATAAAATGGCTATTTTTATTTATTAAAACTTCATTCAATCAAAAGGGGCTTCTAATAGAAGCCCCTTTGCTCTCATACAAACAAAATTTATTTTACTAAGTTTTTCAAATCTGCAGCAACACCGTTATACTTTTTCCAATTTTCAACAGACTCTATAATTTCTACATTCGGAGATAATAGGCCTAGTGTTAACTTTTCATCACGCTTAAACAAACCTAGTCCAATATAATCATCTACACGAAGCATCCCCGTACGATTATAAGCAACACCATCTGAGTAAACTAATGAAGTCTGGTTCATTTCAAATGCTGACGAGAACGCTACATCTTGAACATATGAAAAACGCGTATCAACTGCTTCGCCACTGTCATATTCAACAGACATACGTTCTTCAAAATCAACTTCATAAGCAACACCATCAAATTCACCTGCACTATCATTCGCTAAGCCCGTATAAATAGCATGGTACCAATCACGATCTCGAAGACCCATACCTACATTCACAGCTGCAGAATAGTCATCCATCCACATGAAGCCACCACCATATCTTCTTCCGTTTACTATCTTTTCTACTTGAAACAATAGCGCGGTACCCGCATCTGATTTATGGCCATAAATTAAGTTGTAAATTAAAGTGGGACTACCTTGGCTTGTTAGAACCATCGAACCATCAATATCAACGCTAAAATCATAACAATCAGCATCCACATCAGCGTTTAAAGGTTGCCCTGAATCAATATACGCATTTTTTATACAAAACTGCTCCCAAGAATTCTCAGCTTTGATAGTTGCTTGGCCATACTGATCACCATCAAGGCGGTCAAAGTGGTATACATTCCAATCACCCACAAACGAAGATAGCGTGGGTAATTGGATGAAATCACCCTCTACAACGTCAACCTCTACGCTAGGTACCTTTAAATAAAGCAAACCATTTTCATCAAGCTCAAATGAAATCTCACTGGCAACAACACCCGACTCAAGCGCTGCATAAACAGTATCAGTAGCAAGAGAGACGTCATACGGCACATCCGTTAAGGCCACACCGTCTTGTAATAATTTAATTGCATAGTCAGATGCCAAGCCAACCAAAACAGCCTGTGCATTGCTATCATCTAGCGCCGTGTAGTCACCTTCAAACACACTTACATCAACCGACCATAAATCTGCGATTGCTTCAACAGAGTAACCAGAGTCTACAGCCATCGTTGTTACAGGGCTTACATTCGCTGAGCCAGCTTCTGCATACATAGTGTATGAGTGGCCCACAATGTTGCCCTCATTTACGTTCGCTGTTTTCTCTGACACGGCATCAACAATAATTGCTGTATCTGTGTAGTCACCTGACACAGTAAATGTACCTGATGCTGATGTTAGGCCTAAAAACTCAGATTCTTCACACACTAAGTTTTGGTTTACGTCTGCACAAACGCGAGCATCGCTTAGTGGTCCTACAGTACCAATAACAAAATCAACATTGGTAACAACACCAGTTGATGTGTCACCAGTCGAGTCTGGTACCTGCGTTTCAGAGCCAGAACCAGAACCACCACCACATGCCGCAAGTAGACTACAAAGAGATAAGGTAATTAATTTTTTCATTTTTATATTCCAATATTTTTAAGGTAGGTAAGCAACTGAGGTGCCTGAAGATTAAACTTTGATTTTTAGCCTATTTTTTGTTTGTAAGCGCGCTCCACTTAGAGCTCTCTTTAAACAACTTACAACAACTCAGCTGTTGGTTACACTTTTAAGATGTTCTAGTAAAATTCCCATTAACTTTTCATCGTATTGTGATGTCCCGTCAGGGCTTACAGAAACAGGATGACTTAAACGATATTCAACTTTTGACTTACCGCGGTATAAAAAAATGTCAATAAAAAAATAAGCCGTAAAGCTTTCATAAGAGTATTCCTTGAATGTATTTCTAATCTATGAGCATATTAAAACTAGATTTTTTAATGTGAAAATAGAATCCAAACATGCTCTTTCAATAGTAAAATCGTTTTATATAATTTGTTGAAGTAGTAATGTTGAGGCAACTATGAAAAGTGGCACACAATAATACATTAGAATTTTTAGTACCTACTCTTCAGAGCTTTCAGATATTTGTTTAAGGTTTTCATTTATTTTAAAAAGAACGATTGTTAACTCACATGATATTCTGGCCGCTAATGCGCCAGAGCCAGCGACAAACAGACCCGAGATAAATTTGAAGAATGTAAAACCTCCATACCCCCCAAAAATTGTGGTTAATCCAGAAAAGGCAGCAGCTATCAATAATAACCAATACACAAAAGTAATTATTTTAGGGGTTAACATTGAGTCAAAAAAAAGTACATCTTTCATTTTTATTCCTTTTTATTATTTAGTTAATCCAATATTGCTTGGAGTTAAACTTGGAGCGGAAAAGTTTAAAGGCTGGCTGTAATAAAGAGGTAGTGAATAAATATAAAACAGTGTGATTTAGTGTGAAATATCATAATTATTAAATAGTTATAAATATCATGGATATTGTTGAAATAATCAAAACAAATGGTTAAACTCCCCGAAAAAATAATAAAGCTCGTCCTGTGAACTATAAAATCAATGACTTTTTAATCTCACCAAATATCAATTCAGCATCAAAAAACAACGAAAAATTTGAACTGACCTCTCAAGAAATAATTGCACTTAAGCTGTTTTTTTCATCCGATGATGGTTTTGTTGATACGCAAACTCTTGAATCAGAAATTTGGGGGGAGCGCATTGTAACCAAAAACTCTCTTCGCAAGCTAATAAGTGATCTACGTTTAAAATTTGGTGATAGTGAGTCATTTAAAAACATAAGAGGTAGAGGCTACAAACTCAAATTTGAATCGATTGAACCCTCAAAGGTTGCTCAAAAAAAAGTAAATGATTATAAGTACTTGTTCACTTTACTATTTATTATTTTGATATGTATTGTGGCAATTTTATCTTATAGCTATAAGGGGAAGATTGAAGCGTTACCGAAGGTTTCTACCCAAACCGTTTTTGAATCTAAAGATTATATTTTGGACTATGCAACTCATAACAATTCGCTATTTGTTACTGCGCGAGACAAAAACACATCAAAATTATACAAAGTTTTAAATCGTCAAAACACAGTGTTAATGTCGGAGAGTTATTCTGGTGCTTATCGCGGCTTAGAAATTCATAAAAGTGGCCGCACAATAATGCATATAGTTGAAGATTCAAAATGCAAAATTAAAATCTTCCAAAAGCCTGTTGAAGACCAAATAGATGAGATTCCCTGTAACAGGCAAAATGCATTTCCCTCTTTTGATTGGATTGATGAAAATAGGTTTTACATTACTTTTAACGTTGATCCGAGTTCATCAATTAAACCTTTTATATATGACCTGAAAACTAAACGATTAGAAGAGGTTTTTAGTACCAATTTTGAGTCAGAAAATAATAAAAATTTTATTGATGCATACATTAAAGGACACAATGATGGCGTATTTTCATTAAGAGAAAATCATTTAGATAAAATGTCTTTGACTTACTTTGAAGGTAATAATAGGAGAACACTTTATAAATTTAGAGCTAAACCTTATTCCGTTGCAGTTGCACAACAAAACCTATTTTTTGTAGGTAATAATAATGAACTATTTATGTTGCCCTTATCAGATGACATATTATCTCAAGATATAAATTTATCGCTATTGATGGCATCACAAGCTACCAAGATTGATGACCCTTTAGTTCTTGAAGAACAACTCTATTTCTCTTTAGGTAACGTTTCCAAGGAAGTTATATATAGTTCATCTGGGGATTTTACTTATAGCTTAGAAAATGGTGTTAGAGACTTCACCTATACTGATAAGGTGCTTACAGTTTTAGCATTAACCAATAGTGGTTACGCAATAGAACAACTCAAAGATGGACTTGTATTTAATACTTTTTACTTCGATTCAAACCTCAGCCTCAGACATATAGCTTTTTTTAAAAACGAAATATTCTTGGCTGGTGCTGATGGTGTTTATAAGTTAGACGAAAATAAGCTGATTCAGATTAGCAATAGAAAAACTATCGAGCTCGTGTCTAACGGTAAGTGTATGATCGCAGAGGGTGACGGTATTCACTTATTTGAACAAAAAAAACATACCTTCATTAAAATAGTAGAGCAGGGTGAAAGAGCTTTTCAAAGTGAGCAAGGGTGTTTATTTGTTGATACTCTAACTGGGAATATTGTTAATGAAAAACGTGAGATAATAAGTAAGCAAACAAAGAAAAGACTATTAATTGAGCACAAAGGAAAACTTGCACACAGATACAATGTAAAAGAACAAACACACATTGTGGATATTAAAACCGGTAAAGTAATAGAAAGAACGAGAGAGCGAGCCCGATATACAAAGCTTATTTCCTATGAGGACGATATTCTTTATTTAGGAGGAGCTGATGTTAATACTTCTATTTTGAGGTTGAAATTAGATTAAAAGCTTATCAGCTATAATCACCCTGAACTTATTATAGCTAAGGTATTTAATTTCCGTTGCGTGAGTGAAAATATTGAAATGTTTTGGGTCAGTAGCATGTTTTAAAAGTGCGATTTTATTGCCTAATTTTACTAAATCAAAAATACCACGTTTTTCTAAAAGCACTCGCTTTTCATTATTTAAAATACTGAGGTGGTGAGTCGAATTAACCACTTAGAAGTTAAGGTAATAATCACTATCAGCTGCGCTGGTAATAGAATCACTTAAAGATAACATGAACTAGATTGCTGCATTATTTAAATCATAAAACTAAAAAAGCGCCCTGATTAGCTCGGAGCGCTTTGTGTTTAGGACAAATAAACAGGTTTATACAAGTTTAATGAGGAGATGCTTAAGCATGACTTTCATGCTTGGGGGGTTACTTATTCGATAGTATTCGTAGTTATAAATACCGGTTATCATTTTGGTACAAAACAGGCTGAGTACAAATAACCAGGTTATTTTACCTGTTGTTTGAAACAATATATGAAGTACCGCACTCCCGATAAAGCTAATTGCGGTGTAAACTACTTCAATACGGTACTGCTTAAAAACGTTTGGCCGCTTTAACATTAGAAGCTATCATCAAATGCGCTGAATGAATCAAAACTATTACTGCCAAATGATTCATCAATTTCAATTATAGTTTGATTACTGATGTTTATACCCACCACATTGCCGCCAACATCTACAATATTAGCGCTCGCATTTGTAATAGGTAATCCTGTAGAGGGATTAATAGCAATATCACAAGCGTCATTATTTTTCATTTTTTAAACCTTAATAATCATTAATTTATACTTTCAAATTTAATGATTTCGTGATAAAAATCAAACACGTTTGACTGCGCAGCTCAGCAACAAACAGTTTGCATAAGTAGTTCCCCCTCCTCTTACTTCACCTAATTTTTTATTAAGTAAAAATCCTTTCCTCTTTGTCTAAAAAGTTCATCCATAAGTTTATTTTGAAGGCGGGTTTAGTCTGAAAGACGTTATTAAAAACGCATTTTTCGGCACGAAAAACTGTAAAAAAAAACGCCTCAGAATGAGGCCAACAAGCGCGTAATGTGTTGTAGGCGAAGCCGCAGACACATGGAGACAGCGCGAATGTACAGCTGGTCTGTACTACCCGCGATAGTGTTTCGCATCAGCGAAATTCGATTAAAATTTGGCACAAATTGATATCGAACCATCTATTTTCGTCAGAAAATAAAAGCGAAGAAAAATGCGGATAATGGGGCACCCATCGCATTGTCTGCAGCGGCAGTATGGCGGGTAGTGCAGCGCGGAGCACGGTACATTCGCGCTGGGTCTACAACGCTAGCGCGATAGCGCGTCGAGTCAGCTCGTTGCGGAGCAACATCAGAGCTGGCGGGCGTTTTAGACCCTATGGTTGAACAACGAAGTTGAGAAGCCATCCGCTGAAAGCGGCTTTTGTTGCGATTATTATCGCAACAATCATTACGTGTATGCTGTCAAAGCATCTCGGAATGAAAAACGGGGTTTAAGTCATCAAATAACGGTAATTTGTGTACTGTGATACTAGTTAATTTTACTAATTAACTTACTAAAAGGATTTTGTGAATTGACTCAGCAACCATCAATAAATTTGGAAACGAACAACACTCTTCATACTCACTACCCTCGCTATTTTGATATTGATATGCGGTATTATCCAGGCGTAAACAATCATCAAAAAGGGGTTAACCGAACACGATTAACCGCTTTAATTGCTATTCGGTTTTCCATTGTTACGCCAGGGATTATTCGCTGGCTATATGCCATCAATCATCGGTTAGCTTTAGAGCATCTAAACCGGCTAGAAAAAGATGGGTTTTTGCGTGTGGTAAAAACACACCGAAGCCCTGACGGTCGAGTATATATTCCTACCTATACTGCTGCTAAATTTGCAGAGGAGCTAATGGGAATCGACGTGCACTTTAGGAGTAATAAAAACCCTGCTCTGCAGTTCAATCAAAATAATGTTATGCACAATTTGATAAACGCTTTTGTCATGCTGCGCGGTATACATAATTATCATAGTGATGAAACGTACGCCCCAATGTGGAAGGGGTTTATTACCGAGCCTGAATTTCAACGAATTAACGGCCTATCCGCTACACGAACCGTGGATGGCGCTGTGCTACTTCCTGATGGCTCAATAGTCGCTATTGAGGTGGAACACTCTTTTAAAAACAAAACTGCACGACAGGCCATTTTGCTAAAATATTTGGCGTCGTTAAAAAATGGTGATTACAGTAAGATTTTTTTATTCTCCCAATCAGTCAAAATTTTTGATGACATTAAGCGACTCCACGAACAGTTATTTGAGGAAATGCCGCAACGTTTTGACAAGAAGACACGAGCACCACTTCTCAGTGAAAGCGATGCTGAATTACTTCACTCGTCTATTATTTTCCGCACTAAATTATGTGAGGAAATTAATGAAATGTTTTATCAATAAGCGATAGATAAGCAAAGTGGGAATGGATATTAATCCACTCCCCCTTTGCTTTTGACCTCTTAAAAGCCTTGCCAACATTATTATTAAAAACACGCTTTTGTGAAGTAATAACAAGGCGCTATATTTGCATCACGCCTTCCCCTAGAGGTGTAATCTCTATTAATGAGATTGAGCTGCTTAAACCAGATTTCAGCTTAAGCAGTGAGCCTGCAAATAATGACTCATGGCATATTTTAGGGGTAATGATTAGGCAGTTATTTTATTATTAAAATAACTTATATTTGTCCTTTATTATTTATTTAGAAGACTGTTTATTGAATCTTGGATATTACGATCAATACGATCTTGCTCAAACTCGTCAACAAATTCATTTTCAATATCATTTTTATAGTGGTCTTCAAATTCATCCTCAAACTTGCTATCAAAAACTGAATCAAAGCGGTCCTCTGGCGCATCACTAAAGGCTTGATCTGGCTCTTCATAAAACTCGTCATCGTAATCAGGATATGCTGGTACGGGTTGGTGTACATCGTTTATTAAACAAATCATTAATTTATACATCAACAATTTTACGCCACGATAATTAAGATGTTTTTTATTAAAAATTTGAGGCTCTACAATAGCCCAAAACCCTTTAAAGTTAGGGTTATCTGCACTTAGCATGAGTTTGTTTATTTTATGATCGTTATCCCTTACAACCGTTTTGACATCTTCTAACAGAGTGATAATGTCTAGAGTAGAGGTATATCTGCAAGTCATAGAATTTCCTTATCGTAAATTAATTTTGATAATTATTATCCGTTAATAATTATTTACTCCCCTTATTATGAGGTTATTTATAAATAGGCACTCCCAGGGAGAAATAGTGACTTTTTAGTGTATTTAAATTATTTATTTAAAACACATTTAAATTAGAATCTTCAAAAGTAAAAAAGCGAGCCCAAAGGCTCGCCAGAGTTTATGAGCTTTCAATTAACCGTAACCAACTATGTTCTGCAGCTGCAAAATATACGTTGGGTTTTAGCATAAATAGTTGCTCAAATTCCGCACTAAACAAGCTGCAAAATTTTGTTATGTCTTCAATATGTATGAGTAAAAAGGCATACATTTCAATACCCTCCAAATACCGCTCTGAGAACTCAGGATTAGCAGCTAATAACTGTTGAGAAATACTAATACCCAAAACACTCCCCACGCTATCTCGGTGTAAATAAATGTAATTTGTGAAGCCCAGCTCTAGTGTTTGCTTATCAACAACATCAGCTAGTAGCAAAATTGTAGAGCTGTCATCCCACGGTGATCTGCTAGCGCGTACATATTGGCGAATAAACGGCGATTTTTGATCTTTCATGATTTTTCCTAGTTATTTGTCCTACAACTAACTAGGTACTCAGCAGGGAATTTATGAAAGCTTAATTGTCCTTTGTTAACTAGTTTTAGCACTTATAGTCTGTATGCAGATTCACACTTTAATTTAAACAACTCTATCTAAACGAGTTTATGGAGGTTAAAAATACTCTCTAAACCATATAAAGCAGTAAATTAGAAAAGTAATTTATTTTTTTAAAAAAAATTGTTAACTCTCCCTGTGTCAGTTGGTTTCTATCTGCGAGTAAGTAAATCTTTAAACACTTTATAAGTAACTATTTAATTGAGGATATGTAATGAATTATCAACAAAACACATCAGATACTAAAGGCTGGATTGCTAAACCACTAAATCGAAAAGGTGATTTAGGTAGTTGGGTTGAGAGAATGGCGCAAGCATGCCCAAACCCTGAGCTAGATCAGGTTGTTTGGTTAAACAACAACAGAAACTCTGTAGGGTACAAAGCCATAGCATTTAAAAAAAATGGTGATGTTATCTGGCAACGTGGCCAAGTTGTATGGCACTAAGCTTCTAAAAATTGAAAGAAATAACGCTTTAAAACTAAAATACTTAAGTTTGTTTGGTATTATTATTACTAATTAAAAATATGTAATAAACCTCAGGCTAAAGTATGAAAGTTGATAACAAAGAGTTGGCAAAATATATGTTATTAATTAAAAAGATAACAAATTGGAAAGTTAGAGATTTGGGGCATAAAAACTTAATTGAGGATATTGTTCAAGAAACATTTATCAAACTGTTTAAGCAAGGTTTTTTAGAAAAAAATAGCCTCGACACTGAGGATGAACAAAAAATGGCGACTGCCTATATAAAGCAAACTGTTCATTCATGTTACATGGATCTGCTTGCATCTTTAGGCATTAATAGACGTCTAACGAAAGCCGAAAGATTAAACTCAGAGAATAAGTATGAAAACATCAAAAATGATCATATCGATGATGTTAATGAAAATGAGTTAACACTTGTTGAGACTGATACACCTGAACAGCAACTTTTTGTAAAAGAGGCATATCAGTGGATTAAAAACTGTTACTTATCATTATTAGATAAAGTTAATGATCAAAATAGAAAAACATTTTTTGAAGCCGCTTTTTGGCAGTTTAGCGATTATGACATGTCATTAAAGGCTTTAGCTGAACATCTTGGTTATGGCTCAAGCAACCCTACACAAGAATTAAAGAGATTTGTTGAAAAAGTATCACTGTGTACTCAACCACATGGGGTTATTGTTAATAACCCTAATGAACAAATTCAATTTTTACGTGAACAGATGGAAAACTCAAAGGCTCATTCATGAAACAAGAAGATATCACTAAGCAAATTGTAGCCTTACATGAAGAAGACGAGCTTAATAAAATTATGGATGATGTTAACGCTGAGCTGAGAAACGGGATCCCTATATCCCTCCAACAAGAGATTAATGCTTGCCTTAATAAAATCAATGATGAAGAAGTTACAAACAGCGAAAATGTTGTTTCTTTTAAACCTAAGAGAAAACCATCAACGAATACCTTTGCAGAAACAGAGTTACTTGCAGCTTCTGGGCAATCCTTAGCAGATTGGTTTTCTCAACCATTAAGTTTCGGTGGCGCTGGTTTTGTTTTAGATATCAGAAAAGTAATAGGATCAGAAGATGAGGTCGATTTATACCTAATATCGAATCAAGCAGATAATTCAAAAATGAAACAGTCATTATCTTCTTATCTTGGTAAGACTTTAAATATTTGTATCTCTAACGATGGAACTAACCTATTAACGGCAGCTTTATATGTCGATGAATCAGGACTTGAAGCTGAAGGTAGCGGACACTTAAATAAGGTTGATGGTAACTTTGTTAAAGGGAAGATCAGTATTGAAGTAATTATTGAATAATAGCAATAAAATATAGGGATATATCAATGATTCATATACTAACTAGCACCACTACCATATTAAAAATAGGGGTACGTCCTCAAGAAAGTCGAATTGGAGATTCGAACGTTAAAGCTGTTTTGAGCTTAAAGCTCAAGCAGACATTAACCGATGAATCTTTCATTGAACAGCAGGGCTACCTTCAATCATCTGCAATAGCAGCATATATTTCGTTAAATAAATTAGAGCAACATTCTCGCTTTAGAGCTAACGTAAATTTATTTGCATGTAACAAAAAAGCATTCAACTTTACTCAGGGTAGTTCAAGTAGTGGTTTAGGTTTTGCTCTAGCTTGTTTTGATGCATGGTGGCGATTAAAACTCAATAAAAATAGTCACTTTAAACATCCCATATTTGCAACAGGTGAAGTATTAACTTCTGGTCAAATCAATTCAATTGCTCAGATAACTGAAAAAATTGAGTCTGTCTGTAATTATGTTGAAGAAAATAAAGATAATATCCCTAAGTTTTATTTCTGTTATCCAGCAAGTAATGATGAAGAAATTCCAGCATCACTTAAAGAGCGCCTATTAGAATTAAATGGGCAATTAATAGCTTCAAATAGGTTACAGGAAACTTTAGGTGAGCTGTTAGGTAAACATTATGATGGAGATCCTTTAGGCCGCTGGGTTCCTTTTAAAGGGTTAAGCAGTTTTGATTATGAAGACAGTGTACGTTTTTTTGGTCGCGATAAAGACGTAGAGCGTATTTATAATGATATTGAACATAATAGCGGCCTATTGATCGTTTCAGGAGCCAGTGGTACAGGAAAGTCTTCACTAATCAGAGCAGGATTAATTCCAAAGCTAGAAAAAGAATATGGATCTTTATTTTGGGCATCATGTACACCTAGCTCCTTAAATCTTTCTCAAGGGATGTTAAGCTTTATATTTGAACAACTTATTCAAGCCTGGGATATCCCTTGCCAAAATGTTAATGAAATAATTGAAATTTTTAATACATCAAAAAATGATGGAATTAGTTTCTTTCAGAAGTTTTTAACTAACCAGTCTATTCATTGCTTACTCTACTTAGATCAATATGAAGAAGTATTTAGTCAAAGTGATCAAGCTATCAGTGTAATTGCTAATGAACTGAGCATTATCGATTTATTAGCGAAATCATTAACTCCTTTAAATATAGTATTGGCTGTAAGAAATGAATATTTAGGACGTTTATTAGATAGCCAAGCTCTTCGTTCTCCTATTATTTCAAATGTTGCCTCACAACTAACTGCAAAAGAGTGGCAATCAATAGTGCACGATCAAGCACTGTTTTCTGGTATTCATTTTGAGCAGAGTGATAATGATAATCAGAGCTTAGATCTACTTATTATAGAAGAAGCCATTCAAGTGCCGTTTGCATTACCAATGGTAAGTTTTTTGTTAGAGCAACTTTATATTAAGGCATTAGAAGAAGAGCCAACATCAAGCCTACTTTTATATAAACATTACGAAGAGTTAGGTGGGCTTTCAGGGGCAATTGCATATAGAGCTTCAAAGGTAATAGAAGATAATAATCCCTCTGATACTTTGATATCAAAATTCTTTGATTTTTTTGTCGGTATTAACCCTGAAGGTTTGCCTTTTGCAAGACAAGTTGTTTTATCTGAAATCGAAAAAATAGATCAAGAGCTTTATAAATTAGTTGATACATTTGTTAATAGTAACTTAGTTACCAACATTAGTAATAAAGAACATAAACCTGTAGTTAAACTGGCACATGACAGCCTATTCAGTCACTGGAAAGAGTTAAAGGAATGGATTGAAAACTCAAAAGAATACCTTTTGTGGCGTTATAGTGTTGATGGTTCGTATGCTCGTTGGCAAAAAGCGCCAAAAAATCATAAAAACTACTTAATTAAAGATAACCAGTTACTCAAAGAAGGTAAAGAATATCAGAAGTTATTAATTATTTTTGATCATAAGCTAGATGACTATATAACCTTATCTTTAAAAGCTAAAAATCAAAAAAACTATACATTTTTCTTTATTTTTATTGTATTACCCGTTCTTTCAATCGGCTTATATCAATGGGATATAAACCGGATTAAAACTCACTATTATTCTGCTGTCGGTGAAAAGTGGAGTGTACCTTTTGGTATTAATGAATTAACAAGTGAGCAAGTAAAGCATAGAACTTTTAGTTACCGCATGGATTATCAAGGCGGTGTACTAAAGCGCTTAGCTCATGTGAATAGCTTTAACACCTTGACTATTGACGAGTTGAAGAATAATACAGCACTTTGGGAGTATAAGTTTTCAACTGATGGCATGATTCAATCAATTGTTGCTAAAGATCAAACAAAGAAAGTAATTAGAACAACCAACTTTCAATTTGATGGCACAGAAAGGGCTATTGCCGATTTAAATTCTAAATTTGGAAAAAAGAACTTTAAACAGAAAACGAAAAACCTTAAATTTCTCCCTTATTTTAAGCAAAAAAATAATTCATTAAATTTCACCAACTCTGATGTATCTCAGCATTTACTTACATATTCAATAGATGGCTACCTAATAAAGAAGGAATTTCAAAATGCCTATGGCACTAAAAAGCCTGTTATAAATCAATATTATGGGGTGAAATATGAACACGATCAGAATGGTCAAATAAAACTAGAATATTATATCGATAATCATGGCAGTCTTACTTCTGGTGATAGCAACATTGCTAAAGTTAAATATGAATATGACCATTTTGGCAATATCTTACATAAAGAAGTATCAGATAAAAATGAACATGGCGGTATTATTCGCTTCAGTTTTGATGAGTGGGGTAATCAAAAAGAAAAGAGCTATCACGATAAATTAGGAGTACCAGTTAGCGATAATGGTATAGCAAAAATATCTAATGATATCGATCAAAGAGGTAATATTACTAAAACTTATTTGTTTGATATTAAAGGTAACCTGAAAGAGTCACCATTTAATATAGCTATAAGAGAAATGGAATATGACCTTAATGGTAGGTTAAGTGAAATTTCATTTTTAAATTCTATGCTTCGACCCGTTAATAATAAAGAAGGCTATTCAAAGCTAGTCATCAGTTATGATGCCCAAGGTCGTATTTTAGAGGCTTTTCACTATGGGGAGGACTTAAAGCCTACGCCTAACCAATTAGGGTGTACTTTAGTTAAGCGAACTTATAATGAAAACTCTGAAATATTAACGGAAGCTTGCCTAGATGATAATGAAAAACCAACGTTAGATATTTATAATGTTGCTAAATCTGTTATAGCGTATAACCAATGGGGCTTTAAGGAACAGCTTACTATGCTTGGAGAAGATAACCGTTTAACGTTAAATAGTGATGGTTTTGCCAAGGTCGTTTTTGAAACTGATATGAGAGGAAATACCCTTTCCGAATCTTATTTTGGTATCGATGGAAAACCCATAAGAATAGAAGGGGATGCTGTAAAAAATACGTATAAGTACGATGATCAAGGTAATGTTATAGAACAATCATTTTGGGATGAGTTAGGGAATCGAACAGAAATAGATGGGCTCGCAATATTTAAAAATGATTATGATGATTTAGGAAGACATACCCAAGAATATTACCTTAATAAAATGGGTCAGCCTATTCTTCGAAAAGGAATGGATTACTATAAAAAAACAACCAAATACTCCACTAAAGGAGACTATATTTCGTCAATAAATTACTCGAATGTAAATGGTAATATTATTGATGTTATCTCGCCTTCTACAAGTCAAGACACGTACACTACTGAATATAAAAATGCCAAAATTACCACATCACCCAAAAGTGCTAAAGTTTTTGTTGATAATAAGTTTGTTGGGTTAACCCCGTTTCATAAGCATATACCTCCAGGTAAACATGAGTTAAGAGTAGTTAAAGAGGGTTACCTAGAAATAACCAGCTCTATTAATATATTTAAAGATGAAGAATATTATTCCAGTTTTAGTTTATCTATGACTCCTAAGCCTGCAGCTTTTAATGTTCAATTCCTACAGGAAAAAGCAAAAGAAGGAGACAGGCGATCTCAATCTCAGCTAGGTAACTATTATAGTTTCACTAAAAAAAATTATGAACTTGCAAAGGTTTGGTATGAAAAAGCCGCCAATAATGGTTCAACCGAAGCAATGCATCAACTTGGGCTTTTATATATATGGAGTGAAAATACTAGGGAAAAGGGAGTCCATTGGTTACAAAAAGCCGCATATGCAGGAGTCTTAGAGTCTCAATATGTTTTAGGTTATGAGTATCTAACGGGTACAAAAATATCGATTAATGATGTTGAGGCACATAAGTGGCTCACTATGGCTGCAAATACAGGTCATACATCAGCCCAATATGAATTGGGTCGTATGAATAATTACGGTTGGGGCACCGATATAGATAGTTACACTGCATTTGAGTGGTATTTAATCGCAGCAAATGCAGGCCATGCTCTTTCGTGTAATGCTTTGGCTAGTTTGTATAGAAAGGGTGAAGGTACAGCCAAGAGCCTTTCAGAAGCTTTTTATTGGAATATGCTGGCAGCAGAGTTAGGTAATGAAGAATCATATTATCGAGTAGGAGAAGCTTACTTGGGTGGAACAGGAGTAGCTAAAGATACCAATAAAGCGGTTTTATGGCTGATGAAAGCATTTCAGTCTGAAGATAAGTTAATAAGGTCTGGTGCTGCTGGTATGTTGGGTCTTATCTATGAAAATGGATTAGGAATTCCATCTGATTTCGAAAAAGCTTTCTTTTTTAATAATAAAGCTCTTGAAGATGACAACTTTCATTCAGCATTTCCATTAGCTTATATGTACCTTCAAGGGCATGGCGTTGAAGTCAATTATACTAAAGCAGTCGAACTATTTAAAATTTCTCATAGCAAGGGTGATAAAAGAGCTACACAGTGGTTAACCCAAAATGGTGAAATTTAACCTTTTGAGTTCGAAATAAGTTTATTGAATAGATTCAGCTAAAAAGTCGCAGAAAAAATTAATATTTGTTAATTTATAAGAAAATGATCCGTTTAACATTTATATAGCCAACACCTGGAATACAAAAATGTTGAACAAAAATCCTATTGAGCCATCACTTAAGCAAGCCAAAGCATCTTTAGATGTATACGTTACAAAATCGAACTCTTTAAAAATTGCAACGTTTTCATCAATTAAAGGGAGTATTGAAGATTTTGAAAACTTATACGATTCTTCTCTTACTTTTTTATTATCAACACCAGAACTAAATCTTTTATATGCTTATAAAGAAACAATCTCTAATCCGGAACATATTTTCCAAGCCTATAAAAAATGGAAGCCTGTCGATACTAAAAAGTATGTTTGGGAAGGCGGGACACCTGCATTTCATTCAACATCTGAATGTGAAAGACTGCACTCACAATATATAAACCTTGAGATTCCGCCAGAAATTCAATCTAGAGACGACGCTGAGGTTGAAAAATTTCGCCGCTTTGTAAAAGCAAATTATGCATTATTAGAAGACAATGAACCCTTATTTTTAAAACGCTTAGATGCACGGTTTGTTCTGAGAAATCCCCCTAAATCGGTAAAAGCAAGTAATAGCGGATTAACTACTTTGAGAAATTTTGATCTACATGAATTAAAAAAAGAAATTGATAATCTCATCAATTCAGCACAAGTATTTATGGAAAAAGATCATGACACTCTGAACATTATTAAGAACAAAGGATATGGCACACATATAGTTAAGGAAGCAAAGATAGCAGATCATCCATTAAATATTTGGCATAAATATAAAACTGACCTGAAAGGTTTGCTGAAGCAATATTTTCTTGTTCGCTTTAATCCTGAAATGCAGTTCGATAAAACTCTTCTTGAACAAATTGGGTTTATGCCTTGCAGCAATTGCTGCGGTTCAAACTAATAAAATTGACTAGAAAAGTTCGCTATCTAAGTGTATATGCAAATCATAAAAGTATTTTTTATTTTGTTAACTATGAAGAAATCGTACCGTTTTACTAATTGTAAGTTCAACAATACGAGCAATTAAAATGAATAATGAATACTTTGAAGTCGAATTAATCAGCCCTCGTTCCCCTTCATATATTTACAATAACAAAAGATACAAAAAGCTTTCTGACAATGTTCGTGAATATAAAGCGGTTGATCCCTTTGCCGCTACTTACAATAAAACATTGCTGAAATGGGAGTCTGTTGTTCAGAGGCTTCTGGCCACACTGACAAATGAAGCCACTGATAGAATATTAAAGTATTCGAATACCAAGGCTAAGGTTAGCTATCGAGAAATAGACTTTATAGCTCAACCTTCGAAAGATGAACTTATTTTTTGTGAATTGAAATTAAAAGAGAATTTTAGAGAAAACCTGGGGAGTAAAGCATCAGGTTGGGCGCAGTTAAATAAAGCTTTAAATATAGCCCATAATAAGTTTCAGCAATTAAGTGGCCTATCTATCTGTGTTGATATGTCACATGTCTACGGGATAAAAACAAAAGCTACAGTGTTTGATTATTGCAGATTTTCAGAACTAACAAATTATTTTTGTAAACCGAGTAAAAGTAACAAAACCCTCTGGCTCAATTCCAAAGAGATTGCATATTTGGCAGTTAAGCATGAATTATTAACTTTAAAAGAAGTTAATAATATAAAAGTACAATTTAATGAATATAAAAATCCATTATCCATAATAGATGACAAGTATATTAAAAAAGTAAACAGCCCCTTCCAAGGTTTAATAAAGCTAAAGGTGAATTCAAGCACTCATTATAAAAAAATAAACTAGTGATTTAGTTTCTATAAAATCAACCTTACATACATCCATTTGCTCAATATGGATTAGTAAAAAAACAACCATCTCAAGCCCATCTTGATAACGTGCTGTAAACTCAGGGTTAGCTTCTAAAAGTGGATTAGAGATACTAATACCCAGTGTTTTCACTACGCTATCACGATGCAAATAAATATAATGGGTGTGTCCAAGCTCTAGTGTTTGCTTATCAACTACATCAGCAAAAAACAAAATGGTTGAAGCATCTTCCAACGGTGATTTACTAGCACGTACATATTGGCGTATGAACGATGATTTTTGATGTTTCATGATTATTTGTCCTAAAACTAACTAGGCCTGAGTGATGGTAACTTACTAGAAGAAGCTATAAAAAATGAACAGATTTGCAAAACACATTAAAAGCATTAAGGTTAGAGTATTGTTTCAATATTGAGGGTTAGAAATGAGTGATTTTATATGGTTATTACCGGCTGCTGTGTTGACAATCATTCTAATTAGGCTTGTTAAACACGCTAAGAAAGTAGATTAAGTAAAAACAATACTTAACTTTTTTGATATAACCGACGGTAGTTAAAGTGACCAATAAGTCACTTTAAGGCCTAGAATGCAGCTTAAAGTTCCCTAAAAGGCAATTTATGGTGAGGAGTAAAAAACACTAAAATGCGTTTTAATTTTTTACGCTTCTAATTTGATTTACACTCTATTGTATAGGGAACCTAAATGAGATTAGCCAGTATCAACTTTGCTTGGCATTAACACCTCTCAAACGCTTTACTCGCAAAAAAATAGACACCATAGTATCCATTAATCTTATTTTAAATCCATTTTAGATACAGCTGTGTCTCTTTTTTCTTGGGGGTTACATTATTAATTACCTACTATTAAGCGAAGGTGATGTGCAGCTAGCTTTTGCAGAACATCTAAAAGAAGGTCGCAAAAAAGCAAAAATGTCACGCGAAGCGTTAGCTAAAAAAGTACGGTACCTGCTTCTACGATAAAAAAGTTTGAAGTTACTGGGCTCATTTCATTCAGGCAGCTATTACTTTTATGGCAAACTCTTGACGATTTGACCCGTTTATATGAATTAACAAAATCGCCAGCTCAAGGTAAGAATGCGCCAACGTCTATCGAACAGGTATTAAAGCGTTATTAAATAATATCGATTCAAAGGTTATGGTAGTTTGTGTTTTTAATTTTTTAGTTAATACAATTTGCCTTTTAAGGCTGTTTTTAAGATACTAGCTAGGTGCTTATGAATTACTAAAAATCGTAGCACAAGCCATAGCACAACAAAGTAACAACCTGTTTTTAAAGACTTTAATTGACAACCTTATAACTATCGCAGTTAATGCATTTGTTATTTATGAGTAAAGCCACTTTTTAGCCTTTCTAATTAAAGTCCTATAAAACAAAAAATGAAAAAATAGAGCATTTACTGCTTTATTTTAAATTATATGATTAACAGCGTTAAATTATGCATTTTATTGACTTTTTCTTTGTTGATCTTTATCAATAAGAACTTCTGGCTTCTCTAATGAAATTCTAAAGCGTCACTGTTAATATTGCCTACATCCTAAACAATAAAGTAGTTCTGATGGCAGCTAGTTATTCTCTCGATGATTTACGTTACTTTTGCACCATAGTAAAACTAGGTAGCTTTAAAAAAGCATCAGCAAATCTTGATATGTCACTATCAACCTTAAGCCGCAGAATACGTCTATTAGAGCAAGCTCTTCAATTAACGCTACTCAATCGAGATGCCCATCGAGTAACGCTAACGCATACTGGCGAGTTATATTACGACCGCTATCGCAAGTTATTTGACGAAGCAGAGTGTATCGAGCAAGCACTTTGTGATGAAAAAGACCAACCTAAAGGGAAAATTAGGATCTGTGCCCCCATTTACATGGGTAAACATTTTTTAAGTGATATTTTTTGTGATTTTTTACTGCAGTATCCCGATATTCAACTAGATTTACGCTTTTCAAATAACCTTATTGATATTGAAAAAGAAGCGATTGATATAGCATTTAGAGTAAGAAACCCTGCCATTGATAATTGGGTTATTAGAGAGCTTAAACTTACTCATAATGTGCTTTGTGCTCACCCAGACCATGATTATCAATCCATCACTCATCCTAAACAATTAGAGCAGCACCCAAAAATTACGTGCGTTGGGTTGGTTCCGTGGCAATTAAACAATCAGCAAACGAGCGAAGAGTACAGTTTTAATCCAAACACACATGTTCGATTGGAAGTTGATGAAATTCAAATGATGAAACAAGCAGTTGAGTCTGGTGTGGGTATTAGCTACGTCCCGGATTATATAGCATTACCACTTATTAAAGCCGGGATGCTTAAACGCATTCTTCCTGATTGGCAAAGCAAAGGACAGCCATTTTCTATGCTTTATCGCGACAGAAAACAAATCCCTTATCGAGTGCGTTTACTGATAGAACATACACTGCAACACTTTACTAATATGTAGCAGTGTATGCTTTTTACAGCAAAGTGATTAAGCTAATTCGTCTTTTAAAAACTAAGCCTTAGTACTATTACACCTAAAAATGCTGTTGTTAATCCTATAACTTCTTGGCGTGTAAAAGACTCTTTTAGAATAATGCGTGAGTACAGCAAAATAATTAAAATGTTCATTCCTGAAATTGCCGATACTAGCCCTGTATTACCAATTGCAAAAGCCGATATTATTGCCACCATGCCTGCTACATTTGTTAAACCAATAAGTAACCCGCATGAGAATGTTTTACCTGCAGACCAATATGCTTGAGAGCTGCCTTGCTCTGCTAGCATTTTTTTGCGCTTTACTAACCAGCTAACGGCAAAAAGAAAGCTACCAAACCCAAACATAGACGTTAAAGTTGCAAACGTATCCGCCTCAAGGAGTGTTGATTGCTTACCCATTAAATCATTAAATGCAAAGGACAGTGCCGCCAATAATCCCCATTGCGCACCTTGTAAATTACTTAATGAGATATCGCTGGAGTAGCGAATAATATAAAGACCGCCAAAAATGATAAAAAAGCCGATTAATTGGATAACGGTTAAGGTTTCTTGCCATAATAAAAAGGCAAACAAAAGGACAAATAAAGGCGTTAGCCCCGACAGAATACTAATTAAAGACGCCTTTCCGACTGAAAATCCTTTGTGCAAAAATCCATTAGCCGCAAAAGATCCAAAGCCTAAAGCAAGCCCAACAGTAATATCTTCCCAGCCGTACCATGTATGTTCAAATATTACAGTACCTAACGCGCTGATTATGAACCCTACAAAAAAAACACCGAATAATAATAGATTACGGTTAATCTTTTTTTGCGACGTCCATTGGTACATTATCCCTCGAGCACCAAAAAAAACAGTTGCGAGTAATGCAAAAATTATCCACATACTAAAATGATTCCTTTAAAAACAACAATAGAGTATCCCCCTGTGTCAGGATAGTTGTCGCCTCTAACTTTTAATAGAGGCAGATAAAATGAGACGTCGATTTACACAAGAATTTAAAGTTCAAGCTGTTGAAAAAGCATTATCTCAATGTGATGATGTTCGT
>Ga0209309_10000653_pt1 | contig 39479 bp, 43 predicted proteins | sample COGITO_mtgs_1204_2_FD_184807 | JGI IMG/M metagenome (GOLD analysis project Ga0209309, IMG submission 184807) | Pelagic marine microbial communities from North Sea - COGITO_mtgs_120412 (SPAdes) (version 2) | ecosystem: Environmental > Aquatic > Marine > Epipelagic ... | reverse complement strand
CAAATGGACCAAGGGAATTTTTAGAAAATGGAGAAGCTGGATATTTATTTAAGAGTAATATGCAGAATGAACTTAAAAATAAAATAAAAAGTTTTACAAATGAAGAAAAAAATCTAAAAAAATCTAGATTTAAAGCAAAAAAAAATTCATCAAATTATACATTATTTAGACATCATTTATGTTTAACTAAAATATTAGCATATGAAAAATAAACCCAAGAAATTATCTGGTGAATAGCGACATCTCTTTGGTAAGCATAATAATGCCTTATTATAAAAAAGAGATATTTGTAAGGGATTCTGTTAAATCTATTTTAAATCAATCTTATAAAAATTTTGAAATTATTTTAGTAAACGATGATGTTGAAAACAAAGATTTTATTAAAACCATCTCCAATTTAGATAATAGAATAAAACTTTTACATAATGAGAAAAATTTAGGAGCAGGCGAGTCTAGAAATAGGGCAATTAGATATACAAAAGGAGACTATATTGCTTTTTGTGATTGCGATGATTTATGGAAAGAAAATAAACTTAAATTTCAATTGAATTATATGAAACAATTTGATCTTAATTTTAGTTATACCAGCTATGATATAGTAGATGAGGATAATAATGTTATCAATATGAGGAATGCTCCAAGTAACATTAATTTTACAAAGCTCCGGAACTCTTGCGATATTGGTTTATCAACTGTAATTATTAAAAAAAATATTTTAGAAAAAAATCAATATCGGTTTGCTAGTCTTAAAACTAAAGAAGATTATGTTTTTTGGTTAAAATTAGCCTTAGATGGAATTGAAATGAAAGGTATTCAGCAAAACTTATCAAGTTGGAGAAAAAATAAAAACTCTTTGTCATCATCAACTTTTCAAAAACTTATAGATGGATATAAAGTATATAGACTCTACTTAGGATATAGTCCGTTAAAATCATTATTTTACTTAACAGTTCTTTCGATTAACTTTATTTTGAAAAACTAATATGATATTATTTTATTTACTTGCCTTAACCATCTTGATTTTATTAATCAATAAACTTTTACTTAAAAAAAAAATATTGATTAGTGAAACGGGAGATATTCATCAAAAATTTGCTTCAAAAACTATGGTACCCCTCACAGGAGGTATGTTTATTTTTTTTGGATACCTTTATTTTTTTAATGACAAAATTTTTTCTTTCATACTTTTTTCATTTTTAATTTTTATATTAGGATTTTTTTCTGATCTTAAATTAATAAAATCAGCAAATAAAAGATTTTTATTACAAATTTTTTTAATTTTATCTTATTCAATATTTAATGATGTTCAAATAAATGACACCAGAATAATTTTTTTAGATAATATTTTACAAAACAATTATATAAATTATTTATTTGTTACTTTCTGTGTTCTGATAATCATAAATGGCTCTAACTTTATTGATGGGATGAATACATTGTGTATTGGGTATTATCTATTGATAAGTGGAATTGTTTTTTATTTACAATTAAATGAAGCACTATTCATAAAAGATATATCGATGATTTATGTTTTCATTTTACTATTATTTATTTTTTTATTAAACTTAACAAATCAATTATATTTAGGTGACTCTGGCTCATATTTGCTAGGTTTCAGTTTTTCAGTTTTCTTGATAAATATATATGAATTTAATGAATATATTTCTCCATTTTTTATAGTCTTATTGCTTTGGTACCCTAGCTATGAAAATTTATTTTCAATTATTAGAAAAAATATCATTAAAAGATCACCAATGTATCCTGATGCAAAACATATACACCAATTAATATTTTTTTATATAAACAAAAAAAATAATCTAAGTATTTTTTCTTCAAATACACTTACTGCGCAAATGATAAATTTTTATCATTTAATTATTTTTTTTATAGGATTAAATTTTATTAATAATTCAAAAATACAAATATTCTTAATACTATTCAATATTGCTATCTATACTTTGGCATATATTAAACTTTTTAAATTTAAATATCAAAAAAGTGTTTAATTAAGGTCAAGAATAAGAAACAAGAAATTTATTAATAACATGTTAATTTCTTGGTATTGATTTAAAAGTTATGTTATCAGTTAAAAAATTTTAATTTTAATGAAAAAAAAAGTAGCATTAATATTTGGTGTAACAGGTCAAGATGGATCATATTTGGCCACCTTTTTGATTAAAAAGGGGTATTTAGTTCATGGCGTAAAAAGAAGGTCTTCTTCACTTAACACAAGTAGAGTAGATCATATTTATCAAGATCCCTTTACAAGCAATAGAAATTTTTTTTTGCATTACGGTGATGTTACTGATGCTATTTCGGTATCAAGTCTAATAAAAAGAATTAAGCCAAGTGAAATTTATAACCTTGCAGCACAATCTCATGTATCTGTATCTTTTGAGGTTCCAGAATATACTGCCAATGCAGATGCAATTGGAGCTCTTAGAATATTAGAAGCTATCAAGTTTCATGGATTTCAAAAAACTACTAAATTTTACCAAGCTGGAACATCAGAGATGTATGGAAAAGTAAGAGAAGTCCCGCAAACAGAAAAAACATCTTTTTACCCTAGAAGTCCATACGGTGTTGCAAAAGTTTATGCACATTGGATAACTGTTAATTATCGAGAGGCCTACAATATCTTTGCTTGCAATGGAATATTATTTAATCATGAAAGTCCTGTAAGAGGAGAAACATTTGTAACAAGAAAAGTAGTTATTGGACTTTGTAAAATTAAATTAAAAAAACAAAAAACACTATATTTAGGAAATTTAAATGCCAAAAGAGATTGGGGCCATGCAAGAGATTATGTTGAAGCAATGTGGAAAATGATGCAAAAAAAAACGCCTTCAGACTATGTGATTTCAACAGGAAAGCAATTTACAGTAAAACAATTTGTAAACTTAGTTTTAAAAGAACTTAATATTAATTATAAATGGAAAGGTAAAGGTATTAATGAAAAATGTTATGATGAAAAAGGAAATTGTATTGTAGCATGTGATAAAGAATATTTTAGACCATTGGAAGTTGATACATTGTTGGGAGACTCAAGAAAGGCAAAAAAAGAATTAAAATGGCAACCCAAAACATCAATTAAAAAACTTGTAAATGAAATGGTTAACTTTGATTTGAAAAAATTGATGAATGATTAATCATAAAGATAAGATTTTTGTTGCAGGTCATAAAGGTCTAGTAGGAAGTGCAATTGTAAGAAAATTAAAATCAAAAGGATATAAAAATATTTTATTTTTGGATAAATCTAAACTAGATCTTACAAATCAAAACAAAGTATTTAATTTTTTAAAAAAAAATAAACCTAAATTTATATTTATTGCAGCTGCAAAAGTAGGTGGAATTTACTCTAACAATAAATACCGCGCTGAATTCATTCACAATAATTTATCAATTCAAACAAATATTATTCATTCAGCTTATTTATGTGGAATAAAAGACTTAATTTTTCTTGGTTCAAGTTGTGTTTATCCAAGAATGTGTAAACAGCCAATCAAAGAGCAGTATTTACTTAACGGTGAGCTTGAAAAAACAAATGAGGCCTATGCCATTGCAAAAATAGCTGGCATCAAAATGTGTGAAAGTTATAATCTTCAATATCGCACAAATTATAAATCTTTAATGCCAACTAATACTTTTGGACCTAATGATAATTATGATCAGTTAAATTCTCATTTTTTCCCATCATTAATTAGAAAAATTTATGAAGTAAAGGATAAAAATAAAAAAGAATTAGTGCTCTGGGGTGACGGGTCACCAAAGAGAGAGGTTATTTATGTTGATGATATCGCAGATGCCTGTGTTCATTTTATGAATAAAAAATTTAATGGTAGCATGATTAATATTGGTACTGGAAAAGATTATTCAATTAAAGAGTATGCAGAAATGATTTTAAAATTAATTATACCTAATAAAAAAATAAAAATTAGGTATGATAAATCTAAACCCAATGGAACCCCCAGGAAAGTCATGGACGTTTCCTTAGCAAAAAAATATGGATGGAAGTCCAAAACAGATTTAAAAAAAGCTATTAAACTGACATATAGTGATTATTTGATAAAAAAACGTTGATCAAAAGTGTTTTTCTTTTGCTTTACAATCTTAAAATTCTTGAGTATAAAAACTCGCCGGTGATTATTGCGAAGGGGTAATACCCGATCCCATTCCGAACTCGGAAGTCAAGCCCTTCAGCGCCAATGGTACTTTGTCTTAAGGCACGGAAGAGTAGGACATTGCCGGCTATAAAATAGAAATTATGAAAATAAAAAGTTCACTCAAATCATTAAAAAAAAGAGATCTAAATTCTAAGTTAGTTAGAAGAAGAGGTAGAGTTTACATTATTAATAAAACCAATCCAAAATTTAAAGCAAGACAAAAGTAATTTTTATGGACAATAAAGACCATAAAGATACTTGGAAAAATTTTACCAAATTTGTGTTGTGGGGAACTGTCGCAATAATAACAGTTTTAGTTCTAATGGCGATTTTCTTACTGTAAAGTTCATTTATGAGAATCGTTTCAGTTTCAGAAAATCTTAAAATTGAAAAAAGAATTGCAATAACACCAGAAATTGCAAAAAAGTATATTTCACTTGGTTTTGAAGTATCATTATCTGAAAATTATGGTGAACACTTAGGATATAGTGATAATGAATATAAAGACCTAGGTGTAAAAATTTCTAATAACGAAAATGAAGTTATTAAGAGTGCAGATATTATTGTTCAATTAGGTTTGCTTTCAGATGATAAAATTTCACATATCAAAGAAAATCAAACTCTTGTTGGAATTTTTAATCCATATAATAATAAAGAAAAAATAGACTCTTTAGTAAAAAAAAAGATTAATGTTCTATCTTTAGAATTACTACCTCGAATTACAAGAGCACAATCTATGGATATACTTTCATCTCAAGCCAATCTCGCTGGATATAAAGCTGTTATAGAGTCTTTTGCAAGTTTTGAAAAAGCCATACCAATGATGATGACGGCAGCAGGCACTATTCCAGCTGCAAAAGTTTTAGTTGTTGGAGCAGGTGTTGCCGGATTGCAGGCTATTGCAACAGCAAAAAGAATGGGCGCAATAGTTTTTGCTACAGATGTTAGGATGGCATCTAAAGAACAAGTTGAAAGTCTAGGTGGTAAATTTTTAACTGTCGAAGGAGCAGAAAATCTTGAAACAGAGGGGGGCTATGCAAAAGAGGCTTCAGAGGATTTCAAAAAAAAACAAGAAGACCTATTAAATGAAACATTAAAAAAAATTGACATAGTAATTTGTACCGCTTTAATTCCAGGAAAAAAAGCCCCAGTAATAATTAAAGAGAGCATGATAAATGGTATGCAAAGAGGTTCGGTTATTTATGATTTAGCTGCAATTCAAGGAGGAAATACATATTTTACTGAAGTAGATAAAATAATTGAAAAAAGAGGAGTTAGAATTATGGGCGAAACAAATATTCTTAATAAACTGCCAGTATCTGCGTCAAGTTTATACGCAAAAAATGTATTTAATTTTGTTTCAAATATGTACGATAAAGAAAATAAGAAAATTAATATAAATTTAAAAGATGAAATAATTGAAAAAACACTAATTAAATAAATTATGGAAATAGATCCCTTTATATTCAGATTAAGTATTTTTATCCTTTCAATTTTTATTGGGTACTATGTCGTGTGGAGTGTTACACCTTCTTTACACACACCATTAATGTCTGTTACAAATGCAATTTCATCAGTAATTATAGTTGGAGCAATAATTGCTGGATTGGCTGGAAATTCTGAAAGTATTTTTAACAGTTCAAGTATTTTTGGATTTTTAGCAATATCTTTGGCAGCAATAAATATTTTTGGAGGGTTTTTAGTTACTCAAAGAATGCTTGCAATGTATAAAAAAAAAAAGAAAGATAAATAATGATATCAGCAAATTTGTCAGCAATTTTTTATCTTATATCAGGTGTATTATTTATTTTAGCACTTAGAGGACTATCATCACCAGAAACTTCTCGTCAGGGTAATTTTTTTGGCATTATGGGTATGTTAATTGCAATAACGGTTACATTTTTATCTATTGGAAATTTTTCCACTGGTTTTATTTATGTTTTAATTTTTCTTTTAATAGGTGGTTTAATAGGTGCCTTAATTGCATACAAAATACCAATGACAGCTATGCCTGAACTTGTTGCTGGTTTTCATAGTCTAGTAGGTCTTGCAGCAGTATTTGTAGCAATATCGGCTTTTTTAAATCCCGAGGCCTTTAACCTTGGATCTAATGGAAATATTAAGCTTGGTAGCTTGATTGAAATGTCAATTGGTGCAGCAGTTGGTGCGATAACATTTTCAGGTTCAATAATTGCTTTTTTAAAACTTCAGGGAATAATGTCGGGCTCTCCAATAACATTTAAAGGTCAACATTTGCTGAATGCATTAATACTAATCTCAATAGTAGTCGTAATTTGTCTTTTATGCTTAAACCAATCATCAAATTTGTTCTGGATTTTATTAATTGTTTCTTTTTTAATTGGATTTTTATTAATTATTCCAATTGGAGGGGCAGACATGCCAGTAGTTATATCAATGTTAAATTCATATTCTGGTTGGGCCGCAGCAGGAATTGGATTTACTTTAGAGAATAGTGCTTTAATTATTACTGGTGCATTAGTAGGATCTTCAGGAGCTATTTTATCCTACATAATGTGTAAAGGGATGAATCGATCTTTCTTTAATGTTATTTTAGGAGGGTTCGGGGCAACAGAACAATCTTCTTCCTCAAAAAATAGTGAACAAAGACCCGTTAAAAGTGGTAATGCCGATGATGCAGCCTTCTTGATGAAAAATGCATCTTCAGTAATAATTGTTCCTGGTTATGGAATGGCAGTAGCTCAAGCACAACATGCTCTCAGAGAAATGGTTGATACACTAAAAAAAAATGATATCAAAGTTTCTTATGCAATTCACCCAGTGGCCGGAAGAATGCCAGGACACATGAATGTATTGCTAGCTGAAGCTAATGTTCCTTACGATGAAGTTTTTGAATTAGAGGAAATTAATAATGATTTTGCAAACGCTGACGTTGCATTTGTCATAGGAGCAAACGATGTAACAAATCCAGTTGCGAAAACGGATCCTCAAAGCCCAATTTACGGAATGCCAATTTTAGATGTTGAAAAATGTAAATCAGTATTATTTGTAAAAAGAAGCCTATCACCTGGATATGCGGGAATTGACAATGATTTATTTTATAAAGAAAATACTTTAATGTTATTTGCAGATGCAAAAAAAATGACAGAAGAAATAACTAAAAACCTATAAAAAATTAAAATATTTTTCAATTTTAAGAAAGAATAGTTTTAAAAGACTATAATCTGATTTATCAATAATTAAGAAATACGAAATGAATTTAAAATTTTATACATTATATGGATTAGTAAGTTTTTTTCCTTTATGGATATTTAGAGCGAATTTATCAGGATTTGATATTATAATTCTATTATTTTTCTTTTTATTTATACCAATATTAATTCATATACAATTGTTCAAACTTTTTTTTAAGACTAAGTCAAAAATTATTTTTTTGTGGTTGAGTTTAATAACTTTTAATTGCTTGGATCAAAACCTAAGCTTATGGAGTCCAATAAAAAATGGATTTTTATTTATAAATTTCAATTCTCCATATGCGAATACGTTGTTAATCTCAATTATATTAATAACGATTTTAAATGTAATATTATTATATAAAAAAATTGATGCATTAAAAATTGTTTTTTCTTTTATTTTAGTTATTTTTATTTTTAATATATTTGACTCGCCCAAGTATTATTCAAACTTTCCAAAAGTAAATTTGACAGAAAATAAACAAAAAGTGAAAAATGATTTTAATAAAAAAATAGTAATGATTTTTGATGAAATGTCGGGTTTAAATAGTATTGATACAGAAGTTGTTAATGGAAAAATTATCAATCAAAAAATAAAAGAATTTTTTCAAAATAATAATTTTGATATATATGAAAACGCCCATGCGTTATTTAGAGATACAGATCAGTCATTGGGCTCGACTTTAAATTTTATAAGGACTAAAGAAGAATATATTAATATTGATAGAAAAGTTGAAGTTCATTTTCTAAAAAAATCAAACAACTATTTTATTACTAATGATTTAGAAAAAAATAAATTTTTTGATCTTAGTGAACATAATAATATTGTAGTAAATCAGTCTATGTATATGAATTATTGTAATCACCCTAAAGTTATAGTTTGCAATCAATTTAATCCCTTTGATGAAAACTTAACTTTTTTAAAGGGATTTAAAGATAGCAAACTTACACGATATGTATCTGCATATAGAAATAATGGAGCAATTTTTAGTTATTACATATGGAGAGCTCTCTCACAATTCAGATTAGTTGACACTTTGTTGGATCCAGATGGAGAAAAAGCATCTTTTGAGTATATTCTTAATCAAATATTTAGAAATATTCAGAATAATAAAGACACAAGTTTATTTTTTTCTCATATTCTAGTTCCTCATATACCTTTTGCATTTAATTCTAAATGTGAATACGATGGTGATAAGTCTATTAACTATAATCGGATTTCAATAAACCAAAAAAGAATCCAACACAATTTAGAAAAGCTATGTTTAACAAAATTTTTAGATCAATTCTTTACGAAATTAAAAAAAATAAATGTATTCAAAAACTTGGAAATAATTATTTTTTCTGATCATGACTCAAGAATAGTAGATGATGATAATATTAAAAATAGTGTGATATTTTTACATAAAAAAAAAAATTCTAAAACTTCAAAAATAAATTCAGATAATTTATCGATTAATGATTTAATATATAATTTATCATCAGATAAATTTTAAATATTTATAAATACTAAATTAAAAAAGTGTTAATTTGGTTGCGGGGGACGGATTTGAACCGCCGACCTTCAGGTTATGAGCCTGACGAGCTACCAGACTGCTCCACCCCGCGGTATACTTAAATTCTATTTTTTAATTTATTTAGCTTCTTAACTCTTTTAATATTTTCTTGAAGTATTCTTTTTTTCTTTTCAGACGGTTTTTCATACACACTCTTTAGCTTTACCACCTTAAAGAAACCATCACGTTGTAGTTTTCTTTTAAGAACTCTAAGCGCTTGTTCAATATTATTATCTTTAACTTCTATTTTCGTAAGTACCTCCAAAAAAATGAGTAACTATCACTTTTAAATTTTGATGTCTATTATATTTATTCATTATTTGTTGTTTCCGAAGCTTTTTTTGCTTTTTCTTTTTCTTTTTTTTCTCTTTTTATTCTTCTTTCAGCTTTTTCAATAGCTTTAATTAAATCTTTTTGAGAAAAAAGACCTAATGCTACAGGATCTTTAGAGTTCAAATTATTATAATTCCAATAGCTTTTATTTTTAATTGAGGTCACTGAAGCTTTAGTTACACCGACTAATTTTGCTATTTGAGAGTCTTTTAAGATGGTGTGATGCTTAATTAACCATAAAACTGAGTCTGGTTTATCTTGTCTTTTAGATAAAGGAATGTATTTTTTTATTTTTTTATCTTCTGCCGATATTTCAATATCAGTATTTTTAATATTTATATCTTTATTTTCATCTTTTGATGCTAATTCGATTTCTTCTCTAGTGAGTTGACCAGATATAATAGGATTATAAGCTTTTATTCCTTTGGCAACTTCACCATCTGCTATTCCTTGAACTTCAACTTCATGCAAATTACAAAATTTTGCAATCTGTTTAAAAGTAAGAGTTGTATTTTCTACTAACCATACAGCGGTTGCCATAGGCATTAAAGGTACGTTTGACATTTAATCTTTTTTTTCTGACCTAAAATTTTGAAATTTTTTATTAAATTTGCTGACTCGACCTTTATCCATTAGTTTTTGTTTTCCTCCTGTCCAAGCAGCATGTGATTTTGGATCAATTTCTAACTTTAAAACTTCACCTTCTTTACCCCAAGTTGATCTAGTTTCAAATTGAGTTCCATCTGTCATTTCTACTTTTATAGTGTGGTAGTTTGGATGTATGTCTTTTTTCATATCGAGACTTATAGCAAAAGAATTCTATAAAACAATTAAAAGTTCTTTAATTTTTCTAACATTTTGCCATTAATTGCTTCACTAGAGGCCTTTATTTTGATTTTTCTATTTTGAGATAGATCTATTTCGTTGATTATACCACCAGCCTCTCTTAAAATTATTATACCTGCTGCAATATCCCACAAATTAAGGTCATTTTGAAAGTATCCATCATATCTTCCAGCTGCAACATAAGCCATATCAAGAGCGGCACTACCAGATTTTCTTAAAGGCAAATCAAGATGATCTTTTAATAAACCACCAGTTGCAAACAAACATTTATTTAAATCTCTTTTTTTTGAAACTCTAATTCTTTGATTATTAAAAAAAGCCCCATTTTCTTTTTCTGCGTAAAACATTTCATCTTTGATTGGGTCATAAATTAACCCAGCAACTATTTCGTTGTTAGATTTTAAAGCAATAGATATTGCAAAATGAGGAATGCCATGTAAAAAATTTGTTGTTCCATCGATAGGATCTATAATCCAAATATTATTTTTATCCTTATTTGTTTCAGATCCATCTTCTTCACTCAAAATAGAGTAGAAAGGTCTTGCTTTTTTTAACTCTTCAATAATTATCTTTTCAGCTTTTAAGTCAGCATTAGAAACAAAATCGGTTGGTCCTTTAATTGAAACTTGTAATTTTTCAATTTCTCCAAAATCTCTAATCAATGCTCTTGATGCTTTTTCAGCAGCCTTTATCATGATATTAAGATTGGCTGATATTGATTGCATAAAATTTAAATTTTTTTAATATATTCCATAGTTCTAGTATCGACTATGATCTTATCTTCACTTTCAATAAAGGGAGGAACTTGAATATTTATACCATTATCCAGCGTGGCAGGTTTGTATGATGAAGAAACCGTTTGTCCTTTTAGTGCAACATCAGTCGTTGCAACAGTACAAGTGATGTGATTAGGAAGTTCTACAATTAAAGGTTTTTCATTATAAAAACTAATAGTTACTTCTAAATTTTCTGTTAGCATTTTTCCTTTTTCACCAATAATTTCTTTTTTAATGTTAATTTGCTCGTAAGACTTGGGATCCATAAAATAATAGTCATTTTCATCACCATAAAGATAATTGTATTTTGTTTCATCTAGTGAAGCTTTTTCTACAGACACGCTCGATCTAAATCTTTCATTTAACTTAGTGTTTTTATTAACACTTTTCATCTCAACTTGAGCAAATGCACCACCTTTACCAGGTTTTACGTGTTGAGTTTTTAAGACTTGCCACAAGTCATTCTTGTATTCAATTAGCATTCCCACTCTTATTTCACTTGCGTATAATTTCATTTTAATTTTTTAATAGCTTCTAATGGTTTATATTTTTTATTATTCCAAATGTAGCCTGAAATAGCTAAAAAGTTAGCTTTATTCAATAACAGTTTTTTATAATTGCTAAGTTTTATTCCTCCAATAGCCACAATTGGTGTAGATGTTATTTTTTTTGCTAATTTTAATATCTTTAAATTAGCTTTAAATTCAATCTTTTTTGTTTTTGATGCATAAAAAGCTCCAAAAGCCAAATAGTCAGCACCAGCAGCAATAGCTTTTTTTGCTAGAGAAATTGAATTGTGACACGTAATACCGATTATTTTATTTTTTAAAATTTTTTTAGCTTTAAGAATATCCATATCTTTTTGTCCCAAGTGACAGCCATCAGCATTTAATTTTTTTGCAAGCATTGGGTTGTCATTAACTAAAAATTTAACATTAAATTTTTTACAAATTTTTTTGATTCTTTTTCCAATTTTTAACTCGTTCTTAATTTTTTCATTTTTTAATCTTAGTTGAAAAAAACTTACTTTTCTGGATTCTAATACCAAAGATAGATCTGTATAAAAATCTTCATTGTCAATTTTATTTGGAGAAATTAAATAAACAAATTTCTTATTTGTTTTATTTTTTTTCAAGTTCAGCTGACCATTTCCCTTGAGAAGCAAGGGTGCACATATTAGCTCTGTGATTAAATATTTTTTGAGTACCTTGAATATTTTTAATATCTTTTGACCAGAATTTTAGAGCACTTTGTTGTAATGCTCTTCCATATGAATAGGTCATAATAAAATTTGTGTCATTGTATTTATTTATTAAATTTAAGTTTTCTGTTGCTTCCAATTCTGATTGACCTCCTGATAAAAATGCTATTCCAGGTACTTCTGATGGAACATTTTCTTTAAGACATTTTAATGTGAGTTTAGCAACATCTTCGTTTGATAACTTTTTATCTGAACTAGCTCCAGCTAAAATCATGTTTGGTTTTAAAATTATTCCAGCTAAATCAATATTGTGAAGTGCTAATTCTTCAAAACATTTTTTTAATACTGCTGAAGTTTTATCAAAACAATCTTCTGCTGAATGATTTCCATCCATTAAAACTTCTGGCTCAACTATTGGAACCATTTTACACTCTTGCACAATTGAAGAATATCTTGCTAGCGCATGTGCATTTGAGTGAATTGATAATTTACTTGGATACTTATCTGAAATATTATACACACCTCTCCATTTTGTAAATCGTGCACCACGTTTGTAATAATCTTTTAACCTTTCTCTTAAACCATCTAAGCCCTCTGTTATTTTTTCCTCTGGTGAACCTGCTAACACTTTTGCACCACTGTCTACTTTTATTCCTGGTACAGCATTGAAGGAAGAAATCAGCTCAGGTATCTTTTGTTTTGAATTTGCAGTTTGTTTAATTGTTTCGTCATATAATATTACTCCACCAATACAATTTTTCATACTTTCAGAAGAGAAAAGAGTTTCTCTAAATAAAAGTCTATTTTCTGGAGATGATGTAACATTTACACTTTCAAGTCTTTTAGTCATAGTTCCAGTACTCTCATCGGCCGCAAGGATACCTTTACCATTTGATAAAATCTTTAGAGCAATTTTATTCAATTCTGACATATTAGTTAAGCGCACTTATACCAGGAAGTTCTTTTCCTTCAAGATATTCTAAAAAAGCTCCACCAGCAGTTGAAACGAAATCAAAGTTATCAATCACATCTATCCCGTTCAATAAAGCCACAGTGTCACCTCCACCAGCTACTGAGTAAATTGAATTAAGTTTATTTTTTTCAACAATTTTATTTGCAATTTCTAAACTTCCTTTAGCAAAATTTGGATTTTCAAAATAACCAGCCGGTCCATTCCATAAAATAGTTTCACTTTTTTCAATAAGTTTGTTAATTGCTTGTATTGTTTTGGGACCTATATCCAAAATTAATTCATCTTCACAAACTTTATTCACTTCTTTAATTATAGCTGATCCATTTAGATCCTTTCCAACAGCAACGTCTTCAGGATAAATTATTTTACAATTCCCTTTTTGTGATGAAGAGAATATTTCCTTAATTATTTGATCACAATTTTCCTCTTTTATAGATTTTCCAATATTATGTCCCTTATACTTAAGTATATTATTAGCCATACCACCCACGATTACAATATTATCAAATTTTGTAATCAAATTTTTAATTATATTAATTTTAGTTGATATTTTAGAGCCACCAATAATACAGGTTACAGGTTTTTTGATCTCAGATGTTATTTTGGTCAAAGCATTAATTTCCAAAGTTAATTGAAGACCTGCATATGAAGGAAGAAATTTTGTTATTCCAAAAATAGACGCATGAGCTCTGTGCGAACATGAAAAAGCATCATTAACATAAATATCAGCTAGACTTGCCAAATGTTTTGCAAATTCTTTATTATTTTCCTCTTCTTCTTGATAAAATCTAAGATTTTCAATCATTACAATTTGTTCATCTTGATTACTAAATAGATCTTTAGAATTAATTTCCTTTAAGTTTTTTGTAATTAGTTTTATCTTTTTATCTAATTTTTTTTTTAAGTCCTCACATATAGGTTTAAGAGACAACTTATTAACAATCTTTCCTTTTGGTCTTCCAACGTGAGATAATATTATTATTTTTGCGTCATTTTTTAATAAAAAATTAATGGTAGGAAGAATTTTATCAATTCTTGTAGTGTCAGTAATTTTTTCGTTATCTAATGGAACATTTAAATCAAGTCGGAGCAGAACTTTTTTTTGTTTAAGATTAAGCTCGTCTTTAATACTTTTCATTAAGAGATCTTGTGTAGATGTTCTGCAATATCACACATTCTATTTGAAAACCCCCATTCGTTGTCATACCAGGCTGAAATTTTTCCCATATTTTTACCTACAACACTAGTTAAAGAAGAGTCTATAATTGCTGAGGCTGAATTATGATTAAAGTCAATTGACACTAGCTTTTCTTCAGTAATTTCCAAAACTTTTTTTGATTGTTTTTTTGTTGCTTGTGCAAATGCTTTATTGATTTTTTCTATATTTATTTCTTTTTTTGTACAAAAAACCAACTCTATTAGCGAAACATTAGGAGTTGGAACTCTCATTGCCACACCTTCAAGTTTACCTTTTAAAGAGGGAATAATTTCACCTATAGCTTTTGATGCTCCAGTCGATGTTGGAACAATTGATTGGCTAGCAGACCTTGCTCTTCTTGGATCCTTATGTGAATTGTCTAAAATTCTTTGGTCACTGGTAAAAGAATGAATAGTTGTCATAAAACCTTTTTCAATTTCAAAATCTTTATTTAAAACATTGGCAATTGGAGCCAAGCAATTAGTTGTACAAGAAGCTGCTGAAACTATTTGATCATCTTTTAAAAGCAAGTTTTCATTTACTCCATACACAATTGTTTTGTCTGCATTTTTGCATGGTGCTGAAACAATGACTTTTTTTGCCCCATTTTTGATATGTGCCATTAACTTGTCTTTAGAATTAAATTTCCCAGTACATTCAAAAACATAATCAACGTTAAATTTTTTCCAGTTTATATCTTCAATTTTAGATTCTTGAGAAAATGTAATTTTATTATTATTGATTATTAAATGACCGTTATCAAAATCTAACTTTGCTTGAAATTTTCCATGAACAGAGTCATATTTTATTAAAGTACAGCTTGCTTCAGAATTAGATCGATTGTTAATATGTTTAATTTCAATATTCTTATTTTTACTTTCAATAATTGCCCGAATTACCATTCGACCAATTCTTCCCATTCCATTAATTCCAACTCTAATTGTCATATTTAGTTTTCTATTAAATTTTTTGTTTTTTTTACTATATTATCAACTGTCAATCCAAAATAATTATAAATTTCTTTATAAGGAGCGCTTTTACCAAAATCATCAATACCAAAATTAAGACCTTTATTTTTTACAAATTTATACCAACCATTAGTAGATCCTGCCTCGATAGTAATTGCAAAATCAGCTTCACTTAAAACGTCATTTTTGTAGCCTTCTGCCTGTTGCTCAAATATTTCCTGGCATGGAACTGATATAACTTTAGAATATATATTATCCATGGCCAATTTATGACTAACTTCTAGGGCTAAGTTTACCTCTGAACCACTTGCAAAAATGGCAAGCTGAATATCTTGTTGAGATCTAAAAACTTCATATGCACCTAAAGAGCATTTATTCTCATCAGTGTGTTCTTTTCTTACTGGGTTTAAATTTTGTCTTGTAAGAGCTAAAATACTTGGAGTTTTTAAATTGCCCAAGGCTAGTTGCCAACATTCAAAAGTTTCAATGGTATCTGCAGGTCTAAAAACATTAAGATTAGGGATAGCTCTTAATCCTGAAAGTTGTTCGATGGGTTGATGTGTAGGACCATCTTCTCCAAGCCCAATAGAGTCATGAGTCATCACATATATTACTCTTTGTTGCATTAGTGCTGATAACCTAATTGATGGCTTACAATAATCACTAAATATTAAAAAAGTTCCACCATAAGGAATTAAATTACTATGAAGCGAAATACCATTCATTATACCACACATTGCATGCTCTCTAACTCCATAATGAATATAATTTCCTCCAAAATTATTTGGTTTAATTATTTTTTGATTATTAGTTTTTGTATTGTTTGAGCCAGCTAAATCTGCTGAGCCACCAATTAAAGCTGAGTCATTACTAGTTAAAGAAGTTAAAATTTTTTCTGAAGCTTTTCTGGAAGCAAGTGGCTGTGATTCTTTAAGAATTTCTACTTTTTCTTTTTTAAAAATTGATTTGAAATCGTTAGAAAAATATTTTTCAATTTCATTTTTTTTCTTATTATAATTTTTTTTCCATTTATCTTCTTCATTTTTACCGTTAGTTCCAGCTTCTCTCCATATATCTAAAATTTTTTTTGGAATTTCAAAAGGCTTATATTTCCAATTTAGTTTTTTTCTAACAAGTTCAATTTCATCCGACCCTAAAGGACTTCCATGAGCAGAAGCACTACCTGATTTATTAGGTGAACCATAACCAATTTTAGTTTTACACGAAATTACGGTTGGTTTTTTTGCTTTTTGAACTTTTTTTAAAGATTTAAATATTGCTTTTTCGTTATGTCCGTCGATTTCAAAATAATCCCAGCCGTAACTCTCAAATCTTTTTTTAAAATTATCAGAAACAGCTAATTTGGTCGGCCCATCAATCGATATGGAATTATTATCAAACAACATAACCAAGTTTTTTAAATTTAAGTGACCAGCTAAACTCATTGCTTCATGGCTAATTCCTTCCATCAAACAACCATCTCCAGCTACCACATAGGTTTTGTGGTTAAAAATTTCTCTTCCAAATTTTTTCTTTAGTACCTCTTCTGCAATTGCAAAACCAACAGCATTTGAGATACCTTGCCCTAGAGGACCAGTAGTTGTTTCGATACCCGTTCCTTTTTGATATTCTGGATGACCAGCACAAATTGAGTCTAGTTGTCTAAAGTTTTTAATGTCCTCTAATGACACACTCTCATAACCTGTTAAATATAATAAAGAATAAAGTAGCATAGATCCGTGGCCTGCTGACAAAACAAACCTATCTCGATTTAACCAATTAGGATTTTTTGGATTAAATTTTAGAAAGTTTCTAAATAAAACAGTAGCCACATCTGCCATACCCATAGGCATACCAGGATGTCCTGAATTAGCCCTTTGAACTGCATCTACTGACAAAAACCTTATAGCACTTGATAAATCTTTATGTAACTTTTTCAAAAAATATCCTATCTAGACTTAAAAGACTCAATTTAATATTATAAATATATATATATGAAAACTGACAGCGAAGAAGCAAAAAAACTTAATATTGCTCTTGATAAATTGAAGAAACTTGATTTAGAAAATCCAAATTTCAAATTGAATTTGGCAAAATTGAACACACAAAAAAATCAATTAGAAATTGAAAAAAAAGAAATCGAAGAAAAATATCAAATTTTAATGAGTGAACACAAAGCTTTAAATCAAAAAATAGAAGATATAAATCAACAAAAAACCAATGATCAAAAAAAAGAGACAGAATTTTCAGAAAAAATAGATGAATTAAATCAAGAAACGGATACTTTATTAGAAGAAATAGACAAATGGCAAATGTAAATATTAAATTTAATGGCAAAGATTTTTTGTTATCTTGTGACGATGGACAAGAAGAGCATTTAGAAGAGTTATTAGTTCATATTAATCAAAAATTTAATGACTTGAAAAAAGACCTAGGAAATATAGGGGAAAATAAACTATTATTAATTACCTCAGTTCAGGTAATGGATGAATATTTTGAAACTAAAAAAAAAGTAGAAGAGAAAAAAATTGAATTAAATAATTTATCAAATAAATTTAGAGAACTTAAATCTCTAGTCTATGAGTATAAAGATAAAAAAGAGGAAGAATTAAACCAACTATCTCAAAACCACGAAAGTTTTAAAAAAGAAATTGAAAAGAATAAAAAAAATTATGAAGAAATAATAGAAGAAGCTGCAAGTGAAATTGAAAGTTACGTTGAAAAAGTAAATTTAAAAAATTCAGTTCAATAATTTGTGTTAAAGTCTAAATTAAGAAAACAAATTATTAAAATCAGAGAAAAAAAAAATAAAAATAATATTAAGATTAATTTCACTAAAATTCTAGATATACTCAAGGCCAAAAAAATAGGTAAAAAAAATATAGGAGGATATTTTCCGGTAAATTATGAAGTTGATGATTTGGAGCTACTAAAAGAATTCGAAAAAAAAAAATTTATAATCTCTCTACCAGTTATCAAAAAAAATTTTCAAATGAATTTTTATAAGTGGTCGTTTTTAGAGCCATTAACAGTAAATAAATATGGAATACCTGAGCCACAAACTAAGTATTTAATTTATCCAGACATTATATTCATACCTCTAGTTGGCTTTGATAAAAAATTGAACAGACTGGGATATGGCGGTGGATATTATGATCGATTCTTAGCAAGATTATCTAAAAAGAAAAAAATTTTAAAAATAGGCCTAGCTTTGTTTGATCAAGAAATTAACAGGGTTCCTGTTAATAAATATGATCAAAAACTAGATTATATAGTAACTAATAAATATACTCTTAGTTAAATGAAAATTCTTTTTTTGGGCGATGTTGTTGGAATTTCTGGAAGATCAATGGTTTTAAAAAACCTACGATCTGTGATCAAAGATAAAAAGATTGACTTTGTCATAGTTAATGGTGAAAACGCAGATGACTCAGGTGTTGGACTAACAGAAGACATATGTAAAGATCTTTTTAATTCAGGAGTAAATGTTATCACAACAGGAAATCATGTGTGGGATCAAAAAGAAACAATGATACATATAGAGAAAGAAAATAGACTTTTGAGACCTAAAAATTTGATTGAACCTTCTCCGGGCAATGGTTTTGAAATATTTGTAGCAAAAAATGGAATGAAAGTAGGTGTACTTAATTTGATGGGGAATGTTTTTATGAAAAAATGTGAAGATGTGTTTGAAGTCACAGAAAAATTTATGCGAACACACAAACTAAAAGAAGACTATGATTTTCTCATAGTTGATTTTCATGGAGAGATTACAAGTGAAAAAAATGCAATAGGACATGTTTTCGATGGTAATGCGACACTTGTTATTGGCACTCACACTCATATTCCAACTAACGATGGAAGAATTTTAGAAGGTGGCACAGCTTATCAAACAGATGCTGGTATGTGTGGAGATTATAACTCTGTGATCGGAATGAATAAAGATAATTCTATCAATAGATTTTTCAAAAAAAAATCTGTTAAACACTTTCCAGCAACTGGTGAAGCCAGTTTGTGTGGTGTGATTATTGATTGTGATATAGAAACAGGTTTAGCAAAAAATATAGAGAATTTTATTTATGGAGGAGATTTAAAAAACTCAAATTAATTATTATGTCAGGTCATTCAAAGTGGGCAAGTATAAAGCATTCCAAAGGTAAGGCTGATAAGCAAAGGTCAAAAGTTTTTTCTAAACTGTCAAAAGAAATTAGTGTTGCTGCAAAATTAGGAGATAAAGATCCCAACATGAATCCTAGGCTTAGATCTGCAATTCAAGCTGCAAGATCAGCAAACATGCCCAAAGATAATATAGAAAGAGCAATTGATAAATCTTCCACAAATACAGAAACTAATTTTGAAAATTTAAGATATGAGGGATTTGGACCTGATAAAATAGCAGTTATAGTGGAGGCATTGACTGATAATAAAAATAGAACTGCATCAAATATTAGAACTATTTTTCAAAAAAGTGGTGGTAATTTAGGAACTCAAGGGTCAGCTTCACATAATTTTAGTCAATTAGGAATTATTAAGATTGATAAAAAAGAAATATCTGATGAGCAAATTTTTGAATTGGCAATTGAGTCAGGAGCAGATGAATGTATATCAAGGAATGATTTTCATGAAGTCCAATGTAAAATACAAGAAATTTATAATGTTAAAAAAAAATTAGAAAAAACTATTGCAAATTTTATTTCAACAGAAATTGAATGGGTTCCATTAAATGGTGTTGAAGTTTCAAAAGAAAAAATAGAAGGTGCAATTGAGTTTTTAGAAACATTAGAGGATGATGATGATGTTCAAAATGTCTATTCAAATATTAATTTAGGAAATAACTAATGATGATAATTGGAATTGACCCGGGCATAACAGGTTCCATTTGTTTTTTTGAAAATGGAAAAATAATTGATGTGATCGAAATGCCAAATATGGCAGAAGGAAAAAAAAATAAGAAACAAGTTAATGGAGCTCAAATATTTCATGAAATTTCTTTAAAGATTCAAAATTTAAAGAAAGAAGATATTAAAGTTGTAATAGAACAAGTTTCAGCCATGCCTGGTCAAGGAGTTACCAGCATGTTCAATTTTGGACAGTCATTTGGAATTTTAAAAGGAATATGTTCTGCAATGCAATTACCAATGTATTTTGTAAGACCATCAAAATGGAAAAAGTATTTTAATCTTATTAATTCTGAAAAAGATGCTAGTAGAACGAAGGCAATAGAGATATTTCCTTATTTTTCATCAGAATTGTCAAAAAAAAAGGATTCTAATAAGGCAGATGCAATATTAATTGCTAGTTTTTATTATGAAACTTACAAATTAGAAGAATAAATTAAATCTAATAAAGCCAAATTCATGACACATTTAAGTGTGACATCTTAATTATGGAAGCCGATATTACATCTCAGGCAGTAGGACTTGCGTCAAATACTGATTTTTCATTATGGAGCCTGTTTATCAGAGCTGACTTTATTGTAAAATCTGTAATTCTTATGTTAATTGGTTGTTCTATATATTCATGGGCTATTATCATTGAAAAATTTAGATTATTTAAAAAAATCAATCTAGAGTCAGAAGAATTTGAGGAAAAATTTTGGAAATCAAAATCAGCTGAAAGTTTTTACAACAGTTTACCTGTAAACTCTGAGAACCCTATGGCTTTATTATTCAAAGATTCTATGAAAACTTTGCTAAAGTCAAAAAGTAAGTCAAATTTAAATGATAAAGTGAGCAGTATACTCGAAGTTAATATCGAAAAACAAATGGTGACAATTGAAAAAGGCTTTACTTTTTTGGCGACCGTAGGATCAACAGCTCCATTTATAGGTTTATTTGGAACAGTCTGGGGAATTATGAATTCATTTCAATCTATTGCAATTTCAAGAAATACAAGTTTAGCTATTGTTGCACCTGGCATTGCAGAAGCTTTATTTGCAACTGCACTTGGTTTATTAGCTGCAATTCCAGCAGTTGTAGCTTACAATAAGTACAATACTGACGCAAAAAAATATTCACAAAAATTAGAAAATTTTTCTAAAAGATTTTTATCAATTATATAAAATGGCCTTCAAACTCAATCGTTCATCAAAAGAACCTATGAGTGAAATCAATGTTACACCTTTTGTAGATGTAATGCTGGTATTATTGATTATTTTCATGGTAACAGCACCTTTGTTGACGGTTGGAGTGCAAGTTGATTTACCAGAAAGCTCTGCTGACTCTTTACCAGAAGAACTAGAACCATTAACCTTATCAATTAATTCAAAGGGAGAGATATTTATTCAAGAGTCTAAAGTTGAATACGATAAAATTATTGCAAAGATTTTAGCTGTGTCAAAAAATAGAACAGATACTAGAATTTATGTTAGAGGTGATAAGTCAATAAACTATGGTCGCGTTTTAGAAATAATGGGCATGTTATCTGGGTCTGGTTTTACTAAAGTAGCATTAATTTCTGAGCCATATAAACAATAAGGAAAGAAGTAATTAAAATGAATAAAAATGTTGTTATTTCATTTGGGCTACATGCTTTACTTGTTATAATAACAGCTATGAGTTTACCATTTTTGGCAAAAAAGCCTATTGATCTACCTCCAATAGTTTCAGTCGAGCTAATTCAAATCACAGATAAAACTAATATTCCCTTTGCACCGAAGGCAAAAAAAATAATTGAAAAAATTAAAAAAGAAAAAGAAAAAGAAAAATTAGTATCAGAACAAGCTCCACCAAAAATAGTTAAGAAAGAGAAACCAGACGCAATACCGTTGCCTGACGAAAATGTTGAAAAAATTAAAGAAATTCAAGAAAAAAAACAAAATCCAGAAAAAATAGAAACAGAGATTAAACAAGTTTCAGAGTATGAAAAAAAAGACTTATTTGATCCAAATAGTATTGCAGCGTTAATTGACAAATCAAAAACTGAAAGTGCTGAAACAAATAAAAAAACTGATAAAATAACGCAAGATCAAGATAAAAATATTGATTTTGGAGGATTAACTTTAAACGAGGAAGACGCTCTAAAAGCTCAAATTTTTGGGTGCTGGAGCATCCCATTAGGGTTGCCTTATAATCAAAATTTATTGGTAAGAATTAAGTTACAATTAAAATCAGATGGCTCTATTATAAGGTCTGAAATTCTTGATCATGCTAGAATGAATAAACCTGGACAAGGATTTTACAAAGTCTTAGCTGAAAGTGCATTAAGAGCTGTAAAACTTTGTCAACCTCTTAGAGTTCCAAGTACGGGTTACGAAAGATGGAAAGAATTACAATTGAATTTTGATGCAAGAGAGATGTTAGAAGGATAAAATGTTATTAAGATATTTATTTATAGTATTAATAATAATACCCATTGAAGCATTTGCTTTAATTGAAGTTGATATTACCAGAGGAAATCTAAGTCCTCTACCTGTCGCTGTTTCTCCCTTAGCTATAGATAAAGATTCAAAAGAAAATTTTGAAAAACTTTTAAAAAAGAAAAATTTAGGATCTGAGATATCAGTTATTGTAGAGAATAATTTGAGACAATCAGGATTATTTAACCCTCTTAACAAAGATGCGTTTCTTCAAAAACCTGATATTGCAAATTTAAAACCAAGATTTGAAGACTGGAATTTGATTAAAGCTCAAGCTTTAATTACAGGTAAAGTTACGTTTGTAGATAAAAAATTAAGAGTTGAATTTAGATTATGGGATGTTTTAGCCGGAAAAGAAATGATGGCATTAGCATTTACAACTGTACCAAGTAATTGGCGAAGAGTTGGTCATATAATAACAGACAAAGTTTACGAACGATTAACAGGTGAAAAAGGTTATTTTGATACAAGAATAATTTATGTTTCAGAAGAAGGTCCAAAGACTAATCGAGTTAAAAAGTTAGCTATTATGGATCAAGATGGCGTTAATAATAAATTTTTAACATTAGGTAATGAATTAGTTTTAACACCAAGATTTAGTCCAACCAATCAAATGGTAACTTACCTTTCTTATTTTAAAAATTTACCTAGAGTTTACCTATTAGACATTGAGACTGGTATGCAAGAGGTTGTAGGAGATTTTCCTGGAATGACCTTTGCACCAAGATTTTCTCCAGATGGAAAAAAAATTATAATGAGTTTTGCTAAAGATGGAAATTCTGATATTTATACTATGGATCTTGAAAGTAGAATTGTAGAAAGAATTACAAATCACCCCTCTATCGATACTTCGCCATCCTTTTCACCAGACGGAAGGTATATTGCATTCAATTCTGATAGAAGTAAATATCAACAAATTTATGTAATGGATAAAAATGGTAAAAATGTAAAAAGAATTTCATTTGGAAATGGTTTGTATGGAACGCCAGTTTGGTCACCAAGAGGAGATTTAATTGCATTTACAAAACTTCATAAAGGTAAGTTTTATATTGGTGTAATGAGAACAGATGGAACGGGTGAAAGACTTCTAACAGAAAATTTTTATCAAGAAGCACCATCTTGGTCCCCAAATGGAAGAGTCCTAATTTTCTATAGAGAAACTAAGACAAATTCGAAGGGTGAAGGATTTTCAGCCAAATTATGGTCAATAGACCTAACAGGATATAATGAAAGGATGGTTGAGACTGAAACAGATGCATCGGACCCATCATGGTCATCATTATTGAGTAATTAACAGTTAAATTTCTTGATTTTTTAACTTGAAACATCTATTTAGTTGTGAAAAAGTAAGTAATTCAAATAAGGATTAAGGAGCAACAATGAACCTAAGTAAATTTTTAAAAAATGGATTTTTAATATTAGTTGCAAGTTTAGTATTAACTGCTTGTGCTACACAAAAAAAAACAGGTCAAATGCAAGGGGATGTTTACACAGGAAAAGAAACTGTTGAATATTTAGCTTCTGGAGTTCCAGATAGAGTTTTCTTTGCAACAAACGAAACAGTTTTAACCACAGCATCAAGAGAGACTTTAAGAAAACAAGCTGCTTGGTTAAGAAAAAATTCAAAAATTAATGTTGTTTTAGAAGGTCATGCTGATGAAAGAGGTACAAGAGAGTACAACTTAGCATTAGGAGAAAGAAGAGCTAATTCAGCTAAAGATTATCTTATGACTTATGGAGTTTCTGCTGATAGAATTTCTGTATTAAGTTATGGAAAAGAAAGACCAGTAGACTCTGGATCTAATTCTTTATCTTGGTCTAAAAATAGAAGATCAGTTACAGTTAAAGCTAATTAATTTATTAAATTCTAAAAAGACCCTTCGTAGCATCGTTTATGAAGGGTCTTTTTTTTGCCATCATTATAATTATTACTTAATTTATTATGAATAATTATAAAAAGTTAATTAAATTACAATTAACGTTTCTATTTATTTTGTTATCCAATGTTGTTTTGGCAGACAATCACAATCTAAACGAAGTATTAAAATTGATACAAAAGGATTTAAAAACATTAGAAAAAGCTGTTTACTCTCAATCAATAGACTCAATTAACTCAAATAGTCAAAAAGCTTTTGATGGAAACTCTGAAGATGTTTTAACAAGACACTTATTAAAATTATCAGAAATAGAAAATCAATTTAGAGAACTTACAAATAAATTTGAAGAAATAAATTTTAAATTAGATAAATTATCAAATAGACTTTCTAAAGTTCAAGCTGATAATCAAATAAGATTTCAAGATATTGAAAGTAGCTTATCCTCAGGTGAAATTGATAAAAATTTAATATCTGGTAAAAAAGAAAAAAAATTACCAGGGTCTTCAGAGCCGCAAGACCTAGGTTCTGTTTCATATAAAGATACAGAAAATAATGAAACAAGCCAACAAATACAATCTGTAGAAACTACATCTTCAATAGTAACCGAAACATTTCAAGCAGAAGAAAAAATACTTCCTGAAGGAACTGAAGAAAAACAATATGAATTTGCAACTAGTTTTTTAAAAGTTGGTGATTACAATACAGCAGAGAGAGCATTTAGAGAGTTTGTTATAACAAATCCAAAACATAAATTGGCAGGTAATGCACAGTATTGGTACGCTGAAACTTTTAGAATAAGACAACTTTATACAGATGCTGCTACTGCTTATCTCGAAGGATATCAGAAATATCCAAAAGGTGAGAAGGCGCCTATAAATTTATTAAAACTTGGTGTATCAATGGTTCAGATAGGAGAAAAAGAGCAAGGTTGTAAAATGATAGAAGGAGTTGAAAAACAATATCCTAAAGCCAACCAATCTGTGCTTCAAAAAGCAAAGTATGAGTCAAAAAAATTTGAGTGTTCAAAACAAAACTAAAAAAATAATACTTAGCCACCTCAAAGATAAAAAAATATTAAAAATATTCAATCAATTTTTAAAATCAAATTGTATTAGTGAAAATATAGCAGTAGCAGTTTCTGGAGGCCCAGATAGCTTAGCTTTAGCCTATTTAGCTAAGTGTTTTGCTTTAAAAAAAAATATTACTTTAAAATGCTATATTGTAAATCATAAACTAAGAAAAAATTCATCATCAGAAGTATTAATCGTTAAAAATGTACTTAAAAAAATTGATATCAATTGTAAAATTTTAAATTGGAATGGAAAAAAACCGTCAACTAATATTCAATCACAAGCTAGGGATAAAAGATATTTTTTGTTAGCAAATCAATGTAAGAAAGATCAAATAAAAAACTTATTAATTGGTCATCATTCAGATGACTTATTAGAAAATTTTTTAATTAGAATAGTAAGAGGTAGTGGTCTAAGGGGCCTGATTTCACTTAGCAAAGAGACAAAATATAAAAATCAGAATTTAAAGATTATAAGACCAATACTTAATCAAAATAAAAAAGATCTAATCTATATTTCTAAAAAAGTATTTAAATTTTTTGTGAAAGATCCTTTCAATATTAATGAAGATTTTAAAAGGACCAGAGTTAGAAATTTACTTTTATCTCTTGAAAAAGAAGGTTTAGACAAAAAAAAACTTATGTTAACTATCAGCAACCTTAAAGACTCAGACAAATCAATCACGTTTTATGTAGATAAAAACTTAAAAGAGAATGTAATTTTTTTTAAAAAGAAAAATATTTGTATTTTAAATAAAAATTTTTTTAATCAATCACATGAGGTAATTTTTAGATCTTTGACAAATATAATACAAAAACTGGGAAAAAAATATTATCCTGTAAGAGGAAAAAGTATGAATAAGCTTATTGTCGCGATTAGTTCAAAACTATTTTCAAAAGCTACTCTAGGTGGTTGCATTATTGATAGAGTTAATGAAACTATATTAATATCTAAAGAAAATTAACGCTAAAACTTATTTTTGTAGCAATTTGACACTTGTTTAATTTATAATAATTATTATCTTATACGTATGAATATTAAAAATATAGCAATGTGGGCTGTAATAGTTTTTTTAACTATTGGACTCTACAATATGTTTAAAAACCCTCAATCTAATATTAGAGGGAACGATACAATTATATTTTCAGAATTTTTATCAGCAGTTGAAGAAGGTGAAGTAGTTAAAGTTGAAATACAAGGTAACAATATTAGAGGACTCCTTTCAAACGGAAACTCTTTTTCCACATATTCACCAAATGATCCAAACTTAATAGAAAAACTATCAGAGAAAGGTGTAAGCATCGCTGCGGCACCTTTAGAAGATAAGATGCCCTCATTATTTGGAATTCTATTATCATGGTTTCCCATGTTACTGTTAATAGCTGTTTGGATTTTTTTCATGAGACAAATGCAAGGTGGAAAAGGTGGAGCTATGGGTTTTGGTAAATCCAAAGCCAAAATGATGAATGAACTAAAAGGCAAGGTTACTTTCAATGATGTTGCTGGCGTTGAAGAAGCAAAAGAAGAAGTTGAAGAAGTCGTAGAATTTTTAAAAGATCCTAAAAAATTTAGTAGGCTTGGTGGAAAAATACCAAGAGGCTGCTTATTGGTTGGTCCCCCAGGTACAGGTAAAACTTTATTAGCTAGAGCTATTGCTGGAGAAGCTGGTGTTCCATTTTTTACAATATCCGGATCTGATTTTGTAGAAATGTTTGTTGGCGTTGGTGCGTCTAGAGTAAGAGACATGTTTGAACAGGGAAAAAAACATTCGCCCTGCATTATTTTTATTGATGAGATAGATGCGGTAGGTAGAAGTAGAGGAGCTGGTTTAGGTGGTGGAAACGATGAGAGAGAGCAAACATTAAACCAATTATTAGTTGAAATGGATGGCTTTGATACAAACGAAGGAGTAATAATTATTGCTGCAACAAATAGACCCGATGTTTTAGACCCTGCTTTGTTAAGACCAGGAAGGTTTGATAGGCAGGTTGTGGTTTCAAATCCAGATATTATTGGTAGAGAGAAAATATTAAAAGTACATGTTAAAAAAATTAAGATGGCACCAGATGTAAATTTAAGAACTGTGGCGAGAGGTACTCCAGGTTTTTCAGGTGCTGATCTTGCTAACCTTGTTAATGAAGCCGCATTATTAGCTGCAAGAAAAAATAAGAGAATAGTGACTTTAGCTGAGTTTGAAGAGGCAAAAGATAAAGTCATGATGGGTGCAGAAAGAAGATCAATGGTTATGACAGATGAAGAAAAAAAATTAACTGCGTATCATGAGGCGGGTCATGCAATAGTTACCATCAATGAAAACGCAGCCTATCCAATTCATAAAGCAACTATTGTTCCTCGTGGAAGAGCATTAGGAATGGTCATGCAATTGCCAGAAAGGGATGAATTATCACAAACAAGAGAACAATTACACGCACAGCTAGCTATAGCGATGGGTGGAAGAGTTGCGGAAGAAATGATTTTTGGAGAAGATAAAGTTACCACGGGCGCTTCAAGTGACATTGAGCAGGCCACAAAAAGAGCTAGAGCTATGGTAATGAGAGCAGGCCTAAGTAAAGAATTAGGGCCGGTTGCGTATGGAGAAAATGAAGAAGAGGTATTCTTGGGAAGATCAGTTGCAAGAACTCAAAATATGTCTGAAGAAACTGCTAAAAAAGTAGATTCTGAAATCAGAAAAATTGTAGATAAAGGTTATGAAAGAGCAAGAAAAGTTCTAACGGAAAAAATAGATGATTTGCATAAATTAGCAAAGGCACTTCTAACTTACGAAACTTTGTCGGGTGAAGAAATTGAAAACTTAATTAATAAGAACATATATCCCTCAAATAAAGAAGATTTAAGGGTTGAGGATGAAGATAAAGGTTCAGCATTGGGTTCAATGGGGCTGAAGCCGAAGATAGTTCACTAAAAATAAATGAAAAAATATTACACCAGAGTGTGTAATTTTTATTATGGCAGTTTATCTAAAAAATTAGTTGCTAAGAAAAAAAGTTTACCTTTAAAAGGAAATAAAGAAATTTCATTTGATCAAATAGAGCTTATTTCAAGAAATTCAAAAAAACTTATAAATTTAAAAGATATTAAAAGTTTACCAAAAGAAGTTAGAAATAAGATTAGAAAAGATATTAAAAATATAATTAAAAAAAATAAAAATTTTTCTAATTTCAATTTTAAAGAATTTCCAAATATAATGGGTATTTTAAATTTAACACCTGATAGTTTTTCAGATGGAGGAAAATTTCTTAAAAAGAATAAAGGTTTTAATCAAGCAATAAACTTATTTAAATCAGGTGCAAACATAGTTGATATAGGTGGGGAATCAACTAGACCTGGATCTAAGTCAATAGGAATTAAGAATGAGTGGAATAGAATTAAAAAAGTATTAACTAAAATTAACAAAAAAATTCCACTATCATTAGATACTAGAAAATCACAAATAATGATTAAAGGAATTGAAAGGGGGGTCAAACTTATAAATGATGTTTCTGGATTAGAATATGATCCCAAGACAATAGATGTATTAAATAAATATAAAATTCCATTTGTAATTCAACATTCACAAGGCACACCCGAAAACATGCAAAAAAATCCAAAATATCAAAATGAATTATTGGATATTTATGATTTTTTTGAAAATAAAATAAAATTTATAAGATCCAAAGGTATAAAACATAATAATTTAGTCATTGATCCAGGAATAGGTTTTGGAAAAAATTTGAAACATAATATGAATTTGATTAGAGGAGTTTCTATTTTTCATTCACTTGGTTTTCCTATATTACTCGGTCTTTCTAGAAAAAAATTTATTAAAGATTTGTCTGGAAAAAATGATAGTGTAGAAAGAATAGGAGGAACTATTGCCTCTTCTCTATATGCTATTATGCAAGGAGTTCAAATTTTAAGAATTCATAATGTTAATGAGTTAAAACAAAGTATAAAAGTTTTTAATAAATTGATTAAAAATTAATGACAAAAAAGTATTTTGGAACAGATGGAATTAGAGGTAAAGTAAATAGCAAACATATTAATGGTGATATGTTTTTCAAATTTGGTTTAGCCTCTGGAACATACTTTAAAAGTCAAAAAAAAAAGAGACAAATAGCTATAATTGCAAAAGATACAAGATTATCTGGTTACACACTAGAGCCTGCATTAGTTTCGGGGTTAACTTCAGCTGGAATGCACGTTTATACTTTGGGCCCACTTCCAACTAACGGTCTTGCAATGCTAACAAAAGCTATGAAAGCAAATATGGGAATAATGATTACAGCGTCTCATAATCCTTACTATGATAATGGATTAAAACTTTTTGGTCCTGATGGATTGAAATTATCAGATAAAATTGAAAAAAAAATTGAAAAATTAATTGATAAAAAGATAGAAATAAATTTATCAAAACCAAGAGAGCTTGGTAGAGTAAGGAGATTAGAAAGTGCAAATAAAGATTATATAAACATATTAAAAAATAATTTTCCCAAGGATTTTAATCTAAGGGGTTTAAGAATAGTCATAGATTGTGCAAATGGAGCCGGATATAAAGCTGGACCTGAATTATTTAAATCTCTTGGTGCTAAAGTTTTTGCAATTGGAATAAAACCTGATGGTCTAAATATTAACAAAACATGCGGCTCAACCTTTCCCAACAAAATTAAAATAGCAGTAAAAAAATATAAAGCTCATATTGGAATATCTCTTGATGGTGATGCAGATAGAATAATCATGTGTGATGAAAAAGGGCAAATAATAGATGGCGATCAAATAATCGCAGCACTTGCAATAAGATGGAAGAATAAAAAGATGCTACAAGGAGGTGTGATTGGAACATTAATGTCTAATTATGGATTAGAAAAATTTTTCAAATTACAAAAAATAAGATTTTTAAGATCAAATGTTGGCGATCGTTATGTAAAAGAAAAAATGCAGAAAAATAATTTTAACTTTGGTGGAGAACAATCTGGTCATATTATTTTAGGAAAATTTGCAACAACAGGCGACGGACTATTGGTAGCTTTAGAGGTATTGTTTTCTCTAAGAAAAGGAAACAAAGCAAGTAATTTTTTTGATACTTTCAAAAAAACTCCTCAAATATTAAACAATATAGAAGTAAAAAATAAAAAAATAATTAATGATATCAAAGTTAAAAATTCAATAAAAAAAGCAAAAAAAATTATGAACGGACAAGGTAGAATTTTAGTGAGAAAATCTGGTACTGAATCAAAAATAAGAGTCATGGGTGAGTCTGATAATAAAAAGCTTCTTGAAAAATGTATAAACATTATAGCAAAAACAATTAAATAATATTGAAACCTAAATCTAAAATTTTAATAATTGCTGGATCTGACTCATCAGGGGGTGCTGGTATTCAGGCAGATATTAAAACAGTCACTGCACTAGGCTCATATGCAATGACAGCAATAACTGCAGTTACGATACAAAATACCACCGGTGTTAAATCTATAGTACCAATTGACTCTATACAAATTTCTAATCAAATAGAGTTTACTTCTGAAGATATTAAACCAGATGCAATTAAAATTGGCATGTTGCACTCTGAAAAAGTTATCAGTTCTGTTATTAAATCATTAAATATTATTAAAGTTAAAAAAATAGTATTAGACCCAGTAATGGTGGCTAAAGGAGGAGCAAAGTTAATAAATGATAAAGCTGTACTCTTATTAAAAAAAAAATTGATAAAAAAAGTGAGCTTAATTACACCCAATATTCCTGAGGCAGAAATTTTAACAGGTATTAAAATAATTACAAAAGAAGACATGATTTTTGCTGCAAATAAACTAATTCAACTTGGTGCAAAAAATGTTTTTATAAAAGGGGGTCATCTAAAATCAAAATTTGTTCAGGATATATTTATTAATAAAAAAGAATTGAAGATTATAAAAAATAAAAGAATTTCAACCAGTAATACACATGGAACAGGATGTACACTATCAACTGCTATTGCAACATTCTTCTCATGTGGAAAAAGTCTAAAGAAATCTTGTGAGTTGGCAACTAAATATGTAAATAATTCAATTAATGATAACCTTAACTATGGTAAAGGCCATGGTCCAATTAACCATCTAAGCTCAATTAAAATTAAAAAAGAATTAAAATAATGAAAAATGTAGTTGTTGTTGGTTCACAATGGGGAGACGAAGGAAAGGGAAAGATAGTTGACTGGCTATCTGACCAGGCAGATATTGTAATCCGATTCCAAGGAGGTCACAATGCTGGCCACACCTTAGTTATTGATGGGGTGACATATAAATTAAGATTACTTCCATCAGGCATTGTGAGAAAAAATAAAATTTCTATTATTGGTAATGGTGTTGTTGTTGATCCCTGGGCTTTATTGGAAGAAATAAAGGAAATTAAATCTAAAGGTGTTGTTGTTGATGTAAATAATTTTATGATTTCAGAGTCTGCAAATCTAATTCTCCCTTTTCATAGAGAAATGGATGAAATAAGAGAAGATGCAGCAGGAAAAGGAAAAATTGGAACTACTAGGCGAGGGATTGGCCCAGCATATGAAGATAAGGTTGGCAGAAGGTCTATAAGAGTTATGGATTTAAGATCAGAAAAGAATCTTGATCAAAGGCTAGAAACTGTTCTTATTCATCATAATGCTATTCGAAAAGGATTAGGAAAAAAAATTTTTGAAAAAGAAAAATTAAAAAAAGATCTTTTAAAAATTGCACCAGAGATACTTAAATTTTCTCAACCAGTTTGGCTTAAAATTGATGAGTTTAAAAAGACAAAAAAAAAAATATTATTTGAAGGAGCTCAAGGGATTTTACTTGATGTGGATCATGGAACCTATCCCTTTGTAACATCATCTAATACTGTTGCCTCTAGCGCTGCAACTGGAACAGGTTGTGGACCAAACTCAATCCATTATGTACTTGGTATAACTAAAGCTTATACAACAAGAGTTGGAGAAGGTCCTTTTCCAACTGAATTAAATGATGAAGTGGGAGAATTGCTTGGTTCAAGAGGAAAGGAATTTGGAACTGTCACAAGTAGAAAAAGAAGATGTGGCTGGTTTGATGGTGTACTAGTAAGACAAACAATTAAAATTTCAGGAATAGATGGGATAGCACTGACTAAACTTGATGTTCTAGATGAATTAGATGAAATTAAAATGTGTGTTGAATACGAATTAGATGGAAAAAAATTGGATTATTTTCCAGCTGCCGTGGAAGATCAATTGAAGATTAAACCAATTTATAAAACTTTCCCCGGTTGGAAAGCTTCAACACAGGGAGCTAAAAACATTGAAGCTTTACCAGATAATGCAAAAAACTACATATATGCATTAGAAGATTTTATAGGGACAAAAATTTCAAGTATTTCAACCAGTCCAGAGCGAGAAGATACTATTCTGTTAGAAAATCCCTTTGAAGATTAATTTACTGGTAGCAGATTTTTTGATTTAGCAGAATTCAACATATGTTTTTGAAGTTTTTCAAAAGCTTTATTTTCTATTTGCCTAACTCTTTCTCTACTTATTTTATATTTTTTACTTAAATCTTCTAAAGTTGTTGGTTCATCATTTAATCTCCTAGAATATAAAATTTCTTTTTCTCTATCATTCAGGATTTTAATAGACTCTTTCAACAGGCCTTGCCTCTGTTGCATTTCTTCTTGGTGTGCAAATTTAAGATCATGATCAAGTTCTTTATCTGTTAGCCAGTCTTGCCATTCGTCACCATCTTCACCAACTTGTGCATTCAACGAAAATTCTTTACCTGAAAGTCTTCTATTCATGGAAACAACCTCATGCTTACCCACATCTAATTTGTTCGCTATTTCATTTACATGCTCAGGTCGTAAATCTCCCTCAGATTCAGGAGCAATTTGATTTTTTATTTTTTTTAAATTAAAAAATAATTTTTTTTGAGCTGTAGTTGTACCTATTTTAACTAGGCTCCATGATCTCAATATATATTCTTGAATAGAGGCTTTTATCCACCACATCGCATAGGTAGCCAATCTAAAACCTTTTTCAGGTTCAAATTTTTTTACTGCCTGCATTAATCCGACGTTTCCTTCTGAAATCATTTCGTTGACTGGTAATCCGTATCCTCTATAACCCATTGCAATTTTTGCAACAAGTCTAAGATGGCTAGTTACAAGTTTTTCAGCAGCTTTTACATTTCCAGTTGTTTTCCAGTTTTTTGCTAGCATATATTCTTCTTCGGCTGCTAACATAGGAAACTTTTTAATCTGATCAAGATAAGCAGACAGACCACCTTCATTAGAAAGTACAGGCAGGTTATTGTTAAATGTTGTGTTCATACGATTTATTTATTTAATTAACTATAGCTTAATTTCAAGACATTATTTATTTGTATTTCTAAGTAAAATCAAAATATTTTCAAGTTCCTGTGGCAAAATTGAGGTAAAAATCATTTTTTCGTTAGTTTTTGGGTGAATGAAACCCAACGTCTGTGCGTGTAGAAATTGTCTATTTAATCTATAAATTAGATTTTCTAAATTTGTATCTATATTTTTAAGTTTTTTATATTTTTTTTTATATTTTCCATCACCCATTATACTATTTCCCATATGTGTCATGTGAACTCTTATCTGGTGCGTTCTTCCTGTTTCTAATTTACATTCCACTAAGCTTAAAGTTGGTATCTTATCATTTTCAAAAACTTCAATAGTCTTATAATTAGTTATTGCACGTTTACCTTTAGAAATACTTACTTCCATCATTTGTCTATTTTTTGAACTTCTTGTTATAAAAGTATCAATCTTTCCAGATGAAGGTCTTAGTTTTCCCCAAACTAATAATTGATATGCTCTTGTAATAGTATGTTTGCTAAATTGGTCAGATAAATTCTCATGTGTTTCATTATTTTTTGCAATAACAATTAGTCCAGATGTGTCTTTATCTATTCTATGAACAATACCAGGTCTAAGTTCATTACCAATTTTAGATAGAGAGTCTTTACCATAATGCATTAAGGCATTGACAATAGTTTTGTCATAATTTCCAGCTCCAGGATGCATTATGATGCCTGCAGGCTTATCTATTACTAATAAATCGTTGTCTTCATATATTATTTGTAATTTAAAATCATAAGGCTTTAATGAAGGCATATCTAATTCTGGTATTTCAAGGTTTATTATATCACTCGTAAAAACTTTTTTTGAAGGATTACTAACTATTTGATCGTTAAGTTTTAATTTTTCTTTAAGGATTAAATTCTTGATTCTAGTTCTACTTATAGAGTCATTTTTTTTGTTAATAAATACATCAACTCTAAGATTGTCATCTTTTTCACTAACTATTAAATTAATGTTTTTTTTCATAAAATGTAATATTAATACTATATGCGCTTGTAGCTCAACTGGATAGAGCGCCTGACTTCGGATCAGGAGGTTCTGGGTTCGACTCCTAGCAGGCGCACCAATAATATCAATATTTATTATCTTTTTTCTTCTTAAAGTAAAAAAAATATGAATGTTAAATTTAGGATTAATTTGGTGCAGGCATTTATTTATGAGATATAAAAGAGTTATAAACAAAACTATGAACTATATTTTGCTTCCAGCTTTTAATGAGAAGAAAAATCTCATAAAAGTATTTGAAAAAATTGACAAAATAACTAAAAAAATTAAAGGTATTACTGTTGTTCTGGTAGATGATTGTTCATCAGATAATACAATTTTATTAAAAAATAAAAAATATAAATTTAAATTAATCTACACCAGGCATAAAAAAAATCTAGGACTAAGCTTAACCATGGAAACAGGTTTTAAACTAATTTTTAATAAAGCTAGAGATATAGATACCGTAGTTACATTAGATAGTGATAATACACATCCAATTTCAAAAATTCCAAAAATGATTAAAAAGATACAAACTGGAAGTGATATTGTAATAGCATCTAGATTTGTTAAATCATCAAAAGTTAATGGATTAACTTTGTGGCGTCATTTTTTAAGTATAGGTGCGAAACATTTATTTAAATTGTTTTACCCTTATAATAATTTAAATGATTATACTTGTAATTTTAGAGCCTACAAATTCGAACTAATTCAAGATATTTTAAAGAACAAGAAGTTTTTTAAAAATGAAGACTTCAATATTGCTGCAAAAATAATACTTTTTTTAACTGGTAGGAATAATAATTTAAAAATATCTGAAATTCCTTTTACCCTTAGCTATGACTATAAAATAGGTCAAAGTAAAATGAAATTAACAAAAACAATTTTATTAACACTACGTTTACTTTTTTTTAAAGGTCATAGATAAATTAAAGTACCAAATTAAATGAAATTTTACCCAGATAATTTATATAAGCTGTTAAAAAATACAAAAATATTAAACCGTAAAAAACTAAGGTATTTTTAAAATTTAATAATACGTTATTTATTAAAAAATTTTTGAATAAAATTGTTAGCATTATTAAAAATAAAGGTTCAAAATATTTTTGATAAACGATAAAATTTAAACTCATTAAATTCATTATTAACAAAATAAGTAAAATTTTAGGCTCATATTTAACAACAATATAAGAAGTAATTAGTCCCAAAAGAAATGATGTAATGAAAATTATGTTATTACTTAAAACCAAGTAAGATAATTTGTAAAAAAAACCACCGCCTCTAAGCCTTGGATCTAAGGAAAAAAGATCTTGATTGTAGAAAACATAAAAAACTATTATCAGTATAGTAACAATTTCTATCTTATTAAAAATTTTGATTTGGTTTAGAATTATAGTTAAATTTTCTTTATTGATTAACAGAAAGATAAAAAAGAAAAATATTAGAGAAAAATTAGCAGAGAATGTATACAAAATGTCACGAGTTATTATATCCCCAAAACCAACAATCCTTGGATTTAATATAATAAAAATCAATCCAGGTAAACTTAGTAGAACACTAAATAGGAAAAGTTTAATAAAATTTTTGAATTTTTCAGATAAAAAATAATTATATAGGTAAAACAAATATAAAAGAAAGTAAGTTTGAATACAGTATATTGAAAAAGATAAAAATAATAAATTAATAATTTTATATGAAAAAATATTTTTTTCTTTAGATTTTAAATGAAAATAATTACCAATTAAAAAAAAAATAGTGGCCGTTAAATGTGCATTTGCCCATATAGAGGACGCTCTAAATAAAGGAATAAATAAAAAACTTGAACTAAAAACTAGTAAGATAATTTTATTATAATTATAAATTTTAATAAGATTTAGATAAATAAAAATAGGAAGCAGAAAACTGAAAAATAGATAAAAAATTCTAATAAATTCCTGACTGTTAAAGACTTTATTTAATATGGATAGCAAAGCATAGTGCAACGGCATATGTCTTGTAATACTTGTGGTAAAGTTAAAATTTGAATAATCAATAATTATTGGCCAAGTCAAATTAAAGTCCCATTTTGCACCACCAGTTGAAAGATCTTCATTTAAAATAAAACCAATAATGAGTGAAAAAATAGGTATTACAGCCAAGAATATGATGACTATATTGTTTTTAATAAGTTTTTCATTCATGGATTAATTAATTATTTTATTAGTTTCTTAAAGAACTATATAAGATTAAATTATATTTTCAAAACTTAACTAAATATGAAAATTTGTATTGTACTATCAACTAGGCCAGAAATCATTAAACTTGCATCTCTAATTACAATTTTAAAAAAAAAGAAAATTAATTTTTTTTTAATTAATACCAATCAGCATTATATAAAAATAATGAGTAAAGTTTTTTTCAAATTTTTTAATGTGCCAAAACCAAAATACAATATTAAAGCATCTGGCTCTAGATATGATAGTTTTTTTTCTAAAAGTATTGGCAGTATAGAAAAAATTTTATATAAAGAAAAACCTAACTATTTAATTGTTCAAGGCGATACAAACACTGCTTTAGCAGGCTCTTTTGCTGCATCAATTTTTAATAGAAAACAATTTGTAGATAAAGAAAAAATTAACATAGTCCATATTGAAGCTGGACTAAGATCTTTTGATGAAAAAATGCCTGAGGAAATTAATAGAAAGATTATAGATCAACTTTCAAACTATCTTTTTGTACCAACAAAATTTGATTTTAATAATTTAAAAAACGAGAGGTTAACTGTAAATAAAAAAATATTTATAGTAGGAAATACAGTTTCAGATATGATTAAAAAATATAAAGCATCAACTGCAAAAAATAGTATTTTGAATAAATTTAAATTAATAAAAAAAAAATACTTTTTAATCACATTACATAGACCAGAAACAGTAGATAATCCTATAAAGTTAAATAAATTGATCCTTGACCTTGAAAAAATAGGAAAAAAATTTGATTTCAATTTTTTATTTCCAGTTCATCCACGAACAGAAAAAATAATTAAAAAACTTAAGATTAAAAAATTAAGGTTTATAAAAATTGCCAAACCTTTAGAATTTATAAATTTTTTAACTATAATGAAAAATAGTAAAATTATTTTTACAGACTCAGGTGGTATTCAAGAGGAAGCTTCCTTGTTAGGCGTACCATGCATCACCATACGAGAGTCAACAGAGCGACAATTAAGCTTGGTGAATAGAAATAATATCTTAACTGGATATAATTATAAAAAAATTTTTAAAGCAGTTACTTATCTAAATAAAAAAAAGATTACGCCATCAAAAATTTTTGGAGATGGAATGGTTGCTGATAGAATTTTTAATATTTTAAAAAAATATTAATTATAAGTAATAAGTTTCACATAATCACATTTTATGTATGTTTAAAATGTGATGCTCTAATCAATCTATCGTTTATAGTTTTTCCTAATCCTTTATTTTTAACTTTTTCAACAGAAATTGATTTATAACCTTTTTTTTTAATTTTTCTTAAGCAAGAATATAAGTTTTTAGCAGCCTGTTTCAAATTATTGTTCGTACTTAAATAATAAAAATTATCAAGTTTGTATTTTCTTTTTTTCATTAAAATAAAAGCTTCACCTTTTTTGGGTTCTGTAACATTCATTTTTAACGGAATTCCTGGAGAATAATGTAGACGTGATTGACCTGGTGCAATTTTATTTTTGGGATTAGTATTAAGATGCATTTTATATCCTAAAGTTTTTTGAATCTTGCTTACATCTAAACCACCCAACCTTAATATAGTTGGTTTGTTTACTAGACTAACTATTGTTGACTCTATACCTATTGAACATTTTCCACCATCTAATATATATTCAATTTTTTTACCAAACTCTTCCCTGACATCTTTAGCTTGAACAGCACTTACTTTAGTTGAGATGTTAGCGCTGGGTGCTGCTAAAGGATAATTTAGTTGTTTTAATAGTTTTTGAAAAACTTTATGCTTAGGAAATCTCACAGCTAAGTTTTTTCTATTATTAGTTACATATTTTGAAATCTTTGAATTTTTCTTTAATCTTAGAATGTAAGTAATTGGTCCAGGAGAAAATTTTTTATAAAGTTTCACAAAATTGTCATTTACAAAACAATCTTTTTTTAAAGAATTGAGGTCAGAATAATGAACAATTAGAGAGTTATTTTTTGGCCTTTTTTTTAATTTAAAAATCTTTTTTACAGCTGAATCGACATATGCATTAGCAGCTAATCCATAAACAGTTTCGGTTGGCACACCTATTGAGCAATTTTTATCTAGGTATTTTATAGCTTTTTTGATATTTGATTGAATAGTTTTCATGTATTAATAATCATTATTATATGAAAGATAAAAATTTACCACTTGATAATAATTCTCAATCTCTTGAAGATTTAACAAATGAAGCAAATAACATTATTGAGTCTTTAGAAAAAAAAAAGGATCTGAGTAACTCAATTGAAGTCTATCAAGAGTTGTTGAAATTAAACAATGTTATTGAAAAGAAATTTCAAAAAACAACGAAAAACATTAAAGAAGAAACAAAAAAAAAAATAAAAAATATAATTACAAAAAAAAATGCAAAATAA
>Ga0209309_10000648_pt1 | contig 39631 bp, 25 predicted proteins | sample COGITO_mtgs_1204_2_FD_184807 | JGI IMG/M metagenome (GOLD analysis project Ga0209309, IMG submission 184807) | Pelagic marine microbial communities from North Sea - COGITO_mtgs_120412 (SPAdes) (version 2) | ecosystem: Environmental > Aquatic > Marine > Epipelagic ... | reverse complement strand
TCAAACTTATACAGGAGCTGTAACTTTAAGTGCTAACGTTACTCTAACATCTAGTGGAGATGTTATCACATTCTCAAATACAGTTAACAGTGCTGATAGTACAAATAGAGATTTAACAGTTACAACAGGTGGTAACACTGTACATATTAATTTTGATGGCATAGTTGGTGGAAGTCAAGGTCTTGGTGCGATAGCTCTTAGAGGAGTTTTAGATTTAAATGCAGCAATAGCAGATGCAAACTCTTTAACAGTTACTGGTGTATCACTTCTTGATGCTGATGTTACAACATCGGGCACACAAACTTATTCAGGTGCAATAACTTTAGGAACGGCTGCTAGAACTTTAGCAGGTTCAATAATTCAAACAGTTGCAGTTGATGGTGCACAAAATTTAACAATTACTGGTAACTTAGATTTAAATGGAGCCATCACTGAAGTTGCAGACTTTAGTGTTAGTGGAACAACTGACTTAGGAGCAAATGTTACAACAACTGGTACACAAACATATTCAGGTGCGGTTACTTTATCAGGTGCTGAAAGAACACTGCAAGGTTCAACAATTACCACACAAGGAACACTAGCGGGTGGATCTCAAAATTTAATCATTACCGGTAATGCAGTATTTGGAAATGGAACAGGTGATACAGTTACAGGAGTTGGAACTTTAAATATTACTGGTAACACAACTATTCATACCAACACAATTACAACATCTGGAACTCAAATTTATGGTAATGCAACATCAGATACAATTGTTATTGGCACAGCAACTACATTAACAACTACTAACTCGCAAATTACATTCACAGGTTTAGTTGATAGTGAAGGTTCTGAAACGAATAACCTAACGTTAGCAGTAGGTAATTCTGAAGTGGAGTTTGATGCAGCGGTTGGAGCAACAACTCCATTAGGCGCAATTGCAATTACTGGAGCTTTAGATCTTGATGCAATTATTCAAAAAACATCAGGTTCTGCAGCAGGAGCTACATCATTAACTGTATCTACTACTTCTAACTTAGGAGCAAATGTTAACACATCAGGAATACAAACTTACACAGGTGCAGTAACTTTATCAGGTGCAAACAGAACATTAAAAGGTTCAACAATCACAACTCAAGGAACACTTGGAGGTGCTTTTGCATTAACTATTACAGGTAATGCAGTTTTTGGAAATGGTGCTGCAGATGATGTTGTTTTAACTGGAAGTGATAAAGCCCTAGAGGTTAGTGGAACCACTACAATTGTAACTGATACAATTACCACATCAGGCACACAAACTTATACAGGTGCAGTAACTTTAAATACTAGTACCACTTTAACTGCAGCATCTGACACAATTACTTTCTCAAGCACAGTTAACGCCGCTGATACAACGGATAAAGATCTAACATTTGGATCAGGCACTGGAACAGTAACATTTACAGGTGCAGTTGGTGCTGTTTCAACTAATTTAGGAACAATCACTAACATTGCATCACAAACATTAATATTCTCAGATGCAGTTACTGCAACAACGATTGCAAACTATGGCACATTATTATTTAACGCAACATCAGCTAAAACAATATCTTCTAATATTACTGACAACGGTACTACTGTTCTTCAAGTTATTAATAGTGGAAATGGAGTAGCACCAGGAATTATTACATTCTCAGGCAACATTGTTGCAGACACAATAACAATTGGAACAACAGCTAATGCAGGCTCTGCTTTATTTAATGGTTCAGTTACACATTCAGGTACTTCAAATATTAACATCGTAGGTGGAGATCATGCAGATGAAGACTCGTTAGCAAACTTTGCAAACACAGTTACAGTTAGTGCAATCACATTAGATGATAGAACAGGGGATGCTACTGCTACATTCTCAGGAAATTCAATATACATTACTGGAACTATTAATGGTGTGGGTACTACTGAAGGAACAATTCAAGTAACAGGTGCCACCAAAACATTCGTGAGTGCAATTGGTACTAGTCAAGTCTTAGCGTTAATTGACATTGATAATACAACTGTCTTTAATGAAGAAATTAGAGCAACCAATATTAATGTTGCTGCAAGCAAAACTGCAACTGCTAAAAAAGCAATTACTGCAACTGCAATTGTTTTAGATGGTGGAACTTTAATTTTATCTGAAAATAACAACGTTACTATTGCTGGAACAATTAATGGATCAAATACAACTGAAGGAACAATTCAAGTAACAGGTGCCACCAAAACATTCGTGAGTGCAATTGGTACTAGTCAAGTCTTAGCGTTAATTGACATTGATAATACAACTGTCTTTAATGAAGAAATTAGAGCAACCAATATTAATGTTGCTGCAAGCAAAACTGCAACTGCTAAACAAGCAATTACTGCAACTGCAATTGTTTTAGATGCAGGTACTTTAATTTTATCAGAAGATAACAGCGTTACTATTGCTGGAACAATTAATGGATCAAATGCAACTGAAGGAACAATTCAAGTAACAGGTGCTACGAAAACATTTAGTGGAATTATTGGTGGAGTTAATCCTTTAACTTTAATCAATATTGATAACACAGCTATTTTTGCTGCAGCAGTTTCAGCTACCGACCTGAATCAGATCGCAAACAAAACTACTACTTTTAGCAGCAATCTAACTGCAACAGTAACTAGCAATGGAGGATTAACTTTTGATCATTCAGATAGTGGTGCAACAATCACCATTACTCATAATGGTGGAGGTGCAGATGTAATTACGGTTATTAACAGTGATGATAGTGAAGCACCATCAACTGTTACTTTTGCAAACGCTCTTAGTGTTGCTAGATTAACTGTAGGTTCAAGCACATTTGGAGGTAAGGCATTATTTAATGAAGCAGTTACAGTTGGATCGAATGGAATTAATATTTTGGGTGGTAATCACTCTAGTGAAGATTCATCAATAACATTTAACAAGGCAGTTACTTCTACTAATGCTGGAATTACTTTAAACGACAGTACAGGTGATGCTACAGTTATTTTTGCAGCTGATAACTCGGTTGACATTACAGGTACAATTAATGGAGCATCAAGTGGCGAAGGAACAATTCAAGTAACTGGCTCTACTAAAACATTTAAAAATACAATTGGAAATTCTCAGCCTATAGCGCAATTAACTATTGGTGGAACAACAGTATTTGAGGCGGCAGTTCAAACGGTAGCACTAACAACAACAGCAGCTATCTCAAATAGTACAACTTTAAGTGTATCGGGAGCATCTAACTTGGGTGCAAATATTACATCAAGTGGAACTCAAACTTATACAGGAGCTGTAACTTTAAGTGCTAACGTTACTCTAACATCTAGTGGAGATGTTATCACATTCTCAAATACAGTTAACAGTGCTGATAGTACAAATAGAGATTTAACAGTTACAACAGGTGGTAACACTGTACATATTAATTTTGATGGCATAGTTGGTGGAAGTCAAGGTCTTGGTGCGATAGCTCTTAGAGGAGTTTTAGATTTAAATGCAGCAATAGCAGATGCAAACTCTTTAACAGTTACTGGTGTATCACTTCTTGATGCTGATGTTACAACATCGGGCACACAAACTTATTCAGGTGCAATAACTTTAGGAACGGCTGCTAGAACTTTAGCAGGTTCAATAATTCAAACAGTTGCAGTTGATGGTGCACAAAATTTAACAATTACTGGTAACTTAGATTTAAATGGAGCCATCACTGAAGTTGCAGACTTTAGTGTTAGTGGAACAACTGACTTAGGAGCAAATGTTACAACAACTGGTACACAAACATATTCAGGTGCGGTTACTTTATCAGGTGCTGAAAGAACACTGCAAGGTTCAACAATTACCACACAAGGAACACTAGCGGGTGGATCTCAAAATTTAATCATTACCGGTAATGCAGTATTTGGAAATGGAACAGGTGATACAGTTACAGGAGTTGGAACTTTAAATATTACTGGTAACACAACTATTCATACCAACACAATTACAACATCTGGAACTCAAATTTATGGTAATGCAACATCAGATACAATTGTTATTGGCACAGCAACTACATTAACAACTACTAACTCGCAAATTACATTCACAGGTTTAGTTGATAGTGAAGGTTCTGAAACGAATAACCTAACGTTAGCAGTAGGTAATTCTGAAGTGGAGTTTGATGCAGCGGTTGGAGCAACAACTCCATTAGGCGCAATTGCAATTACTGGAGCTTTAGATCTTGATGCAATTATTCAAAAAACATCAGGTTCTGCAGCAGGAGCTACATCATTAACTGTATCTACTACTTCTAACTTAGGAGCAAATGTTAACACATCAGGAATACAAACTTACACAGGTGCAGTAACTTTATCAGGTGCAAACAGAACATTAAAAGGTTCAACAATCACAACTCAAGGAACACTTGGAGGTGCTTTTGCATTAACTATTACAGGTAATGCAGTTTTTGGAAATGGTGCTGCAGATGATGTTGTTTTAACTGGAAGTGATAAAGCCCTAGAGGTTAGTGGAACCACTACAATTGTAACTGATACAATTACCACATCAGGCACACAAACTTATACAGGTGCAGTAACTTTAAATACTAGTACCACTTTAACTGCAGCATCTGACACAATTACTTTCTCAAGCACAGTTAACGCCGCTGATACAACGGATAAAGATCTAACATTTGGATCAGGCACTGGAACAGTAACATTTACAGGTGCAGTTGGTGCTGTTTCAACTAATTTAGGAACAATCACTAACATTGCATCACAAACATTAATATTCTCAGATGCAGTTACTGCAACAACGATTGCAAACTATGGCACATTATTATTTAACGCAACATCAGCTAAAACAATATCTTCTAATATTACTGACAACGGTACTACTGTTCTTCAAGTTATTAATAGTGGAAATGGAGTAGCACCAGGAATTATTACATTCTCAGGCAACATTGTTGCAGACACAATAACAATTGGAACAACAGCTAATGCAGGCTCTGCTTTATTTAATGGTTCAGTTACACATTCAGGTACTTCAAATATTAACATCGTAGGTGGAGATCATGCAGATGAAGACTCGTTAGCAAACTTTGCAAACACAGTTACAGTTAGTGCAATCACATTAGATGATAGAACAGGGGATGCTACTGCTACATTCTCAGGAAATTCAATATACATTACTGGAACTATTAATGGTGTGGGTACTACTGAAGGAACAATTCAAGTAACAGGTGCCACCAAAACATTCGTGAGTGCAATTGGTACTAGTCAAGTCTTAGCGTTAATTGACATTGATAATACAACTGTCTTTAATGAAGAAATTAGAGCAACCAATATTAATGTTGCTGCAAGCAAAACTGCAACTGCTAAAAAAGCAATTACTGCAACTGCAATTGTTTTAGATGGTGGAACTTTAATTTTATCTGAAAATAACAACGTTACTATTGCTGGAACAATTAATGGATCAAATACAACTGAAGGAACAATTCAAGTAACAGGTGCCACCAAAACATTCGTGAGTGCAATTGGTACTAGTCAAGTCTTAGCGTTAATTGACATTGATAATACAACTGTCTTTAATGAAGAAATTAGAGCAACCAATATTAATGTTGCTGCAAGCAAAACTGCAACTGCTAAACAAGCAATTACTGCAACTGCAATTGTTTTAGATGCAGGTACTTTAATTTTATCAGAAGATAACAGCGTTACTATTGCTGGAACAATTAATGGATCAAATGCAACTGAAGGAACAATTCAAGTAACAGGTGCTACGAAAACATTTAGTGGAATTATTGGTGGAGTTAATCCTTTAACTTTAATCAATATTGATAACACAGCTATTTTTGCTGCAGCAGTTTCAGCTACCGACCTGAATCAGATCGCAAACAAAACTACTACTTTTAGCAGCAATCTAACTGCAACAGTAACTAGCAATGGAGGATTAACTTTTGATCACTCAGGTAGCGGTGCAACAATTACCATTACTCATAATGGTGGAGGTGCAGATGTAATTATGGTTATTAACAGTGATGACAGTGAAGCACCATCAACTGTTACTTTTGCAAACGCTCTTAGTGTTGCTAGACTAACTGTAGGTTCAAGCACATTTGGAGGTAAGGCACTATTTAATGAAGCAGTTACAGTTGGAACGAATGGAATTAATGTCTTAGGTGGTAATCACTCTAGTGAAGATTCATCAATAACATTTAACAAGGCAGTTACTTCTACTAGTGCTGGAATTACTTTAAATGACAGTACAGGTGATGCTACAGTTATTTTTGCAGCCAATAACTCGGTTGACATTACAGGTACAATTAATGGAGCATCAAGTGGCGAAGGAACAATTCAAGTAACTGGCTCTACTAAAACATTTAAAAATACAATTGGAAACTCTCAGCCTATAGCGCAATTAACTATTGGTGGAACAACAGTATTTGAAGCAGCAGTTCAAACAGTAGCATTAACAACAACAGCAGCTATCTCAAATAGTACAACTTTAAGTGTATCTGGAGCATCTAACTTGGGTGCAAATATTACATCAAGTGGAACTCAAACTTATACAGGTGCAGTTACTTTAAGTGCTAACACTGTTTTAACTACAAGTTCAGAGGCAGTTACATTTAGTAATACTGTCAGAAGTGCAGATAGTACAAAAAGAAATTTAACCATAAACACAGGTGGAAATGGAACAGTAGTAACGTTTGATGGTATCGTTGGTGGAAACTCTAAATCATTAGGAGTTATTGTAATCACTGGAGCTTTAGATTTAGATGCAGCAATTACAGCAGCAACATCTTTAAGCGTTTCAGGTGCATCAAATGTTGGAGCTGATGTTACAACAACTGGTACACAAACATATTCAGGTGCAACAACATTAAGTGGTGGTGCTAGAACTTTAGCAGGTTCAACAATTCAAACTGTTGCAGTTAATGGTGCACAAAATTTAACAATTACTGGTAACTTAGATTTAAATGGAGCCATCACTCAAGTTGCAGTGTTTGCAGTTAGTGGAACAACTGACTTAGGAGCAAATGTTACAACAACTGGCACACAAACTTATTCAAGTGCGGTTACATTAAGTGCGGATATAACTCTTACATCTTCTGATGATAACTTCACATTCTCAAGCACAGTCGATAGTGCTGATAGTACTGCTCGTGATTTAACTTTAAGTGCAGGTTCGGGAACAATTGCAGTTTCTAATGCAATAGGTGGAATACAAGAATTAGATGTAATAACAATTACTCAATCAGGTGGTGTTACATTTTCAGGTGCAATTAATGCAGACACGGTTACTTTAACAGATACAACAGGCAGTGTAACTTTTGCAGGAAGTACAGTTCTTGAAACACTAAATACTGCCGACCAAGATTACAACGTAATCTTTAATGGCTCAACAAATACTTTTGCTGATGCAGTTACATTCTCTAACACTGGTTATATAACCTTTGGAAATGCAAGTGATGACAGTTCAACATTTGATAATGGCTTAACAACTGCAGCGCCTAGTGAAATTAGATTAGCTGGTACACTTCAAACATCTAATGATGCAATGACGGTAGGAACAGCAGTTGTCTTATATGCTAACTCAATTTTAAATACTGGAAGTGCAGCTTTAACAGTTGGTTCAACGGTTGATGGTGGATACACTTTAGATTTAAACTCTACTGCTGCTACAACATTCTCAGGAATAGTTGGTTCGTCAACAGCTCTTACAGCTATTACAACTAACTCAGGTGGAACAGTAGTCTTTAATACTACAGCTATTACAACTAATGGAGTGCAAACTTATAATGATGCCGCAACATTAGGTGATAACATTACTTTCACAACAACTGGCAATAACATTGTTTTTGGAAGTACCCTTAATAGTGTTAGCTCTACTAAAACTTTAGATATCGTAGCAGGCGCTGGTAATACTACATTTACAGGTACAGTTGGTGGAGCTACAAATGGAGATTTGGGAGATACAACAATTGGCACAGCAGTATTAACAGTTGCAGCAATTAAAGTTCAAGGAACATTAGCAATTACTAACAGTGGAACAAGTTCAATTACTGGAATTATTAGTGATGGTGATACTGCAGCAATACTTACAAAAGCAGGAGCTGGCTCACTTACTTTATCGGGCACAAATACATACACAGGAACTACTACTATTTCAGCAGGTTCAATTATAATTGGAGCTGATGCTGGATTAGGTGCTGCACCAGGAAGTGCTGCTGCAGGACACTTTGTGTTTGCTTCTGGTGGATCAGGAACTTTAAATACTACTGCTTCATTTACATTACATGTTAATAGAGGAATTGCTTTAACGGGTAATGGAATTATTAATACAAATGCTTCTAGAACATTAACTTATGCTGGTGTAATTGCTGGATCAGGAACAATCACCAAGGCTGGTGCTGGTACATTAACTTTATCAGGAACTAATACTCACACAGGTAGTAACATAATCTCAGCAGGAACATTAAGTGTTGCTGGTGATAGAGCTTTTGGTGCGGTTCCAGGATCAACAGATGCTGATAATATTACTTTTGTGTCAAGTGGATCAGGAATAATAAATGCTTCTGGTAACTTTACATTAAATACAAAAAGAGGAATCACATTAACAGGAAATGGAACTATAGATGTAAATAATTCAAGAACCTTGACTTATGGTGGTATTGCTACTGGAAGTGGTAGATTAACCAAAACATCAGCAGGAACTTTATCTTTAGGAGGAGTAAACACTTACACGGGTGGAACTACAATAACTTTAGGAACAATTATTCTTAACGGAGCAAACAGATTATATTCAACAGGTGAAATTGTTTTTGCAAATGCAGCTGCAATATTAAATTTAGATGGAAATCATAATACTATTGGAAGAATTAATGGTGGTGGAAGTAATTCTCAAATACAATTAGGTGGAGGAAATCTTACAATAAACTTACCTCCTTCAATGAATGGAAATTTCGCTGGAAAAATTACTGGTACTGGGTCGTTTATAAAAACAGGATATGGTGGTCAAAGACTGTCTAATTCAACACATGATTATTCAGGAACAACAACCATTAATCGTGGGGCGATTAATATTATTGCTTCAAGTGTTTTGCCAGATGGAACGGTAGTAACACTTTTAAATAATGGTTCTTTAAAACTCTGGGGAGATTACACTCAAACGTTGGCAGGTTTAATTAGTAGCGCCTCTAATACTAAAGTACATCTTAAAAATCCAGCTTCAAATTTAATTATTAATAACTCAAGTAACATCGCATTTGCTGGAGTAATAAAAGGTTCTGGTTATATAACTAAAGCAGGAGCAGGTAGCTTAACTTTATCAGGCACTAACACTTACATTGGTGGTACATTAATTAACGCTGGATCATTAATATTAGGTGCGGCAAATGTCTTATCCGATAATACTTGGGTACAATTAGCAAACACAGATGGAGCAATATTAAATTTGAATGATAATAATGACACAATAGGAGCAATACTTGGTGGCGGTACAACAGGTGGGAATATTATTTTAGGAAGTGGGAATTTAACAATAAATCAAATTTACAGATTTGGTGCAACTGTAGCTGATCAAAACACAACATATGCAGGTGTTATTAGTGGAACTGGATCGATTACAAAAAAAGGATATGGTTACTTAACTTTAACTGGAAATAACACTTATACAGGAACCACTTCAGTTTCAGCAGGAGCATTAATTATAAGTGGTAGCGGTAATATAAGTAATAATAGTGCAGTGACTGTTGCAAGTGGATCTTTTTTAAAATTTAGTAAATCTGTTACTGTTGGATCAATTGCTGGAGCAGGAAAAATTCAGTTAAATGGAAACGCAACTACATTAACTGCTGGTGATAACGACACTAATACTACATTTTCAGGTGTTTTATCTGGAGGAGGGGTGTTTGTTAAAAATGGTTCTGGAACACTTACATTAAGTGGAACTAATACTCATTATGGTAAATTATCAATCAATGAAGGTGGTATTACATTGGGTGCATCAAATGTTATTCATGATAAAAGCTGGGTTTCACTTGCAAACACGAGTGGTGTTAATTTAAATCTAAATGGTAATAATGATACTATAGGTTCATTAGTAGGTGGCGGAGCAACAGGTGGGAATATTATTTTAGGAAGTGGAAATTTAACAATAAATCAAATTTACAGATTTGGTACATCTGTAGCTGTTCAGGACACAACATATGCAGGTGTTATTAGTGGAACTGGATCGATTACAAAAAAAGGATATGGTTCCATAACTTTTACAGCTGCTAATACTTATACTGGTGGAACAGTGATTAATAAGGGAGGATTAAGAATTAATGTTAATAATGGTTTGGCAGCAAATAGGGCTATCTCAATATCAGGTACAGGATATCTTTATATTCATAGAAATAAAACTATAACAACTAGTGCTTTAGCTGTTACAGCAAATGCTAGATTATGGATTCATAATGGAGCAACAGTTAATGTTGATCAATCTACAGATACTGAAATGGCTGGTACAATGTTTGGATATGGTGAAGGTAGTAATAAAGGAAAATTAAGAAAAACTGGAGATGGCACATTTAATGTTACCGGTACGAACAATATAACCGTAGAAAGTTATTAATTTAAGTAACTAAAATGAGCTTACCAAATAATCTAAAACCAAAAAAAAATTATCTTTTATCAAGAATAGGTAAAGATAATGATGGGGGGTATCTAGTTGGGAAAAAAAATAAAACAGATAATATAAATTTAATTAGTTTAGGAATATCTAATGATTGGAGTTTTGAAGATCATTTCTTAAAATTATACCCAAATACTAAAATTTTTGCATTTGATGACTCATTAAGTTTTATATGGCTTTTAAAAAAATGTTTAAAAAATGTTATCAGTTTTATTTTTTTTACATGTAGGTTAAAAATTTTAAGAAATGATTTTTATGCCTTATTTTTTTACTATTTAGTTAAAAAAAAAATTAATTTAAAATTAAAAAGAATTTCTTATAACGATATATTAAAAATATCAAAAAAAAAAAAAAATATACAATTTAAAATTGATATTGAAGGTTCAGAATATCGTATATTAGAAGATTTAGTTAAAATAAGAAATAAAATTTCAGGAATAGTTATTGAATTTCATGACATTGATATGCATATTGAAAAAATTAAAAACTTCATAAGAAAAATAAATCTAACATTAGTTCATATTCATCCTAACAATTACTCAGAAGCTGATAATTACGGAAATCCAACATCTATAGAGTTAACATTCGAAAAAAAACCTATAATCAAAAATCAAGATAAAATAAAGTTACCAAATCCATTAGACCAAAAATGTAACCCAAAAAATAAAGAATATATTTTAAGATTTCGATAGTTTTTAATAAAGCTATTTTATTTTTTTAAACACCATGCAAAAATTATTCATTTGAAGGTGTAATGGCACAATAAATGATTTTATTTTAAATATTATTCATTTTATGAAATTTACCAAATATTAATAACACAGTAGAATTTTTTTAAATTTAAGTGATATAATAAAAGAATGAAAATTAGTTTATTTAATAAATTTATAAGAGCACTATGGGTGTTAGTATATCACTTACTTTTTAAATTTTCTCCCTTCTTTTTTCATTCTTACCGATGTTTTATCCTTAAAATTTTTGGTGCTAAAATTGGTAGTCGTGTAGAAATTTATCCAAGTGTTAAAATATACTTACCTTCAAACCTAGTGGTAAAAAGTGGTACGTGTATTGGTCCAGGAGTAAATATTTATAATCAAGGCCCAATATTATTTGGAAGAAATATTACTGTAAGTCAGTTTGCTCACTTATGTGCAAGTACACACAAATATAACTCTAAACCACCTGAGCTTCCATTGGTTATTTCTAAAATTATTGTTGAAGATGATTGCTGGATATGTGCGGATGCTTTTATAGGGCCTGGTGTAACACTTGGAGCTGCAAGTATAATAGGTGCTAGATGTGTTTTATTTAAAAGTACTGTACAAAGAGGAATTTATGTTGGTAACCCAGGCAAACTTATTAAAAAAAGAAAAAGGAATTATAAAAAATTATAAATTAGCACAATGAAAATACAATTTTTAATTAATAAAATCAAAAGTTATAGAAGCAGAAATAATTTATTTTATATTTTAGGAAGATTCAAACTAATTCGACAGTTAACTAAAAAATTTAGAGCTTTAGTTAATAAAAGAAAAATTATAATTCATTCAAACAATAACCACTTAACAGATCAAGTTGATTTAAGTAATATTTTAGAAAAACTTAATAAAGAGGGATACTGTGAAGGTTTAAAATTAAATAAAGATGTATTAGATAAATTACTGTTATTATCAAGTAGCTCTGATTATATAGATAGTAATAATAGAATATTTAAAAGCATTAAAAGTATAGATGAATATAATAATAAAAATAATAAACCTTGTTGTTTATTAAAACTCACAAATGTTGAATTAAATAAATTAGCTAATAATATTTCTAGAGACAAATATTTACTTAATCTAGTTAATAATTACCTGGGATATATAAATAAAATTGAAAGCAAAGTTCAATGGAGCACAGTTTGTAATACTACTAATGATTGGAGAGAAGAAAATGGTCAAACAGTAACATATCATTATGACGTCCACGATTTAAATTTTGTATATGTTTTTTTTTATTTAACAGACTGCAATGTATCGTCAGGTGCGCATCAAATTATCAAGGGATCACATGTAAAAAAAAATTTTTTTACACATTTAGTTGGATCTGTTAAACAAACAGAGAAAGATTTAAAACAATATTTTATTGAAGATAAATTTATAACAATTGAAGGTCAGAAGGGATCAGGATTTATTGAGGATACCTCTTGTTTTCATAGAGCTTTACCACCGTTAGATAAACCAAGACTAACTTTGCAAATCAGGTACAGTTAATTTGATAAGCAAAAAGCAAATCATAATAGGGACCTCTGGATGGGGGTCAAAAATTAGTTATAATAAATCATTAGAGTTAGGTAATAAACTTACTTCATTTGGAATAAATCAATTTGATACAGCCCCAACATATGGTGCTGGATGTGCTCATGATATTTTAAACACCTTGTCAAAAGAGAATAGAATTTCTGTTAATACTAAATATGGTGAAATAACGAAACTAAATCTTAAAGAAATTATTAAAAGAATTTATCGATACCGCAATATCAATATCTTTAAAAAATCTTTTGATTTTGTAAAAATTAATAAAAAAGAAAGATTTGATAAAAAATTTTGGAATATTAGTAATATTGAGAAATACTTGATTAAATTTACACAAGATCTAAATAATTGTGAAATTAAGATTTTATACTTACACAGTCCACCTTATAAAATTTTAGACAAAGAATATTTAAATAAGTTCATACAACTGATGAGTAAATATAATATTTTACCAGGTGTATCTTGGCCTGATTTTAGAGATTTAGAGTTATTATCAAATAATTTTCCTAACATTGCAGTTCAAATATCTTTAAATACTTTTAGTAATTTAAAAATAGATATTTATGATCAAATGAAAATATTGCATATTAATAGTATTTTCAAAAATAGTTCTAAAAAAAAAGTACATCAAAATAAATTTAGTAAAGAAATAACTAATTTCTTAAAAAAAAATGAAAATTATAGTGTTGTGCTTGGAATAAATTCATATAATTCCATTAAAAATCTTAAGCAATTATTAATTAAGTAATTAATATCAGATTAAAGTAATTTCTGTAATTAGTGAATGCTTATTTCTTATTAACATAGTTAATGGCTTTATTTAAACCATCAAAACATTTTTGAAAGTTCCACTTAGTAATAATTTTGATACTATTTTTTTTAAAATTATTAATTTTATTTTTGTTTTTTATGATTAATTTTATTTTTTTTGAAAGATCAACAGCATCATTGTTTACAAAAGTGTATCCATTTATATTGTTTTTTATCAAATCATAAGAAGCACCACATTCTTCAGACGAAATAATTGCATTACCAGCTGCCATAGCTTCATTTATTGTTAAACCCCAATTTTCAGTCCGTGATGGTATAATAAATACATCCGATTTATTATAAGAAGTTTTAAGATCTTTATAATTTTGAAAAGGTAAAAACTGGACATTTGTTAAATTATTATGTTTTGAAAATTTAATTAATCTTTTTTTATTTACACCATCACCGATTATAATAAACTTCGTATTAGTTAACGATATCTTTTGTTTTTTTAGTTCGCATATAGCAGTTAATAGTAAATCAGCACCCTTTCTATAGATAAGTTTACCAGCAAATAAAAATGTAATTTTTTTAGTTAATTGAAATTTTTTTTTATTTAGAAAAAGATTATTGTCAACAACATAGGGAACATTGAATATTTTATTTTTTTTAATATTATTTTTTAAATAAAATTTTTTATTCATTGTTCCAATTGATAAATATGCGTCTATAAAATTGTCAAACAATTTAAAAAATAACAAGTTGAATATATTATTAAAGAAACTTCTATTAAGATTATTAGATTCGTTCCTAATAAATACTTTTTTTTTTTTATATTTTGCTAAAATAACAATTATTAAATTATACCAATTTTTAATATTATGAACCCAAATAATATCAGCATCACAAAAAATTTTTTTGTTAAAGTCAGTTGTTATAGGTAAAAAATTATTTACTATATTTTTTCCAAAGTGTTTTAAAAATTTATAATTATAACCACTTAATAAATCTACATCCCACTTAATATTCTTTTTAAATTCATTATCATAATATTTCTTAACTGAAATATTACTTCTATATAAAACAGTAATTTGTATTCGTTTATTAACTAAATATTTGATCAATGGTGATTGATACTGAATAGGGTGTGTCAGAATATATTTTATATGCATACTCTATATATAAATGTGTATATAATTTTCGTAATTATTTGTTATTAATTAATTAATATTAAATCCTGTTTTTTTAGATATTAACAGTGTAATTGTTTTCTTATCTTTAAGATTTTTAATACCACTTTCAATTTCCAACACTTTTGCTTCAACTAAAAACCTATACCAAAAACCTTGTAAAATATGATAAATAAAACCTTTTTTACCATCCATAAACCCTAATAAAAATAAATATCTATATAAAAAATATAATAAAGACTTAAAGCCAAAATAAGTCTTATTAAATATTGCCTCTTTTATAAATCTTTTATAGCTAATTTCTAATGTTGAATTTTTGCTATTTAAATTAATTTTTTTTGCACTTATTTTAAATTTTTTAATTAATATATCTATTGCTTCCCTAGTTGCATATTTATTATGTTTATCGATTAAAAAATTTAAATTTTTAAGATTATGATCTGCAAAATTATATTTAAAAGTTACCGATCTACCCTTTTTTAGAAACATATGTTCATCCATCCATCTATCTTCAATATCTGCACAATTATTTCTCCATAATCTAAGCAAAGTTAGAGGATAACGACCGCCATACTTTATCCATTTGTCCATAAATATATGTTTTCTTTTTAAATTAATGCCAGTTATGTCATTTGATAAATGGGGTAATTTTATTTTAATTTCTTTTATTAGATTATCCTCAAGATATTCGTCAGCATCTAATCGCATAACCCATTTTGATTTTATAGGTAAATTTTTTAAAGCCCATTTAAATTGTTTTGAATAATTTATAAATTTATTTTTATAAATTTTTGCTCCATTTGTTTTAGCGATTGCAATTGTTTTGTCATTTGAATACGAATCAACAATAAATATCTGATCTGATATTTTCTTAACATTTTTTATAGCTCTTTCAATGTGTATTTCTTCATTGTAAGTTAAAATAATTACTGTAATTTTATTTACTATATTTTTATTCATTTAAATAATATTATTTATAAACTAAAGAAACTATATATAAATTAATTAATTACTCATATAAAGTAATTTAAAAATTCTTAACTGAGATGATTTTAAATAATAATATGAACGTAAGTGTAATATCCATACAAAGATTTCACCACGTTCATTTGGCTAGACAACTTCATAGATTCAAATTACTTAACTCTATTTATTCTGGATATCCATTATTTGCTCTTAGAAATGAATTTGGTATTCCTAAACAAAAAATTATCACACATCCTTATTTTCAATTGGGCCAGATTTTATTAAATAAATTTTTACCATTTTTACCTGATTCCTTTAATTATGCTTATAATAATTTTGCACATAAAAATTTAGCAATTAATGTAGCAAATAAGTTTATAAACACCAATGTTCTAATAGCATCTTCAAGAACTGGTTTAGAAGCTGGAAAAATTATTCAATCTAAAGGTGGTTATTATTTTTGTGATAGAGGATCCACACATATTAAGTTTCAAAATAAAATTTTGAAAGAAGAATATAGGAGACATAAGATTGCATTTTCCGAGATACCAAAATCTATAATCGATCGTGAATGTGAGGAATATGAGACTGCTGACTTTATTTCAATTCCTTCAACTTTCGTTTATGATAGCTTTATTAAAAAAGGTTTTGCATCAAAAAAATTATTTCTAAACCCCTATGGCGCAAATATTAATTTATTTAATTCTAAAAATATTACATCTAAAAAAAAATTTAGAATACTTTTTGTTGGTCATGCAAGCATTAGAAAGGGTATAATTTATTTAATTAAAGCTTTTAATAAATTGAGTTATTCTAATAAAGAATTAATAATTGTTGGTGGTGTTGAAAAATCTATCAAACCCATTATTGAAAAACTTTCAAACAATAATATTAAATTTACTGGTTTATTAAAAAATAATACTCTAAAGAAATATTATAGCACTTCTGATGTTATGGTTTTGCCCTCATTAGAGGAGGGTTTAGCTCAAGTTATTGGTGAAGCCTTAGCTTGTGGTTGCCCTGTTATTGCAACTAAAAATACTGGTGCTGAAGATTTTTTTACAAATAATAAAGAAGGCTTTATTATTCCAATACGCTCTGATGATCATATTCTCAATAAATTGCAGTTACTTATTGATGATAGATATTTAAGGGATAAAATGTCAAATAACGCATCATTACTAACAAAAAAAATTAACGGTTGGGATCAATATGGTGATCGATGGGTAAAAAAAATTAAATCTTTAAAAGTATAAAACAAAATATTTTTTATTAAATGATATTTAAAATAAATAATACACTAGAAGACTCATCAATCAGTGCCTATAAGATATTTATTAAATTTATACTACTATCTATTGGATTTTTTCAAATTATTATTAATAATTTTAATCTACAGGTAATTTTTACAGTTTTTTTGATTATTTTTTTTACTTTTTTGACTATTGAATTATTCTTTAATAAAAAAAATTTAATTTATTATTTTTTTCCAACCTTATTAATCTTTTCAATAAATGTTGTTTTTTTATCTGGGCCACTATTATTTAAAACAATATTTTTACAAAACATAAATAGCAACTTAGTCTCACCACTTTTTTCCTTTTTTTATGCTTGCATGTATCAATTGACTGCTAATTTAGCTTTTTTGTTTTATAAAAAGAGTTATAAATTTATTAATCTTTCAAAATTGATTGCCAATAAAATTTTTAAGAGAGTCCGATTATTTGAAGAACCGAATATCCGTTATATGGTATTTATTTTCTTTATTGTTTTTGTCAATAAATATTATTTAAATTTTTTTGATCAAGGTTTGACCAAAACTTCTAATTTTGGTGATACTGGTTTTAAAATTTTATATAAGATATCTTTATTTTATTATTTACCATTAATTATTTCCTTTCAGTACTTTTTTATAAATAAAAAAATAAATAACTTTACATTTTATTCAATTATACTTTTTTATATTATAAGCTCATACATTTTGTCAATTGCGGCTAATAGAAGATCTGATTTTTACACAATTTTTTTGATATTATTTATCCTTATTTTCTTTTATAAGGTTTTTTTATCTAACAAGTTTGCTCATTTTTCAAAAATTTATATTTTATTTTTAATAATCATAATCGCTTTTAGTAACTTATTCGTGAGTAGCGTTATACTTGATAATAGATCGGATCGTTCCACTTTAACGCCCAAAGACTTAATGTTTCAGTCTCTTAATCGCACACAACAAATAACACCAAGTGTTAATGACAATTCAGATGGTATGAATTATACTAACATTGAAATTATTGATAGACTAGTTCAAATTAAATTTTTAGATTATTGTCTTAAACTATCTAATAATTTATTACCTAGAGATAAGCAGAAATTTAATGAAATAGTAATCAATAAACATTTATCAATTTTTCCTCAAAATTTTATAAATATTTTTTCTAAAAACTTCCAAAAAAGAGATTATGTGATTGCCACAGGTTCAATGTTAGAAAAGGGTGTTTATGGAAATTACCGCGGAGGTCAACTCAATGTTGGTTCTTATTTAGCTGAGTTAAAAGTGTTATTTAATTTTGATATTATCGTGTTTATTGTTGTTTTTATTTTATTACTTTTAACCATTATAGTGATTCAATCATTTCAAATTACCACAGATACTGAAATTATTTTTTCTCCTGTTATTTTTGTTATTAGTCCACAACTCTTTTGGCTTGTTGGTAGTGATGCGTCAGTACTACTTACTTATTTTTTAGTTAGAGGATCATGGGAATTAGCATTATTGTATTATATATTGTTTTTTTTCAGTCGTAAAAAATTTTTAAACTGATCATATGAATATTTTATATTTAACAAATAATGTTTTTACAGAATCTAACTCTACTTACAGAGCCAATGCACTTAAAAGATTGGGTCATAATGTTTTAATTGAAAATTTAACAAATGTTTTATCAAATAATTTTTTTTTTAGAAAAATTAATTTTGATTACATTACTGGCTATAAATTTGTTCAAAAAAAGATTAATAATTGGATTGATATTAATAAAAGATATTTTCTAGATTTTACACCTAATTTAATCTTTATAGATAGTGGAGAATTATTCGGATCAGAAGCAATAAAGAAATTAAAATTTATTAACTGTCCGATTGTATTGTTAAATAATGATGATCCAACAGGTCCTAGGGATAAAAATAGATTTAATAGTTTAAAAGAAGCTATACCTTATTATGATTTTTGTTTTGTTGTCAGAGAACAGTCAATTGTTGATTTTAAAAAGCTAGGCTGTAAAAATACATTTCTTTTTCATAGAGGTTATGATGAAGTTATGCATAAAAAAAAAAATTATTTAGATAAAATATCCAATCTTCATAAATCTGATATTTCTTTTGTTGGAACGTGGATGAAAAATGAAAGTAGAGATCATTTTATATATTCATTAATAGAAAGTGGTTTAAATGTATCAATTTGGGGTAACCGTTGGAATAAATCTGATATATGGAATAAAATTAAACCATATCACAAGGGTGAAGCTATTTATGGTCAAGAATATGCTTCAGTAATTCATGGCTCAAAAATTTCACTCGGTTTTTTATCGCATGCTAATAGAGATCAGATAACTGGCAGATCTTATGAAATACCATATGCAGGTGGTCTATTATGTGCTCAGAGAACTCAAAAACATACTGATTTATTTAAAGAAGGATATGAAGCTATTTTTTGGTCTAATCTAGTTGAGTGTATTTCTGTTTGTAAAAAATTACTTGCAGATAACGAATTGATTAATCGAATCAAAATTGCGGGATATAATAAAATAATTAATGGAGAATTTGGTAATGAAAAGGTTCTTCAAAAAATCATTAATCAAGTTTTTAAAAAATAGAAATATGAAAATTTTATTAATCGGAAATTATAGAGTGTTTAATTCAAGAAGTATGCATTTATCTGCAAAACTAATAAAAAAAATATTAGTTAATTCTAAACATAAAGTCCAAATCATAGAACCACAAATTATTTTTAATAAGATTCCAATTAAATCAAGAATTATAAAAAAATGGTTAAGTTATATTGACAAATTTATTATTTTTCCATTGACACTTCATTCAAAGATTAAAGGTTATGATATAATTCACATATGTGATCATGCTAATGCGTTTTATTATTTTTTTATCAATAACAAAAAACTTTCAATTACCTGTAATGACTTAATTAATATTAAGTTAGCTTTTTCTAATTCGAACCAGAAAAAAATTTCTTTTTTTGGCAAATTATATCAAAGAATAATTTTACACTGTTTAAAAAAAATTAAGAATATAACGTGCATATCAGAAAAAACAAAAACAGATTTATCTAAATTTATAAACCCAAAAAAAAATAATATTAATACAATTTACATGTCGTTAAATGAAAATTACTATCAAATGAATTTATCCATGGCAAAAAAAGAGACTAAACAATTCATGGTACCAGATTTTTTTTTTTTACATGTTGGTGCAGATATTTTTTATAAAAATAAAATAGGCTTATTAAAAATTTTTTATCATTTACAAAAAAAAAAAATATTTAAGAATTATAAATTAGTCATGATAGGTGATAAGCTTTCTGTTGAATTATCCCAATTTATTAAAAAAAATAACTTAAAAAACTATGTTATAAATATTAGTCATGAAATAAGTGCAAAACAATTGTGTGCTTTTTATAATATGGCAGATTCATTAATATTTCCCTCATTACAAGAGGGATTTGGTTGGCCAATTATTGAGGCTCAGGCCTGCGGATGTCCAGTCTTTACAACCAATAAACCACCAATGAATGTTATAGGTGGAAAGGGTAGCACTTATATCAATCCAAACTTCCCCATCAAAGCTGCTGAAATTATTAGCAAGAATTTTCCCCATTCATCAAAAAAAATAAATTTAAATTTTAAGAATGTTAAGAATTATTCGATTGAAAAAATGGCAAAAAAATACAATAATTTTTTTCAAAATTTATGAAAATACTTCATGTTGTGTCTTCTACAAACCCTGATGATGGGGGTGTAATTGAATCTATTAAATTAAAACAATCAATTTACAAAAAATTAAAAATTAAATGTGAAATATTATGCTTAGATGACAGTAGTGATAAGTGGCTAAAAGATAAACGATTACCAATTGTTCATTGTGTTGGATCAAGAAAAATAGCAATAAATAAATACATTAATTTATTTTTTTGGTTAAATAAATATATAAGAAATTATGACCTAGTTGTTTGTGATGGGCTTTGGCAATTTACTAATTTTGCAGTATGGAAAACGGCTACAAAACATAATGTAAAATATCAGGTAATTGTTCATGGAATGTTGGATCCATGGTTTAATAAATATATTTTTAAATATATTAAGAAATTAATATTTTGGCAATTAATACAACATAGAGTTTTAAGAGATGCAAACTTAGTTTTATTTACCTCAAAAGAAGAAAAAAATTTATCCAAAAAATCAAAGTTTTATCCTTATAATTTTAAGCAGGGGATTCTAAGCCTTCCTATTGATAAAAGTCCTTACATATTTTATAAAAAAAAAAATTCCTTCATAAATAAATTTCCAAAATTAAAAAAGAAAAAAATTATTTTATATCTTGGACGTATCAATAAAAAAAAGGGCCTTGATTTATTAATAAAAGCTTTTGATACAGTGATTAAGCACAATAATACCAAAAAAGAAATTCATTTGGTTGTAGCTGGTCCGTATGAAAAAAAATATTATATTAAAATAAATAATTTAATTAAGGATTTAAAATTAGATGAGTATATAACGTTCACAGGACCCCTATATGACAAATTAAAATGGGATGCTTATAATTCATGTCAAATTTTTTGCTTACCAACACATCAGGAAAATTTTGGTATCACTATTGCGGAAAGTCTTTCTATAGGAAAACCTGTTATTACGACAAATAAAACTAATATTTGGAAAATTCTAAATAATTATAATGCAGCTTTTATTAGTAATGATGATTATCGAGGATTAGTTAAAAGTTTAACAAGATGGAACTTATTAAATAGAAAAGAATACAATGAAATGTCTAAAAATTCTTTCCAGTGTTTTAAGGAAAATTTTTATAAGGACAAAGTTATTAATGATTTTAAAAATATATTAACGAATTAGGTTGATAAAATTATTTAGTTAAAAATAATGAAGATTAACAAACTTCTACTTTATTATTCAATACAATAAATAACAATTTAATTGCCTTTAAATAACGTGGTAAAAAAATCTTAGGATTAAATAATATTCTTGCAAGCCATCCTAAATATAATTTATCTATAAAATTTGATATTGGTGCTTGTTTTTTTGTAAAAAAAGAAATAGCTGCGCCAGAGCAAATAATAACAGGTTTATATCTTAAATTCTGCTTTAGGTAATACCCCAAAACTTCCTGTATATTACCACCAAGATTAATAATTATGTATTTTGGTTTTTGAAAATTTATTATATTAAGCAACTTTATATCTTCAATCTTATCTTTATCATATTGAGGTGCTATATATTGATTGAGATTTTTGATGTTAAGATATTTTCTGTTAATTTTTGACTCATTTAAATTTGGATCAATTAAAAATATTTTTTTTTTACTTTTTTTTAAATCTTTGATTAAATTTTTCAATAATTTGTATCCTGAAAATTTTTTTACTTTAATATTTTTTAAAAAACGCAAAAGGATACAAAAATAACCACTATCAAGTAATACAATATCGGAGTTCTGTAGAGCAATTTTATAATTAAGATCTTTATTTATTGAGGATAAACCAGGACCAGATGGCAAAACAACCAGTCCTCCTTTATTTAGTAATTTCTTTATATTAGCATAATTCGTATCAGTAAATTTTATGTCTAAAAAATTTATTCTTTTTATCATTAATTAAATCTTTTTTAAAAAACCAATTATAACTCCAGAAAAAAATTTTGGAGTTATACTGTGCATGATCTGTAGTAAAATATAAACTATTTTTGAATTAAAATAATACCCAGGATCAGGTTTGATAATAAAAGTATTATTTGAATAATTTTTAAATACTTTATTAATTTTATGTTGTGTATTAATTTTATAAAAAGATCTAAAATATTTTTTTCGTCCTGGTTGTGTTTTTTTTAATAACCAATCTTTTATTATTGATCCTTCTAATAAATTTGAAATTAACGACATGTAACTAAATTTGTGGGGTGTACGTAGACATAGAGTCCCATTCCTCTTTAATACTCTATTAATTTCTTTATAAAATATTTTTGGATATTGGATATGTTCGAAAACCCAATCACAAATTATTATATCTATAGAAGAATTTTTTAGAGGAATAATGTTATTTTCAATAAGTAAATTCTCATCAGTTGATTTATTTCTTAATATAATAGGGTCCATATCCGCACCATATAATTTCTTTACATGGGGTTTTAAATATTGGATTGATTGAATAAGTTCAATATTATTTTTATTTTGAAACCAAACACCTTTACCTGCACCTAAATCTAAAACAATTTTTTTTTTATTTATTATCGTTCTTACTCTAAGATAAAAATCTAGTGTACCATCATTAATACTAAATTTTCCTGGCAGTTTTTCGTTAGGTTTAAACATTTTATAGGTATTTAAGTTTATTCATATTTTTACTTAATTTATTAAAAATTTTTTTATAATCTTATCTCTATACTCCTTTGAGAAATTAATATAATTTTTAATAAATGCTTTTTTATATATCAAATTTGAGTCAGGGTTATTTTCTGAAAGTATAAACAATTTGTAGAAACTTTTTTCAAAATCTAATTTATTTTTATTATCAAAGCTTTCCATTGTTTTTTTGTAATTCCAGTATGTAATATCAAGATAATTTCTTTGTTTATTTTTATTTAAAAATTCAAGAATTAAATTTTGATTTTTTTTCTCTAATAATGATTTTTTTGAAAAATGATTTGGTGATAAGGTTATTCTTTTGTAATCATAAGGAGTAATTTCCCAGAAAAAACGCTTAAATTCTAGATTGCCCGTGTAAAGAATAGATAGTGTAAAAAAATTGTAGAAAATTAGACATAAAACTGCAATTTTTAAAAACAATAAATTTTTAGCTGTTTTCATTAATAATATATCTTAATTATAGTTCCTTATATCATGTTAAATTAATAATTTATTCTAAAAATTTATGTTGAGTTTATTTGCTAGTTAAAATTGAGTTAATTACTATATTTAATTTTTAATGATTAATATTTTAAATAATAAATTATATGAAATTAAATATTTTTGTTTTTTATTTGTTATTTTATTAAGTTTATTAAATTCAACACCATTAATTGCACAGGAAAAAATTGCTACTGTAGTCAAGGTTCAAAGTAATGTTTATGCAGTAAATAGTGAGGCTGAAAAAAGATTGTTGAAATTATACGATACGATTTATCTTAATGAAGAAGTCATAACTAATGAAAGATCAAATATAGTTATACAGTATTTAGATAATTCTACTGTAATATTGAAAAATAAATCATCTATTAAAGTAACTGATTTTATCCTTGGCCCTGCAAAAAATTTATTTTTAGGTGTAATAGATAAAGGGTCAGCAATTATTGAATCTGGTAAGATCGCAAAAGATAACAATAGTAAGATGGAAATCAAACTTCCAAATATGTCCTTAGATATTAGAGGGACACGTTTTAATATTGGTCAAAAAGAAGATGGAAGTTATGACGTTGGTTTATCAGAAGATAGTTTTGGCAATGTTGGAACAATTAATGTCTCTTCTGCAGACACAGTCAAAACACTTTTTGATCCAAAGCAAGTAGTCTCTGTTAATTCTGATCAAATAATTGAGAGACCGCAAACAGATATAGAAAAAGACGAGTTAGATGGAGTCACGCAAGACTTTGTTGATGTTAAAATAATTAATGAAGAAGATATCCAAAAAACTCTTGAATCACAATTATTTAGTGGAGACATTGTAGATATAAATAATGATGGTCAAATTGACCTGCTGGATGTGAAGGTGATTAGAGAAAGTATTGTAGTCACCAAACAAGAAACTATAGATTTTATTGTTGAGAATAGTAAAGAGGATAATATTAATTTTTTATCAAATGTTTTAAATGAATCCGATGAAAAAAATGTTGGACAGTCCATAGATAAAATTTTTGATACTAAAAATGACTTAGTAACAGGTGTTCTAACTGGTTTATCCAATACAGGTAATAAGTTTATAACATCCTCAGGTTCAGAAAAAAATAATGAAATTAAAGAAAAAATTTTTACCCAACTATTAAGTGGTAGCGAGCAAAATGAAAAAAAATCTAAGAATATTGAATTAATGAGTAAGATTATTACAAAATCTGATGTTAAATCCATAGAGAATATTGTAAATATTGTTAAAACTTCTAACGCTTCTGAAGCAAACTCTAATCTATCATTGCAAATTTTATCTTCAGTAGCAGATCGACAATCAGAAGAATCAATTTCATTAGAAAACGAAGAACAAACTCAAGTTAATAGATTAATTGAAGAAGCAGTTGCTTCAGCTGCTGCAAATAATAATGCTGAAAACTCTGCTTTAATTGCAAATGTGATTACTAAATCAAATGTAGAAACCATTACTCAAGTAGTTGATAATGTTCAAACTTCAAATGCTAGCACAGCAAACTCAACTTTTTCATTACAAATTTTATCTTCAGTAGCAGATCGACAGACAGAAGAATCAATTTCATTAGAAAACGAAGAACAAACTCAAGTTAATAGATTAATTGAAGAAGCAGTAGCTGCCGCTGCTGCAAATAATAATGCTGAAAACTCTGCTTTAATTGCAAATGTGATTACTAAATCAAATGTAGAAACTATTACTCAGGTAGTTGATAATATAAAAAAAAACAACACACAAAATCCCAATGCTGGTCTTTCACTAGAGATTGTAACTAGTTTAGAATTAACTGCTAATAATCAATCAATTACAATTGAATCTAACAAACAAACACAAATTAATAGGTTATTAGAAGAGGCAATAGCTGCTGCTGCTGCAGAAGAAGCCATAGCAGAAGAGGCTGCAGCCACTTTAGCTGCCGCACAAGCTGCAGCACTGGCAGCACAACAAGCTGCTGATTTATTAGCACAACAAATTGCAGATCAAATAGCCCTCGATCTACTTAATAAAGCTGAACGGTTACAACGGATTGCAGATGGATTAATTGAACAATGTTCAGCCGCCACAATAAATGTAATAGCTATGAATCTTGCACAATCAAGTGCAGAACAAGAAGCTATAGAAACTGAGACTTCAGCAACCAATGCCAACGAGGAATGGGTGATTGCAAACAACATTTTTATAAATTTTGTATCACCTGTAACAAAGGAAGAAAAAAAAAATTATGCTATAGCAAGGAGCAATGCTAATTCATCATTGGCATTAGCAAATAGAAGACTAAGAGATGCTGAAAATGCTCAATCAAGAGTTTCAAATGCAACAACATTAGCGGCTACAGCACTAACTAATAAAACTTCAATATGTGCAAATGCAAACGCTGCTCAAGCAGCGGCAGACGAAGCTTTATCTGCTGCTAGTGCTGCTCGAACAATTTAATATGAATAAAATTAAAAAAACTAAAATATATAGATTTGTTTTTTTTACATTATTTACCCTAGTGGTAATCTTTAATGGGGGATATAGTGATTTATCTATTCAATTTAATTCTATTGCAATATCAGTATTGTTCATATTTTTAATAAAAGAAAAAAATTATTTTGCACATATGCAAAAAATATTTACTAAAAATAAAATTTCAATTTATCTATATCTAATCTTTCTGATATTTTTGATCTTTCAAATTTTACCATTGCCTATCGAGTTAATAAAATTTATATCACCAATAAAATACAATTTGTTAATAGATATGGAGTTTGAGAATAATTTTACATCAATTAGCTTAGATCCGTCTAATTCATTTTTTAATTTTCTAAATTATTTTTCATTATTTCTATACTTAATAGTTTTTAAAAGTATTTTTTATAAAACCTCCCATATAATTAATTTTTATTATTACTTAACTTTATTGGGTGCAGTAACCTCATGTGTAGCTGTATATTTTTATCTAATAGGTAACCCCAACTTTCTTTTTATTGATAATTCAGCTTATAAAAGATCAGCTACTGGGTTTTTTATTAATAGAACAGTATTTTCATGCTTTTTAGTTTTATGTTTATTTACTGGGATTGAGTACTTAAAAAATTTAAACATATTTAAAAAAGATACTGTAAATGACCTTTTTAAAAAAATTTATTTAAGAATTTTTATCTTATTAATTACAATTGGAATAATTACCTCTTTTTCTAGGTTGGGTAATTTTCTTTTTATTTCACTAATCATAATTTATATAATTAAGTCATTGTTTTTTGATAAAAAAAAAACCAAACTATTTTTATATTCTCTACTTATTATCATTTTATTTGATGTATTAATTATGGGTTATTACTTTGGTTCAGAAAAGTTACTCACTAGATATTCTTTTTTAGCTAATGATATGGGTGATTATATAGAAACTTCCACAAACAATAATCTATCAAGAAGCAATCTTTCTTACTTTGCTTTAAGTGAGTTTAAAAATTTTATATTCTTTGGTTATGGAGCAGGTGCTTTTGAGTATTTGTTTAATACAAGATATGAGAATATATCTAATTATTATACAATACATGCACACTCAGATATAGCTGAATTTTTAGGTGAATTTGGTTTAATTGGGTTTGGTATAATTGGAATAAGCATTTTTTTTATATTTTTAAAAAACAAACTTTTGTATTTTAAAAATTTATTACTTTTATACTTTATGTTTTTAATCTTATTGTTTGATTTTTCTTTGCATGTACCAATAATTCAATTAACTTTTTTAATTTTATTAAGTATTAATTTGATAAATAAAAAAAATATTAGTAAATTTTAAGTAAATATTACTCAGTTATGTTTTCTGAGCTTGCTTTAAAACCATCTTGAATAATAGGGTTATATGACGTGAATAATTCAGTTTGTGGAGTTAATAGACTTATAACTCTATTCCATTGAACTAACTTTGTTGGTGGTATGAAAACTATATCTTTTGATTGTAATTTAAATCTTTTACCCAAGACTAGGTTGACCGGATTTGTTACATCAAGCTCAAATACATTTATTTTCAAAAATTGATTATAATCTTCCCTTATAACATAAATTTTTTTAGCATTAGCGGTAAGTTTATTTAGTCCACTTGTAGAAAGTAATTCTGTTAATGAAAAATCATTATTAGGAAAATATATTCCAGGTTTGCTGACTTCACCAAAAACCTGTATTGAATCTGAGTTTCTATCTATAAAAAGCACATCTTCTTTTTTTAAATAAAAGTTTTCTTTTGGATCTCTACTTTGAAAAACTTTATTTAAATTTATTTTATAAACTTGATTATCTCTTCTTAATAAGCCTCTACTTCCTAGCAATTTATCTTGTGAGTTTGGATTGTAGTCAGCCTGAACCGCAGCATCAATTAATCTTATCGGTTTTTGATCAAGATTAATAGTCAATTGATTTCTTACAGCTCCAAGAATATATATTTTACTGCTATTATATTCCTCTATCTTAATTTGTAATGCTGGGTTTTTATAATACTTTCCCAAAACTAAAATTAAGTTATCTTGTGCTTTGTTTATATCAAGACCTTCAACATTAATTTTTCCAATAAAGGGTACGTCAATGTCTCCATTAGGATCAATGGTGTATGAACCATCTATATCATCTGTATCTGTCAAATTAATTGAGATAACATCGGAAGATCCTAAAACATAACTGTAATCATAATTGTAAATATTACTAAAGCTTTGTATAGAGAGAGAAAGCTCATCTAATTTAGAATCATTGAAGTTATTAATCTCAGATTCGTTTAAGTTATTAATCTTGATAATTTGTATTTTAACATCTTTAATTGTGAAGTAATTGCTTAATTTATTTGAACCTGATTGATTTTTTGGTTTTTTATTAATTCCTGGTAATTGTGAACAGCTATATGTAAAAAACAATAAAAGTGCTATTTTGGATAATGTTATATAAAAATTCACGTTAACTTATGAGGTATAATTGTTAAATATTGTGTTAAATTAAGTCTTTAAATAATATAACTTATAAAACATAAAGTCTGTACATAAAAGTTATGTAAATTCATTTAAAATAATTATGAATAACAAATTGAATAATCTATTCGGCATATTTGATTTAGGAGACTTAAGTTTTTTCATTTTACTTGCAAAAAAAAACATAAAAAATCTTTTATTTTCGACGTTTTTGATATCAACAGTTGTTTTTTTAATTTCTCTAAATCTTGAAAAAAAATACCTAAGTGAGGCTACCCTGGTTATAGCTCAAGATGAAAATAAGCTTACAGATATAGAGGAAGCCTACTCTCAGGATACCATATCAAATCGCGTAAATAATCAAATGGCAATATTAAAAAGTGACGAGGTGATGGAATATATCGTCAATGATGAGAAAAACACACTTGAATTTAAAGAACTTTATTCAACAAAAAAAAAAAATATATTTAAAAGAATTTTTACTAAGCCAGTTATAATTAATAAAGAATATATAAAATCCTTACTAACAAATAATTTTACTGTAAAAAATATTCCAAGAAGTGATGTGTTATTACTAAGTTTTGTCTCAAACAATCCCAGAGCATCACAACTAGCTTTAAAAAATATTATAAATTCTTACCAACGTTATGAAGTAGATAGTAAAATACAAATTACAAATTATGCTAATATAAAAATTACTGAAAGATTAAAAGATCTAACAATTCAAATGGACATTGCTGATAAGAAATTAGCTAAGTACAAAGAAGAAAATGACCTAGTTGATACAGGAGACGTCAAGTCCTTGAAGATTAAAGAAATCCAATCATTGTCTACAAATATATTTGATCTAAAACAAAAAATTCAAAAACAAGAAAATGATTTATTATCAGTAAAGGCTGCTAATGGAGATGTGGATATTCTTCTTTCAATAGAAGATTTAAGTGGACGAAAAGAGATATCAAATATCAAAAATAATCTTACTGCTAACAAAAATAATATCCAATCATTATTATTGATATACACAAATAACCATCCAAAAGTTACCCAAGGGTATGAATTAGAAATAAGTCTTAAGGCTCAACTAAAAGAAATTTTAAATGAAGTAATTCAAAAAAAAGTTTTTGAATTAAGTAACTCAAAAAATTTTATAGAAATGTCAGAAAAAGATCTTGATAATGCAACAAATGAATTAAGAGTAATAGAACAAAAAGAGGCAGGAATGTTAAATTTTGCAAGAGAAGTTGAGAGCAGTAGAAAGCTATATGAAAACTTTTTACAGAGAGTTAAAGAAACAAATGAAGCGCAAAATTTACAAATTTCTAAATTAAAAATAATAGAATCTCCAAGTCTACCTAGCGGCCCATTTTCTCCAACACCATATAAGAATTTAATTATGGCGTTAATTTTTTCATTTATAGGTTTTTATGGATTGGTATTTTATAAAGAAATGAATTCATCAATTATAAAAACTCCGGAGGCAATTGATCATTTAAATATTCCACAAATAGCTATTTTACCCAAAGTTGAAAATATAAAAAAAGGGTATCATATTTTGCAAATGTTTTTAGAAGACAGTGAGTCAAATTTTTCAGAGTCTATTAGATCTTCCAGGGCTGTTATTGAATCTAAGTTTAAAAAAAATTCAAGTTACTTAGTTACTTCTAGTAATCCCTCAGAAGGTAAAACTACTTACGCATTTAATTTGGCTTTATCATTAGAAAAAACTTATAAAGTTTTATTTATTGAGGCTGACATTAGAAGACCGTCCGTACTAAATAGCTTTTATAAATTTGACAAAGAAATATTTGGTTTGGGGGAGATAATTTCAAACTCTGCTGGATTAAAAGAAACTATTTTTCAAGTACCAGGAACTAATTTGGATATTGTTACATCGGGTGCAAAAAGATTTGACATGTCTGATATTGTTAATAAAGAACAATTACGAAAGTTTTTTGATGTATTAAAATTAGAGTATGATTACGTGATCATTGACTCGCCACCAGTTCAGCCAGTATCTGATACCTTAATTCTCACACAAGCATCTGATTATAATTTATTTGTTGTAAGGTCAGAAACATCTAGAACATTAGCTTTTATGTCTTCTATTAAAAAAATTCATAATGTTGGAGCTAAAATTGATGGTATTGTTATCAATGATCTAGATACGTCAAAAGATAGCTATTATAATTATAATTATAATTATAATTATAATTATTACAGAGATAAGGTTTAGGCGTGTGTTTAGGTTAGAAAAAGTTTTTCAAAACGACGATTTTTTATTCATAAATCTTTATATATATGTAAAAACATTTGTTCTTTTTTTAACTATCTATATTTTTTCAATATTAGAATTTAATTCGATTCATGATTTGATAAATTTTACTATTTTTGAAAATTCAAAATTTTATAATTTTTCAATATATATAACTATAATATATTTTATAGTATCTTTTTTCTTTAGATTAAAAAAAAGATATGCACCTAATTTTTTAACTTTTTTAAAGCAAGATATACAGCCTTTGTTTCTATCTCTGTTATTAACTTTTACACTATTCTTTTTCTTAAATGAAAATTTTACTATTACTATTACTATTGTACTTTTATTAGTTATTATTATTTTTATTTTATTTATTCTAAAAAAAATAATAAACTATCTATATAATTTTTTAATAGGTGAAAATATCATTCAAAGAAACATCATGCTAGTGGGATCACCAGATTCTATAAGATTAATTCTTAAAGAAAATCTTGATAATATTAATGTTTACAAGTGTTGTTTAGTTTTTGAACAAAATTCAGAAATAATTAATAAACTTAGATTGGAATTTAAAATTCCAACCTTTTCTGATAGTGATGACGTTAGAGCTATTTTGGAATATCATTCATTAGGACAAATTTGGATTTTAGATGACAAAACTAACAATATTTCTCCATATTTAAATAAAATTTTAAAATTTTCAGTTGATCTTTTAGTTATTAATTTAAAGGATAAACCATTTTTAGGAAGTGAAAATATAATCAATAGCAAATATCAATTTCTTAATTATGAAATATCTAGATTTTATGGTTTTAATTTATTTATTAAAATTTTAATAGATAAAATTTTATCTTTATTTTTTTTAATCACAATATCTCCAATTTTTATTTTATCATTATTATTCCTTTATTTAGAAGATGGTTACCCCTTATTTTTCACTCAAGACAGAACAGGGTGGGATGGTAGAAGATTTAAAATCTTTAAAATTCGTTCGCTTAAAAAAGATAAGTTTGACACAAAAGTCCAAGTTATTGAAAATGATAATAGACTTTTAAAAATTGGAAAATTTATTCGAAGATTTAGTATTGATGAATTGCCTCAATTCTACAATGTTTTAATTGGTGACATGTCTATAGTTGGTCCTAGACCCCATATGGTTGAGCACGATATTTTATACTCTGGTTTATTTAATAGTTTTTTAAAAAGACACAAAGCAAATCCTGGATTGACTGGCTGGGCTCAAGTAAATGGTTTTAGAGGGTCAACTCATACAAGTGATCTTATGAGAAAAAGAATGGAGCACGATTTATGGTATTTAAAAAATTGGACAATTTGGTTAGACTTTTACATAATTTTAAAAACTTTTTATGTAATTTTTAAAAGACCTAGTTAAGTATTTTTTGAAATACCAAAAAAAACTTTTGAAGTGGTATTTAATTAGTGTCATATTGACTCACTTATTTTGCTTTTTAAGCATAAATATTGACATTTAGTTAATAAAACTTATGGTTGTATTATGGTTAATATTTATTCTATAAAAGAAATTTTAGAGGCATCAAACAGGATTCTCAAGTCCTCTAATGATAGTAAGAATGGTCTTTCTGAAAATATCCCTCCTATAGGTAAAAAAGTTTTAGAAAATAAAAAAGATTTTAACGTACTGATAGATAAACTCTTACCTTTGAAGAGCAATGATAGTAAAAAAGATATCCCAGAAGTTTTAGAAAAAATTATATTAGAAGCTGAAAAATCTCAATTAAATACTAACAAGACAAAAATCGACACAACTGATCATAAAAAGAAAGAAAACTTATTAGAACAAAATACAATTAATCAAAAAGATTTAATTGATGATCTTTATAAAACCTTTGGAAAAAAAATAAAAAGAAATTCATTAAAATTAATATTAGAACTTAGAAATGATATAATTCATTTATCTAAAAATATATCCTCTCTTAAACAAAATAAGATAAAATTAGAGCAAAATAATATTAAACTAAATAAAAATATCAGTAATTTAAAAGATAAAGAGAGCAATCTACAAAATAATTTAGGTCAAAGTATAAATGGTTTTAACAAGCTAAATTATGAACATAAAAATCTTAAATTAACATTTAACAAACTAGAAGAAAATTTATTAGATAATAATGAAAAATTAAATGAAACTGTTGAAATTAACAATCAATTAAATCATAATTTAAAAAGAAGCAAAGAAAGCTTTAATACACTGTATGATAATCATAAAGATTTAAAACTAAATTTTAGTACAGTTGAAGAAGATCTAAATTATAAAAAAAAAAAATTAAGTATATCGGGTGAGCTTAACGAGAAACTAGAAAATAAGATTAAAAATCTAGAAAACGAATTAATTAAATATAAAGATATTGAGCTTGATCTTAATTCAAAAGTTGAAAAATTAGAAAATTATATTTTTACCTCTAATACAAAAAATGACGAACTTTCAAACCAAAATAAGAATTTAGAAAAAAATAATACTGAGTTAAAAACTAAGATAGATTCAGTGGGGCATATCGATGTATATCTTGACGAGATAAACAAATTAAAGTTAAAAAATAAGGATCTAGAAAATACAATTGAAAAATTGAAATCTTATGAAGACAATAATGATCAAAATATAAATATCATTAAAGAATTAGAAAATAAAATAAAATACTACCAAGAAGAAAATATTAGAATTAGTAATCAATTATATGAAGCAAATAAAAGATTTGATATTATTAAAAGTGAGATTGAAGTATTACAAGACCAAAGATCAAGCCTAATTGCAAAAATAAATTCGGTAAATGATGTAATTAGCAATTCAAAAATTGTGACAAATGTTTTCCAAAATAGTCAGCCAAAAAATACACAAATTATTGTTGATGATCCCATAAATAAGAAAATTGAACCAATCAAAGATATAAATGATGAAATTAAAAATATTTTTTCAAAATAAAAATGAAAAACATAAAAACTAAAATCTATTGTGATATTGCTGAATTAAAACTTATAAAAAAATTTAATAAAAAAAAATTTATTAAAGGTTTTACAACTAATCCTAGCCTAATGAAAAATGCTGGTGCAAAAGATTACATGTCATATTCTAAAAAAATTCTAAAAATTTGTCCAAATAAACCAGTATCTTTAGAGGTTTTTGCAGACGATTATTTCAATATGAGACAACAGGCTTTAAAAATTAATACTTGGGGGAACAATGTTTATGTAAAGATACCCGTATCTAATTCAAAAGGTGTTTTTATGGGAAAATTGATTAAAGAATTAAATAATTTAAATATCAAACTTAATATTACCGCTGTTTATAGCTCTAAACAAACTGAAAGAATTATTAAACTGTTAAACAAAAAGTCAAAAGTAATTATTTCAATTTTTGCTGGTCGAGCAGGTGATACTGGTAAAGACCCTATACCAGAATTTAAGAGAAGTATCTTTTTAGCAAAAAAGTTTAAAAATGTAGAGATTTTGTGGGCCAGTGTTAGAGAGCCTTATAACTTTATTCAAGCTAAACAATTAGGTTGTCACATTATAACCGTACCACCAACGACAATTAAGAAAATTGAAAATTTTGGAAAATCGTTTGATCAATTAACAAAAGAAACTGTTAAAGCCTTTTATAATGATGCAAAATCTGCAGGATTTAACATTTAATTTAAATTTATAATTTATAAAGAAATTATTATAATTTAATTACTTTTGATTTTTTATTATTTTTTCCCAGCTGTAAGCACTATCTAAAATACTTTCCAAATTATTATTGTTTATGCCCAATTAGAAGGAACTCAGGAAATTTAGTTGATACAACTCTTAATGGTAGATTCATCTCAAATAAAAAATTTTTTTAATTATAAAAAAAAGACAGATATTTACAAATTAGGAATTGATGTTGTAAAAAAGTTTATCTAAGGACATCAAGTAGATTGTAATTGGAATGAAAGTAGGTGTGTGGTAATAATTTATGTATAAAAGTTTGAAATTTTCATTTAAGTGTATTATTTGATATGACCTATATTTTGAAATTTAAATATTTACTAATTTCTTTAAAAAAATTTTTTACAAAAAAAAATTTGAACTGTCCTTCTTGTAATTCAAACGACAGTTTAATCGTAGATAAAAAATATTTTATTACATTTCTCAAAAGATGTAAGAATTGTATGTTACTCTACAGAGTCCCAACAATCACTATTGAAGAAAATAAACACTTTTATCAAGAAGAATACACACAAGGATTTACCACTGATTGCCCTAATGATGATGAGTTAAATGAATTAATTACCAATAATTTTAGAAATACTGAAAAAGATTATTCAAAAATAATTGAAATTTTAAATATTTTAAACATTAAATTTGATACAAATGTTCCAACTTTATTTGATTATGGTTGTTCATGGGGTTATGGAAGTTATCAATTAAAAAAAATATTTAATGTTAAAAGTTATGAAATATCTGTATCTAGGGCAAAATATGCTAGGGATAAACTGGGTGTGAATGTTATCAATAAATCTGAGTTAGACTATTTGATGAATAATAAAAAAAAATTAGATTTTTTTTTTATGTCTCATGTTTTGGAGCATGTACCAAACCCATCTGAAACTCTAGATCTTGGATTAAAATTGTTAAAAAAAGATGGTTATATAATTTCATTTACACCAAATGGATCTATGGAGAACAAAAAAACTAATCCAAATTGGTCAAAAGCATGGGGTATGGCGCATCCTACTTTTATTGATGAAAAATTTTATGAAAAATTTTTTAGAAATAATGTTTATTATATTGGATCAAGTAAATATAATTTAAAAAATATTCAAAATTTTACAAAGAATAATCAAAATTATATTGACGACCTTTCAGGCAGTGAATTAATGATCATTGTAAAAAAGACTCAAGACAATTAGCAGTTTTTTGCTTTTGAGTTGATAAAAAATTATGGTTACATTTAGCACTAAACAAAATGAAGAAAAAGATAACATAAGGTCATTAACCTTCTTGCATTTTATGTTTAATAAAATTGAAAATTCAAAATCAAAAAATATTTTTTATGGAAAAAAAATTGAAGATTATAAATTTTTTAAATTAACAGAAGACGAACTTAAAACTAAAATTAAAAACTTTGAAATTAATAGAGACTATGTCTACAATTTAATTAACAGCATTTTTTTAAAGATTAAGAATAATATAATATTTAATGATAAAGTCTAAAATTTTAAAATTAAATTTCTATAAATTCAAAAATAAAAGAATAAATAAAAATATTATCTCTCAGATATATTTGAATATTTTTTTAACTATTTCACAAGTTCTTTTTCCAGTTTTAATGATAACATTTTATGGCTTAGAAGATTTTGGTGTTTGGATTTTTTTAACAGCAATACCTTCTACTTTATCACTTTTAAATTTTAATTTTAGTACAGCTGCAAAGACAGAAATGTCAATTTATTTTAATAAAAAAAATATAAAAAAAGTAAATGAGATTTTTAATAATTGTATTTTTTTAACTTTAATTTTTGTCTCAATACTTTTTTTTTTAACCTTTATTACTATTGACTTAATTAATTTTAATGTAGGGATTTTAAAAAATTTAAATACCAGTGATCTGAAGATAATAATCATATGTATATTTTTATCTTTTTATTTAGATGTTATTAATGGGATTTTTAGAACTGGAATTACATATAGTGGAAGATTAGATATAGACACATATCTTCAAATAATATTTGATATTTTATCTAAATTATTGATAATTATTTTTGGTGTAATATTTGGTGAACTTTTATTTGCATCATATGCACTTTTAATAGTCAATATTATAAAAATATTTTCTTACTATTTCTATTTCACTATTTTTAATAGATTTTTAATCCTATTTTCACTTAGATTAATATCAATAAAGCAATCTATAAGATTAGTTAAGATATCCTTACCTTATCACTTGGATATAGTTTCAGGTTTAATAAAAAATAGTTTTCAAATTATAATATTGGGTATTTTTTTTAATGCTCAAATTGTTGGTTTGGTAAGTACATTTAGAACTTTATTTTATTTTTTACCAATTCGAGTGTGGGGTGTTATTAATAAAGTAATATTTTATGAATTAACAAAACTATATAGTAATAAAAAATATAATTTATTAAAAAAAAATTATTTTGATTTAATTAAGGTAATTTCTATGAGCGGAATGCTTTTTATATTAATTGCAATTTTTTTAGGTAAGTTTGTTTATAATTTATGGATTAATTTTTCTTATAACTTTGATTATTTCTTACTTATATTGATTGTTTTTGATGTATGTATTTTTGCATTAAGTCATTTTATGTCAATTATAGCAAGAGCTATAAATAAATTTTTAGACATATCGTTATTTACAATTTTTATTAATCTAGTTATTTTATTAGTTGCATATGGATTGTTTATTAATCAACAAAGTTATCTTTTTTTATTCATTTTAAATTTGATCGGTTCAATAATAATATTAATATTCAATTCATTAAAATCTAGAAAATTTTTAAATAATCTAAAAAGTTAATTATGAAAATAAAATTTTACCTAAAAAAGTTTAGATATTTTTATTATGTTTATGATATTGTAAAATATTACATAAGTAACATCAATTTCATTTTCAAAAAAAAAAAAATTTACAATTTATAACAGTGCCAAGAACAGGCTGTACACTTCTTATAAATTTGTTTAATAAATTTAAACTTAACATTGACTGGAATAATCATTATGTAAAACCAAAATATTTTACAAATAGTAATTATATAATTTCTATCAGAAATCCATTGGATAGATTTATAAGTGCTTTTTATCATGTAAAATATAATCAAAAAATTTATTATCATAAAAATTTTTTTATTTTATATCCTGAGGTAGACGATTTAGCTAAAAATATTAATAAAAAAGAAACAAAAAAATATATAAGATTGTGTCATCATTTAAATGAGGGTTTATCTACTTTCTTTAAAATTGAAGATATTAAGAAAAATCCTCCACTTTATATTTTTGAATTTTTATCTTTGCACAGAAATATTTATTATTTTTTAAAAGATAGCAATATAGTTGATAAAAAAAAACTTAATAATTTTTTACTTAAAGTATTTGGAAAAAGTCCTAATAAAAAAAAATTAAGTAAAATAAGTGAAAGAAAATTGAAATTGTTTTTGAAACAAGATTTCAAAATTTTTAATTATTTGATGAAGAATAAATCTAAAATTAATTCAAATTTTAATACGAAACACTATCTAAATTAAATTTATCCACGCTGGTTAAGTCATATTTAAATTTAAATACATTTTCATTACAAGCTATTGATTTGTAATTTTTATTCCTTTTAATATCATAAACAAACATAACAAAAATTTAAGCAAAAATGAAACGTGTGTGATTTGACTACGATTTTGTTAATTTAAATCTTAAATAGGTACTGAAAATTGACAGTCGCTGATTGCTGTTGCAATCGACTATTGATTCCAAATTAATATTATTTTATCTATTTTAGGTAATTCTTAAATGTTCTTTTTTGATGATTTTTTATCAAATATTTAACCCATTTAATTTCGTCTTTAATAATGGTGTTCATATTTGATTTTTGAGGCTCCCAGTTTAATATTTTTTTAGCTTTAGTGTTTGAACAAATCAGTAAATCGACATCTCCTTTTCTTCTATCAACTATATTATAAAGACTTTTGACTTTAGTTATTTTTTCTATTTTTTGTAAAATTTCCATGTTTGTATTTCTTGAAGATGAGCCAATGTTTATTATTTGAAATTTTTTATGACTTTTGAATAAATAAGTTGCAGATCTATCTATGGCATTACAAATATCACTAATATGGACATAATCTCTAATGCAGGTACCGTCTATTGAATTATAATTTTTTCCATAAATATAAAATTTTTTTTTTAATAAATTTTTATAAACAATTGTTGGAATTAAATGTGTCTCTGGATTGTGATATTCACCAATAATTTTGTTGTTAATTTTTAAACTAGAACAAACATTAAAAAATCTAAGAATTACTGAGTTTATTTTTGAATTTTTTATTATTTTTTCACATTCTAGTTTTGTTTTTGCGTAGGCACTTTTAGGTTTGATTAAATTTTTCTCATTTAAAATTTTACCTGAATATTTGTAAACTGCTGCTGTACTTGAAAAAATTAAATTTGTTAAATTATTATTTTTCATTGCTATTATTAGGTTTTTGGTGGCTATCACGTTGTTTTGATAGTATTTTTCTTTATTTATTGTCTCATCGACTAACGATTGTGCTGCTAAATGAATTATTAACTTTGGTTTTTTTTTTTTTAAGATGTTAGTTAATTTTTTAAGATTTAAAAGATTACAAATTTCTATTGATAAATGTTTGTTATCTTTTTTATCTAAATTTATAATTTGATATTTTTTTTTTAAATAAAGAGCTAAACACGAACCTATATATCC
>Ga0209309_10000645_pt1 | contig 39781 bp, 15 predicted proteins | sample COGITO_mtgs_1204_2_FD_184807 | JGI IMG/M metagenome (GOLD analysis project Ga0209309, IMG submission 184807) | Pelagic marine microbial communities from North Sea - COGITO_mtgs_120412 (SPAdes) (version 2) | ecosystem: Environmental > Aquatic > Marine > Epipelagic ... | reverse complement strand
GTTCTGAGAGAGAGAGAGAGAGAGAGAGAGATTGATTGATTTGTAATGCAAGGAGTACTAAAACATTTTAGAAAAAAGAACGAGAACGAACCAACTCGTAGTATTAGTATTCGTTTTTGTGTCCCCATGCTGCACTTTTTCACTCACACAACAACTTATTGAGATAATTTACGTTCACATAATCACTCGCGAAGAAGAAGAAGCGCGTGAAGGGCAAAAAGAAAACAAACAAACGAGATATATATAACAGAGAAGAATACATCGAGAGAATCGCACGTAGTCTTCTATTCGCACTCAACTCGACTCTCTCATCTCTCCCAAAAGCTCTTCTCTCTTCTCTTTTAGATATACTCAAAAGAGTTTAAAGGATAAAGAATGGCCGCCACTGAGACAAAACGAGAGGAACGACGGGAAGAAAGAGACGAGAACCAAAAAAGTTCGGAGGAGATGAACTTCATGCAGCGCTTTCACGCGAATCACGGGTTCTCGGACACGCCGTTGTGCGGCCTCGCGTACGCGAAGGAATCTTTCAACTTTTACAAAAAGAACAAGTTACGATTGAAAAATGAAATCTTGTCTGGTTTGACGGTGTCGATAGCGCAGGTGCCAGAATCGGTGGCGTTTAGTTTCGTGGCGAAAGTAGATCCGTTAGTTGGATTATACGCAACGTTTTTTCTAGGAATAATCACCGCTCTCATCGGGGGGCGTCCAGGAATGGTTTCTGGGGCGGCGGGCGCGATGGCGGTTGTCGCCGTCCAAATCATGGAACCGAACGGCTTATTGCCGGTGGAGAAACTCGTCTCTTTAGGGGAAATTGCGGGATGCACGGAGATTACAGATTCGTGCAAATCGTTAAGAGATCAAGCGTACGATAAACGCGTGGAATATCTGTTTATGGTCATGATTCTGTGCGGCATTTTGCAAATAGTTCTCGGTCTCATTCAAGCCGGTCGCTTGGTGCGTCTCATTCCCAACACGGTCATGACCGGTTTCGTAAACGGTTTGGCGATTATAATTTTCAAAGCGCAGCTGGAGTCTTTTCAAGAAGTGGACTGGAAAAAAGGATTCAAAGTGTTTGATTCGACCGGAGCAGGGGAAATTTCATCCGCGGACATTACGCGCGTCTTTGCCGAAGAGTTGCCGGATTTATCTGCGGATCAGTTGAACACTTACGTCGGCGCGATTCTGAGCGAAGCAGACGCGGATAACTCATCGACGATTTCTTTGAGTGAATTCAAGTCAGACAAAGATTTTCTCATTCACACTGGTTACGAGGAACAGAAAACGTGGAGAAGTGCATCTGAAGCATCGACGTGGATTATGCTGCTGTACGTGTTTGGGTCTATGTTAATCGTCCATTATTTACCGCGCTTGACCAAAATGGTCCCAAGTTCACTCGTATCTATTCTTTCGTGCTTGATTTTCGAGCACGCTATAAACAGAACGGCCATAGGAGCAGACACACCCACCGTAGTAGATTTATCTCCGGTAAAAGGAGCGTTTCCGACGTACCACACTCCGGATGTGGATTTAACGACGGAGTCGTTTGGAATTATCGCTCCGTTGATATTTTCCTTGGCGGCGGTCGGGTTGATTGAATCTGTATTAACCTTACAGCTCGTGGATGAAATCTTGGAGGATACGTCCGATGCGACTGGTAGATGCACGCAAGAGTGCGTCGCGCAGGGCGTCGCAAATCTCTTGAGTGGAATGTTCAAGTCTATGGGCGGGGACGCGATGATTGGCCAAAGTACAATTAACGTGAAATCAGGAGGAATCGGAAGATTATCGACCGCTTTTGCGGCGACCATGTTTTTAATATTCGTAGTTGCGGCTTCAAAAGTTATCGAGTTAGTCCCCGTCGCCGCGCTCACGGGTGTGTTGTTCATGGTTGTTATTTACACCTTTGATTGGAGTTGCTTATCCCTCATGACGGGAAACGTTCGATCTCTTTGTATTCCAGGTAGAAGAGAAGGAGAAGACGCGCAGCAAGAAACCACGGGAAATGACGAGCAATCGGCAAAGAACAACTCGTACAGGGTGGATTACGCCGGTCGTCGCCGTCGTAAATGTTTCGCGGATACGACCGATCGCGTGCGTTTGCAAGACACGTTTTTAATATTGTTGGTAACGATCTTGACGGAGCGCACAAACTTAGCCATCGCGACTGGTACCGGGGTAGTTTTCGCGGCACTATTGTACGCGTGGGATAATTCATTCAATGCGCTCGATGTAGTACGTACAACTGAAACTTTAAGCGATGGAACGGAGAGAGCGGTGTATCGATGCTCCGGGGAATTATTCTTTGGAACGGATCGCGCGTTTAAAAACGAGTTTGCGCTTCGCGTCGATCCAAACGATATCGTCCTAAACATCGATAATTGCAGAGTGTGCGACTACTCCGGCTTAGCAGCTATGAACTCCTTGTGCGATAGGTATCTCGCTCTCGGGAAGACTTTGCGAATATCAAACTCCAACCCGGAAAACGCGCTCATCATGGAAAAACTCGGAATAAAATTCATCCCGGCCGTTTTTGATTCCAACGAAGGAGTCATCCCGCCGTTGACGAACTAAAATATTAAATAATAATAGCTTTTAAAGTCATCATCCCATAAAACTAGTTAAAAAGAAAGCGTGCTTTTGGAAGTCGTACTACATATGTGCTACTAACATTAAACAAAAATATGTATTAAACAACACGCTCGAGAGGAAAAGGAAGAGATCATTGTACTTCGTTATCCTTTAATACCTTGGCTACTTCCGCGGCGATGATGTTTGCCCACGCCTTGTAGCCCATATCGTTTGGATGCACGCCGTCTCTCGCGGTAAACTCGCCTTCTCGAATACCATCACCGCTATCCCCCCCATGCATTCGGACGGCATCTCTCAGCGCTTGTAGCGTGGGAGAATTGATAAACAAAGCTTTACGTTTCCCTAGCTTATTCGCGACTTTTTCTTTTTTGTCGTCCCAACAGTCGTTCAGTTTCAAAATAACTTCGCGAAGTGGATTCGGAAATAAAGGCGCGATGTGCAAGGGATTCCCCGGCAACACGACGAGCGCGTCGCTCCCGACGACGCTCTTGATTTCTTTGATCACATTTTCCAACTCGTTCTCGAAATTCTCCCGAAAAAAGATTTTTCCGTGAAGAAAGCACGTTTTCACGTCATTAATCCCGCACAGAATTATCACCGCGTCCGCTTTCCTCGCACACGACGACGACGCTTGTTGTTGTTGTTGTTGTTGTTGAAATTGTTGTTGTTGGAGAAAAAACTCGTTCTGTGCGTTTTCATCCTCCTCCTTCTCCTCCACCTCGTTTTCGACTGAATCATGACCACTGCTATTACTACTCCTACTTCTGCTGCTACCGCCGCTATCGTTACTGTTACTAACGCTTCTTCTACTGTTGTTACTCTCTCTGAGCTCGGGAAGCACGCACGACGAAATATCGCTCAACGCTGCGCCTTTCTTTCCAACCGCAATCCATTCGATCTCCACCGATAAAAGCTCCGCCAATCGCTCCGCGACGATTCTCGCCAGCGCCGGCGTATTCGTCGTGCAACCCACGCCGGTGGCGAGCGAATCGCCCACAATCACCACGCGTTTCCTCTCCTTACTTTTACCTCTTCTTTCTTTTGTCGTCGTCGTCGTCCTTTTTGTCCTCGAAAGCATCATCTTTGTCGCAGAAACAAAAGTACTCTCATTCTGTTCCTCTTCTTCTTTCACTTCTTCGTCTTCTTCGACGAATCCACATCTCGCCAGTCCTTTAAACGACGTCCCTCTCGTCGGCTCTTCTTCGATGGGTTCGTAACTGTAGTGCAAAAACATCGCTTGGGAGAACGTCACGGTCAAACCCGCTGCGAGGAGTGTCATCACGGAAGAGACCGTTGAGCGTGTCAGCGAGAACAACATTGATGTTGTTGTTCTCGTCGTCGTCGTCATCTTCTTCTTCTTCTTCTTCTTCTTCTTCTCCTTCTGGGTTGTTGTTGTTGTTGGAATCTCTTTTTCTCTCGTTCTCTTTCGTCTGTCTGTCTGTCGTCTCTCTGCGAAAAAAACAACAAAACGCACACGTGAGTGCACTTTTCTCTTCTTCACAAAAAATTTTCTTTCCTCTCTCAGACAAAAGAAGCAAAAAGACGTGAGAAGAGATGACGGCGACGACGATTGCATCATCGACGAGGATGATGATGATGAAAATGGTTTCGACCACCACCACCACGAATACTTCGACGCGTCGTCGTCGTACTACTACCACGAAGATGCCTTCAAAAACCACGAATAATGCGTTGTTCTCTTCTTCGAAAAGTTGTCGTCGTTTGGAAGCAACGAGAGGAGGAAGAAGAAGAGAAAGAAGAAGTTTCGCGAGAGGCACGACGAAGAAGATATCTTCTTGCGATCCTCCTCGCGCAACATCATCATCAGAACGAGAACAAGAACAAGAAGAGCGAAAAACGAATACCCCTACGAAGAATGCAATGAATTTCGATGTACCTAAAGTGGTGAAAATTTGCGGCATCACGACCGCGGAAGATTGTCGCGTCGCCATCGACAGCGGCGCCTCACACGTTGGGATGATCTTATGGCCCAAGAGTAAAAGGTCGGTCGATATCGAACGAGCGAAAAAGATCGTAAAGGAGTGCGAAAAGAGTAAAGAAAGAGTGATAACGCCAGTCGCGGTGTTCGTGGACGAAGACGGAGCGACGATAGCGAAGATATGCGAAGAGCTTGGATATAACACGCACGCGCAGTTACACGGCGATTTGGCCAGACAATCTCTGAAGGATATTCCGCAAAAGATCAAAGTTATTTGGGTGTGCTCGGCGGACGAGAGCGGGAAAATCGTGACGGAAATGCCGGGGGAGAGCGAAGAGGAGTTAGCCTCGAGAAGGAAAGAAATGTTATCCGGGGAGAAAGGGTGGAAAGCACCGATTGATTGGGTAAATGGACCGAGGAAAACGGTAGATTACGTGTTAATCGACGGCGTCAACGCCGGATCGGGGGAGAAATTCGAGTGGGAAAACTTAAAAGTTCCCAAAGGATGTTCCAGGAAAGGATGGATTTTAGCCGGTGGATTGACGCCGGAAAACTGCTCCGAAGCGGTCATGGTGTTACGTCCGAACGGTGTGGACGTCGCCTCGGGCGTCTGCGACGAGAGCGGCGTCGTAAAGTCGAAAGAAAAGTGCGACGCCTTCGTCTTCAACGTTCGAGCCGCCGCCGCGAAGTAGTCGAGAGCGAGAAAACGAGAGAGCGTACGTTTAGTTGAGAAGAAGAATAACGTCATCGCGCGAAATGAGAGAGACAAAAGAGAGTTAGAGAGAGAGTTTAGTAAAACACGCACTACTTAATACTAATTTTGCATCGCACAGAGTAATAACTTTGCCTTCATTATGATTTATAAACATGAACACGCATAACGCTCGCGCTTCAGAACACACACACGCTCGTCTTCAACGGCTTTTGCATCCTCATCATCATGTCAAAGAAGAAGAAGAAGAAGACAAAGACAAAGGAGATAAACACCTCGCTCGCTGGTAGCGCCGTAAGAAAAAACGTCGACGCATCCTCTTCGTTAAACGTTGTCGTCGAAACGAACAAACAGAAGCGCGTGTGCGACGTCGCGTTGCGAGCGGGAAATCTGACCTCCTCGGTGAAAGCGTTTTTGCACGTCTTGGACGACTTGCTTTTGATCTCAGACGATCACACGGGGGACGATTCAGACGACGACAAAGTGTGTTTGTTCTCCTCGGAGGAACAACTCTTTTCTTTTCGCAATCTCTCTCAACTGTTGGAGAGAGTGCTCGCGTTGTGTCAACTCCGCGCGAACGCGAAAGCGGTGAAGAAAGTCCTGGGAAAAGTCAAGCAGTTGAACACCAAAAATGTTGAAGGGCGTCGTCGTCGACGAGTGTTTACTGCGACGACGACGACGACTCATCAACTTCTTCGTTTGACGAACGCGTCTTTGCGATGCGCGTATTTTACGTTTTGCGCGGCGGGAGATGCAAACGCAGCCGCAGAGTTACTCCTGATTGAGAATAACGAGGACGGGGAGGAGGACGTCGTTGACGAGAGCGGAAAGAGCGGAAAGGGCGAGAACGTGAGCGGCGTCGAGAAGACGATCGAGAAGATTGGTAAGGAGAATTTAGTGCGAGGGTGTTCGTTCGCGAGGAAGAGTTTCAACGGCGTCGGTGGTGGTAACATGGTCGTCGTCGGCGAAGAGGAGAAAGAGGACGAGCTTTTGTGGCGGGTATTGAAATTAATTCGCAAAAGCAGCTACGACGAAGACGACGAGGAGAAAAAAACGAGGAAGAAGAGCGCGGGAAGACTCGCGCCTAGTCTCGAGATGAAAAAACGAGAAATGATTCGTGCGTGGATGGTGAGCGATGATGATGCTTCTCCTCGTCGCGAAAGAGTTCGCGTGGAAATTAGAAACAGAGTTGAGTTACCCGCGCGTTCGGAAGAGGAAGAGGAAGAGGAAAAAATACACGCCGCCGCTTTGCGTAACAACAATAATAGCTTACGCTTCATCGTTTGTTGCGAGGACGACGGTCGACGGCGACCGGCAAATCGTTTACCGTTGAAACTCTTTCGACCAGTCTCTCCAAACGCTTTGGTACTCGCGCCGGCAGGCTTTCGAGCGCCGAGAGTAAATCGCGTCGATTTGAGTCAAACGGTTGGACCCGGGATATTCGCGTTGACGTCTGTTTTCGCGAAAGCAGAGTGTGAGTTATTCGTTCGAAGCGCTTTGGCGTGTGGACTCGTTAAAGACGACGAGAACGACCAAGAGTCGATGGAGTATTGCGAAATATGCGTGTATAATGCTGTCGTAGAAAATATTTGGCAACGAATTCGCGACCATTTCCACGCCGACGAAGAAGATGCGTTCGAAGACGACGACGACGAGGACGACGACGATAATTCTGTCCACCATTATTGGCTTCCTGTCGGCATAAACCCGCGGTTTCGAATATTCAAATACGACGATAAGAGCGTCTATCGCAGACATCTCGACGGCGCTTGGCCGTGCGGTATGCTCGACGAACAAACCAACGAATTCGTCGTCGACGCGAACGCGCTCCTCGACGGTAACAACACTAATAATAAAGAAAACCAGCGGACGACGCGCCTCACGTTTCTCATCTACTTGACCGATACCTTTCGAGGTGGCGAGACGACGTTCTATTCCGTCGATGATGACGATCATACTAACGAAGAAGAACAGAAGAAAAAAGTCATCGTCGGTAACGCCGTCGCGCCGCGAGTCGGCGCGGTCTTGTGCTTCCCTCACGGAAACGCGAAGAACTCTCCCGTTCACGAAGGCTCGAGACTGTTCTCCTCCTCAAAAAACGACGACGACGGGGACTCTTCTTCTTCTTCTTCTTGTAAATTCGTCGCGCGTACCGACGTCGTTTTCGAAAGAAAGACAAAGAGGAGAAAGAGGTAAAATTTAGTATTTTAGAGTAGTACCACAGTAGTCGTTTTTTGGTCAAACAAAGGAATAAATTTGCCCAAAATTCAATCATAATTTCTCGCTCATATATTGTTTAATAATACTAATAATAAAGGAAGAAGACGTGTACCGTAAGAAGAAGAAGAGAATTCGTCGAGACTTCGTTTGGTTTTGTCTTCTGAAAGTGTTCGTTTTACTAAACTTCGTTGGTCTTCTTTCATCTTTTACATACCAAAAGCATCGTCATCATCTTCTTCATCACGAATTTTGTGCGAAGAAGAAGAATTCTTCATCATGTTCCCTAAAGAAGAAGAAGAAGAAGACAAACGTCGCGTACGTCCTCGTTCGTTGATGATAACGCTCGCTTTAGTAGGAGGAGCGATGCTGATGCTGTTTTATGATGGTTTTGGTGGTCTTCGGTATCATCATCAAAGTAATAAGAGTAATAACGTCCAAGGAGTTCTTCACCGCGTGTCCTTGCAAAAAAAGGTGCCTTTGATGAAAGCAAACGAGGACAAGGAAGCGATGAGCGAAAACTGGCAAACGAAGATGAAAGCGTCCAAGCTGCGCGCGAAACACGCGGAGATGAAGAAGAAGCAAATGGTGGAGAAGTACACGAGAAACGCCGAAACGAGTTTAATGGAGGACAAGAAGATGGAATCGTCTGAAGACGCGTCGATCGGAGGAGAAGGAGGAGCGACGTCGTCGGTGCCCATCGCGAATTACATGGACGCGCAATATTACGGTCCGGTGGAAATCGGAACGCCAGGGCAGAAATTTCAGGTGTGTTTCGATACCGGGAGCTCGAATTTGTGGGTGCCGTCGTCAAAGTGCAAGTTTTCTCAAATTCCCTGCGACGCGCACGAAAAGTACGACAGCGAGAAGAGCAGGTCGTACGAGCCGAACGGTGAGGATTTTGCAATTCAATACGGATCTGGGTCGTTGAGCGGGTTCTTGAGCTCGGATACGGTGCGTTTGGGAAATTCGATTGAAATTAAAGATCAGACGTTTGCGGAAGCGACGAAAGAGCCGGGATTGACGTTCCTTTTCGCTAAGTTTGACGGGATCTTAGGATTGGGATTTAAGGAAATCGCCGTCGACGGGGTCACGCCGGTGTTTGATAACGCCGTCGCGCAAAATCAAGTCGAGAAAGATCAGTTTTCGTTTTGGTTAAACAGAGATCAAGACGGAGACGGTGTGGTTGATGGTGGTGAACTCGTCTTTGGTGGCGTCGACGAGAAGCACTTCGTCGGCGAGCACGTCTGGGTGGATTTGACGAAGAAAGGCTACTGGCAATTCGATTTGGATGACGTGAAAGTTGGTGAGTTTTCATTCATCGACGACAAAAACGACAAGACGACGGTGTCGTTCTCCTCCTCTACTAAGCATCAAGCGATTGCAGATACAGGAACATCGTTGCTCGCCGGACCTTCCGCCGTCATCGATAAAATTAACGACGCAATCGGCGCCGAAAACTTGATGATTCAAGAGTGTAAGATTGCCATTAAACGTTACGGCGAAGAATTTTTGGACGACATCGAAACGTACGATTCGAGTCAAATCTGCGAGAGTTTGAACATCTGTCCAGCTGCCGCTGAAACAAATGCGATTGAAAAAGAAATAAGTGAGCCAACCGGGGTGTTGGCTACGTCTCGAAAATTATTGATGACGACGAGAGAGGAAAAGAAACATCGCAGTCTTCGCGGGGGTCTCTCGCTTTTGGGCGATCTTTTCAAACCGTCAAAGAAGAATGAGGAAAAAGAAACGAAAAAGAGTAAAGTTGCGTGCTCGGCGTGTGAAATGGCCGTGGATTACGCGAAGGAGTTATTGCAAGCGAACGTGACTCGTACGGTTGTTTTGAATGAACTCGAGAAGGTTTGTGACTTTGTCCCGGCGCAGCCGGGTGGACAAGCCGGAGTCGATTGCAACGCCATCGATGAAATGCCAAATATTTCGTTTACAATAGCCGGTAAATCTTTCGAATTGACGCCGAAACAGTACGTCTTAGAGATTGATGATGGACAAGGCTCAAACACGTGCATTAGCGGTTTCATGGGTTTAGATGTTCCTAAACCAATGGGTCCTCTGTGGATTCTAGGTGACGTGTTTTTGGGACCGTATCACACGGTATTTGATCACGGCGGGTCCAGAGTCGGCTTCGCGAAAGCCGCGTAAATATACTATCATTATCTGTTGTACATACAAATTTTATTTTACAAGCTCACTGCTACTGTTCACGTGTTTATGAATATTCTTTATTTTCTCCCGCCGAAGCTTTCGCAGCTCTGGACAAAGCTTTTTGATATGAGTACGGATTATGGTGACGACTGATTGAACCTTGCGAACCGTAACTTCTCGGATCCGACAAAACTGTGAGTGGATGTGGCGTGTTGAGTATCACTCTCTGCGCCGCATCTCGAGTTTGTTCTCGCATTATCACCGATAGATCACCGCCGACGCCTTCTTTCGCTTTGGTCAAAAGCTCTCTATCAATCTGGGAAATTATCAAGGACGCCGTTAATGCTGCATCCGCTTGCGTTAAGCACGCAATCTTGTTTAAATTCTCAGACAGAGTCTTCGTCGTTGAAGTTGTTGTTGACCCTCGCGTTTGAGCTACTTCATCGGCGTAAAAATCAAGTTTACGCTCGTCTTTTTGCGCATCGAGCCAATGCGATTCTTCGTCGAAACTCGCATCTAGACTCATCGTCGATATCGAACTACTTTCGCGAGCTTTAGCGGCGATTATGTCGTACATTTCTTCTCCTTGGAGCTTATAGAATCCCGGTCCTTCTGGTAAAAGTGGATGCGCCGAACCGTGTACGGGTTGTAAAAGATACATGTCACCCAAAGGTGCGTACATCATTTCTTCGTTTAAGAGCGTAGGCATGTTCACGCATTTGAACGGCCGAGGACAGGGAGCCGAGCCCAAAATAGAACGCGTCCACGGAGGATAATAGCACGAAAACGATCGAGGTACGATATCTTTGCCCATGATGACGCCTTTAATGAAATCTCGCTGCAGCCCAATCCTTTGCATCAAATCTTCCGCACCGCGATCGAAAACGTACGGCGACCCGAACGTCCAGATATCATCGAGCGCGTATCGAGGAACTCCATTTCTCAGAATGAGCATCAGACCGAGCAAATACGCCAGAGATCCACCGATTGAATGACCAGTTAATTTTATCCGAGCCTTCTTAGAGCCAAACGTCTTCAAATGGTCTTTACACAATTTTTCAACGCGATCGTACATTCTTTGCGCGCAAGCGTACGCTCCTTGATGGACTCTGATTTCTTTATCCTCAAACGTCGTGGGTGTCCAAGTTAAATTGGTTTGCCACGAGGCAAAGTTGGTCGATCCTTCGACGACAATCCATAACGTTGCGTTTTCCTTGTCTACGCCCACGCAATAGTTCACCGGCATCACCGCATTCTCACCGGCTTCTTTGTTATTACCATTCTTCTTCTTTTTCTTTTGTAATCCGTTTTCCGAAGACGCTTTCGATTTTGCTCTTTGTTTTTGTAACTCGCTTATTTTCTCGCTTTCGCGTAACAACGCCGAGCGTTCTTTCTTCAACGTTTTCTGAGACTCCGAAACTCTGGTGAGCTCTTGAGAAACCAAATTAGCGAGCTCCGTGGCTTTTCTTGCAGCCTCGGCCGCGTTTGGATCGTCAGGTTTTAATTCTCGCATTCTCTTCACCGATGCCAACGCTTTGATGGCTTCATCCGCCGCCGCAGAAGCTAAGCGAATCGATTCTTCTCGATTGTGTCTTTCCTTTTTCAAATTTTCTAAAAGAATTGCGTTGTTCATCTCCGAGTCGGCGGCTTCGGCATCGGTGAAGTTGATATTCTCAACACTCGAGGTTTGGACGAGTCGTTGTTGTTGTTGTTGACTGTCGTTGCCACTAATTTCATCCTCCGAAAGAGCTTCTTCGTGCTCGTGCGAATTCCATAACATGGTCAAACCGTTTCGAGTTAAACCATCCTTTGTCGTTTGGTCCGGAAAATTATAAATCCAAGAGGAAAGAGAACAAGCAATCCTAGCATTCTTCGTATCTTCTTCGGACGCTCGATATAAGGACGAGGAAACCATGTTTCTTAAAGCAGGCTGGAGAATGCTATCCAAGTTATCGCTTCTGTCGGTTTCACCGGTTGATGTTGTTGACCCGACAAAATCTTCCGCGTCTTCATCAATCGCCGCCATCTCTTCGAGTTGCCTCGTCACAATTTGCGAAAGTTTTGCGCCTGGCCACGACGTTAGTTTCGCTAAAGTTTCGGTAATATTCGACGCAACAATCGCATCTTCGGCTACTTTACGAGCCGAGTTGATTTTACTGTACAAACCTTCGTCGATTCTTTTCGTTTCTACCAGTCCCTCTTGTTGTTGTTCTCGTTGAATATCGGTATCGGCGTCATTCTCACTACTCTTCTCTGCAGACTTTTGTGCTCCTGGCTCGAAAAGTTCTCTCAATACCAAAACTTGTCTGGCAACAACGACAGTTTGTTTACGCGAGGAAGCTGAAGCTTCTTTTAATTTGACCTGGGCAGCTTCGAGCGCTTGACGCAAAGCTTGAATATTTTCCGGCTGACTTTCACTCAAGCCGCGTTTACCATTTTCGGAAGATGTCAAAGAAACGTTCTTCTTATACGTCGCGCTTTGACGATACGTTTCGATGCGTTCGCGCACTTTCAAAACGTCATTTGCCGCTACTTCGACGTCTCCAAGCTTTGCTTTTGCTTTGTCTGCATTTTTAATCGCCTCGGAGAGCGCCTCCTTTAAATCGTTGAACGTATCCTCTTCACTTTGATTTTCGGCGGTGATGAAAGCCCCGCCTTCTTGCGCTGTTGATGGTGGTGGTGATGATGATGGTGATCTTGGCGTGCGCGGCGGCGATTCTCTATCGATTTGTAAGTCAATCTCTTGAATAGCGGCTGTTAATTTTTGCAAGGCGTTGTTTGCAACCGCGACGGCGTTTACGTTCGCGTCGCGAAGTTGTTCATCGATTATTCGTTCGTCGTCTTCTGCGTTTACTTCCTCACTTTGCTCAGCTATGCTTAAATCAGCAGCAGCATTAGCAGCAAAAGTAGTCGCCGTTGCAGTCGAGGATGAAGATGATCCAGAAAACAAATTCCCGATCAAAGGCGGAAGCGGAAGACGCGAAAGAAACGCGCTCGCGTCTGGGATCCAGTTTGACCCAGCATTCGTTGAGTCTTCTTCTTCTTCTTCTTCTTTTGTCGTCGTCGTCGTTGTAGTTGTCGTTATCAATGGAGTGGTGGAGTCAGTTGTAGTAGTACTATTTGCCGCGGTGGTAGTGAGCCTCTTCTCTTCTCCTTTCTCGGCCGGCGCTTTCTTGAAATGCCCCATGAACTGATTCGGAGTATCAAACTGTCTTTGCCATTCCCACCTGCTGTCCTTGTTCTTTTTCCTGCCCTCAATATCACCACTGTTACTACTACCGCTACTATTACCATCTCTTCTCGTCTTCTCCCTTTTTCCACCGTCCACGTCCACGGTCTCCGCACCCTTCTCGATTCCAACCGTCAGCGAAGTTTTCTCTCGTTCTTCTTCTTCGACGTCGTCTTCGTCTTCGTCCCAGGAAGAGGACGACGCGCCGCTGAATATATCCTCCAACGTACTCACGGACGCTCGTAAAATGTCTTCCCAGAAAGTACCCGTCCCATCCGCATCCACTGCTCCTTCAACATCCGCCCCTTGGCCCTCTCCTTCTCTCCTCTCGTCGCCTCCGCTCCTCGTCGTCGCCGCGCCGCCTCTTCTCTCGTCGATCGCCGCGGCGCCCGCGACAGAAACCGCGGCAGTGGCGGTCGCGGGAAAGTTTTCTTTTCTTGGCGTCGATTGAGTCCTCCTCAACGCTTTCACGCGTTCTTGCAACTGTCCAATCTTCGCTCGCAACGCTTCTTCGTTCGTGGTCAAATTTTCGCTCACTTCGGCAACCTTTTCGTTAAAATCATCGTCATCCGAATCGCCGCCTTTTCGAGAAGAAGAAGACGACGACGACGAAGAAGACGGGACGACGCGCATCCTCATCGCTCGTCGCTCGCGTTCTCCTCCTCTTTCTCGCGGAGAAGAAAGAAGAAGCGAGCCGCCCGTCGTCGTCGTCGTCGTCGTCCTCAAAGAACGAGAACAAGAAGAGAATCGGAGGACAAAAAAGCCGTTAAGGTTGTCGTTTCGTCGTCGTCGTCGTCCTCGGCGTACGAACGATGGTGCCTTACCCGTCGTCGTCCTCGTCCTCGACAATAAGGTCCTCGTCGTCGTCGTCGAATGACAACGAGAACCACCCCAATTCGGAGTCGCGAGCGACGGAGAGGATGGCAACATTACCAAGCGCATTAAGAAAGTTTTATGCGTTTTTTTCTGACGCTTTTTGGAGAGAAAAGAACACGTGAGTCAGCAAATGAAGAAACATTGAAGGGTGTTCGCTTCTCGGTAGTAGAAGACGACGCGGAGACTCTATTCACGCGCATATAATAATAATAATAATAATAATAATAATAAATGGTACCAAAAGTAAATTACAACGCGCGTGAACGCATTACGCGCACATCTCTCTCTCTCTCTCTCTCTCTCTCTCTCACTCACTCTAAAACAGTTTAATTTCTCTTTTCTATATTCTCTTCTCCCTCTCTCTCTCTCCTTCTCGGTTTCGGTTTCGCTTTCTCTTTCTCTTCTTCTTCTTCTTCTAATACCTGCCCTCCTCCGTTCTTACAACTCGGTCTTCGCTCCTTCCTCTTGTTGATCCGCCAAACACTTCGCGTTGTCGTACGCTCTCACGGGAAACTGCGGGTGCTCTGGAATTTTCACATCCGGCGACGCCTTGATTTCCTTCAAAACTTCTCGGATGGCGGCGTCGAGTTGCTTGTCGGTGCCGTGGAAGGATTCGATGGGTAAGTTTGCTACTGGAATATCCGGGATGACACCTTTTTGCTCGATTAACCACTCGTTACCGAGGTACGGACCAAACGAAGGGATGGTGAACGAGCCGCCGTCGACTAAGGAGCACTCCGGGTTGCCAGAGTACCCGACCGCGCCGCCCCAGGATCTGGCGCCAATCACCTTACCGAGCTTCATGGTTTGGAAACCAGCGGCAAAAAGTTCCGCATCTGAAGAGGACATTTCGTCGATCAATACGACGACTTTGCCTCGGAAAGAGTATTGCATGGTCGTCTCTCCCGGGCCGCTGCGGTGGGACTCAAACATCCAAGCCACTCTTCTCAAGCGTTCCAACACCCACGTATCGATGTTCCCGCCATGGTTTCTTCTCACGTCAATGATCAAGCCACCTTTTCGCAAGTTCGGATAAAATTGACTGGCAAAGTCATCCATGGAATGCGTTTCCGGTCCTTCTTGGACCATGTCTTCGAGATAGACGTAACCGATGGTGTCGTTAGAGTCGTGGCGAACCTTCGCTTTTCTTCTGTTCAAAGCGTCCGCTTTTTGAAGCGCGGAGCACGTCCCGACGTCGAGAGGAACGACGACGACTCTGTCGAGCATGACTAGTTCTTCCTCCTCTTCTTCGCCCATCTTACCCGAGGAAGAACTTTTAGAAGCGCCGTCTGATGATTTGCTACTGTCCGCGTCTTTGGAGGGTTTCGCCGACGACGAGTGCGACCCCAATCGATTCGATTTCAAAGCCGATCGTGCGATATCCGTCAACGGATTGAACGCATTCAAAGTCCCGCCGTTGAAATATTGCTCGCCGGATCTTTTCGGGCTATTTTGTTGACCATCGCCACTGGGAGCCGCGGCGGTACTTGTGCGCGACCTTTTTGATGCCATGGAAGAAGACGAAAGGGACGACCTTCGGAGCGCGTTTGATTGAGCGACGCCCAAACTCGAGCTCGATTGTTGCACGCTTTCAATCATTTCTTGCAACTCTTCCAACTCTGCCATCTCTTCCTTCGTTCTCGGGCCGCGAATGACTTCCAAGAGCACTTGCGAATACGCTTTACCCATTAAAAGTTTCGGGAGAGGATCGGACAAAGCGTTGACCAAAACGCCATCGATTCGAGTGATGATATCGCCGGGTCTCAAATCCACAGCCATCGCCGACAGAGGTGAGTTCGGGGCCATCAACACTTCGGAGGTGTCGTAGATCTTCGTAATGCGCAAACCTTGAGGAACTTGCTCAAATTTAGCGCCCAAGCAGGCCGAACTCTGTCCCATGCCAATTTTTTCAAAAGCCTCGCCGCCTTCGACGTCGACAAAGACGTGTAAGACGGACAATTCTCCCAAAGCTTGCTCGAGAACGTCTCGTAACTCATTCTTGGAGGTCAATCTTTTTACCAACGGACGATACCGTTCCGTAACAGCCGGCCAATCGACACCGTGGAGGTTCGGATCGTAAAAGTTGTCTCGCATCGTGCGCATGGCCTCGTCGTACATTTGCATCCACTCTTCTCTCGGGTTGAGTTTCACCGTCCATGTCTCCGGCGGTAACCACAACAAGGCTTGAGCGAGAATCGCATCTTGATCCGGAGTTTCCGCGATGGTCTGCGCAGACATGAGCGCGACGCCTTCTTCTGTGAACAAAACGACAACTTGCAAGTCGCGAGACACCAAAACGTCGTAAGCGTCCGGATAAATTGGCGTAACGTAGCCTTGCATGATGTCGACAGCGATGAGATAGCTTCCCATGGAATCGTACATGTTTAACAAAATCGTAGCGCCGCTACCGATGATGTACATGCTTTCGTATCTCGCGCGATCGACAAAAGGAACCACCTCGGATCTCTTTTCGATGTTCTTCATCGAAATTTTCGTCGGGTATTTTTGCCCCAAAGTAGGATCAAACACCGTGCCCGCTGCATTCATCTCGTCGCCGGAGAAGAACGGACACGCCAAACCTTCTCTCAAAGGCAAACAGTACAAACTTTCTCCGTCTTCGTAGACCGGTTCAGACCCTCTGGAGCCGTACGGTGAATTTGACCCGGAGGAAAACTGCGCGTCGTTGAAGTAGTAGAGGAACAAACCGTCCGGGGAAAACGTCGGCGATCTCGAGTTCGAGGACGGCGGCGTGATGCGCACTCGTTCGTTCGTCTTCGTGTTCCAAGCATAAATAACTTCAAAGTCAGTGTCTTGGTAGAGAGAGACGTAGGCGAGCCAAGTGCCGTCTGGAGACCAGGCGTATTCTCCCGCGGATTCGGGTTGTAAACCAGAGACGATGTTGCGGACGTTCGCTTGATTGTTATCAGACGCGGAGAGTTTCGCGGACGAGGAAGGCGGCTTGTTGTTGTTCACCTTCTTCTTGTTTGCGTTTACGTTGGCACTCTGTTGCTGCTGCTGAGGGTTACCGAGCGACGCCACGTTCGGAGAGGACGACGACGACGACGTCGACGTCTCTCGAAAGTTTGGCGCGCGCATGTCCGCCTTGACAAACTTTCGACCAGCTTGCATCTTCTTCGTGCGTTTATCCAACACGCGTTGACGTTTGATCAAAATCGACGCCGCGTCGAGCACCTCTTCCTCGTCCGCGCCGCTGTTCTGCATTCGCGACAACAGCGGCATTTCCGAAGAAAAGTCCTCGGCGCCGCCGAGTCCTCCGGCACCGATGGGGTCATCCTCCGGCGAAATTGGCGTTCGGAACTCCTCCGTGTTGACGATGGTGTTGGTGAAATTCACCAACTTGACGTGGCCGTTGGTATCATCGAAAGCGAGCGAGGTGCCATCGGGAGAAATTTGCGAATACGACAAACCTCCTTGAATGGCCCCGTCTTGCGTGACTTGCGCTTCCGACCAATAGCTGACTCCGTTGTCCTCGTCTCTTTCCAGAACGACGTAGTCGTATTCACCACTGGCGTCGCTCAACGCGAGTAACTTAATTGGATCACTCGGATGCGAGTTTGGAATGAACTGCACGTGCTTGTATCGAACCATGCCTTCGTACTGGGTAACTTTTTCGATTCTCGTCCCGAGTTGCGCGACGAGCGGCGAAAAGTAAACCTGACCTCTCACGATAAAAGCGCCGTAAATGCCATCGTCTGAGATGGCGAGTTCGGACATTTCATAAAGCGGATCGGAAAGCAACATGGGCTGCGCCTCGCGGAATTCGGATAAAAGATTAATCTTCAACGTCGTCGCCTCGGAAATGATCACGCCGCCTTCGATTTGAGCCGCGCTCAACGTCGCTGATTTCAAATCCGCGCCAACGCGCATGACGATGCGAGTACCGTCGATGGCATACTCCATCACGTCGAACTCGCACTCGAACGTCAGTTGCGTCTTTTTCGAGCCGTCGTCGTTCATCACCCACAAGTTGGCCACGCCGGTTTTGTCGCTGATGAAAAATACCTTGCCGCTGAGCTTGTCCGTGGTTTGCGGCGACCACGCGCCTCGCATGGACCACGATTCTGGCGTCAACTCTTTCGCCTCTGACCAAGCGGTTCCGTTCGCGCCGACGGCACCTTCACCGCACCATCTCCAAATTCTCGCCTGTTCGCCACCTTCGTACCGTTTCGTCGAGGACGATTGTCTCAAAGGATAAAACAAGTAGCATCCTTTGGGATCTTTCGAGCCTCCGTGCGCTTTTTCAAACGGCAACACCGAAACCTTCCCGGTTAAAGCGTCGACTTTCGCCAACTGCGGATTTCCGAGATCGGAAAATTGCGTCGTTAAAATCAAAAGCTCGTGGTCGCCGGACCATTGCGACAACCCGTACGCCTGCGCGCCGTGCGTGACTTGTCTCGCCACGCCTCCGGCGATGGGGAGCTCAAAGACTTCGAACCCGTCCGCAGCTTCCGCTAAAAACGCGATTCGTTTCCCGTCGGGCGAGAGCTTTGGCACCGATTCGTACGAATAACTGCTCGAAATCCTCGCCGCTGGACCTCCTCTCAGATGCGAAAGCCAAATTGACCCTTCCGAAACGAACACTAAAGTATCGTTCCTCACCGACGGCGCTCTGAAGTACCCCAAATCCGATCCAATCCTCGAATAGTGATTCTCTTCTTCTTTCAACAAATCTTGATTCTCCTCCGATAAGCTCGGTTCCGGTTCCTCGATCGCCTCTCTCGTCGGTGGCGCCGCGCCGCCGAAAATCCCAAACATCTCCATCAGAGACTGGTACGCGTCCTCCTCGCTCGCGCCTTCCTGCCCTCCCGACGAAGATTCCGAAGACGAAGACGAGTCGTCCACATCAGAAGACTGTGCAGTGCCGTTGTTCTTGTTCTTGTTGTTGTTGTTATTATTATTATTCTTGTTCTTATTGTTGTTGTTCATCAACGTTGATGATAAAGTCTTCTGACCGGGAGCGTTTTCGATCGTCGCCATCGTCCCGAGCCGATGGTGTTGATTTCGCGGTTGTCCTTTTGCCGAAGCGACACCATCTTCCTTCGACATCAAAATCATCTTTGACAACGGCGAGGAGGAGGAACCAACCATCGCGCCGGAGAAGAACAAAACGCACGCCAGTAAAACGTATAAAAACGAAGCGTGTATTTTCGCCCTACTCGACGCGTCTCGAGATGAATGCGCCCCCCCGTGGTCGAAGAGGAAGAACGTCTTCTTTCTCCCGTTTTCGACGTCGTCCGATGAGGCGCCTCTTCGCTCGAATCTCTTCCCGTCATCGTTCTCGTCTTCGTCGTTTATGGACCCGAACTGTCTGGCGTACGGGAGGAGAGGATCGCGCTCTGCTGCTTTTGATGATGCACTCATTATTGATGATGTCGTGGTGTTGCTTTGATTGATTGATGTTAGAGTGCGCACGAAAGCGCGCTCTTTTCTTTGAAGGGACGCGCCCTTTTTTTTTGGGGTGATAAACAAAAAAATAGTTTAGGGTTTTATATGTTACCCTAAATACTGCTATGCAGGAGACTAACTCTACTATTACTGGTTTTTTAAACTATGCATACACAAACACGACGATTCAGACGACGAATTCAGCCGCCTGAATACTGCAACGACTGCAACGTCGTAATCGTCGCGCCGTCCTCTTTTACGTCGTCGTCTCGTCGTCCTTTTCTTCAACCAAAAAAAGCTCTCCTTCCTCGAAAAGGAAAGGAAAACGCATTTACGCGATTTGGTGTTTGTTACTACAACTCTTCTTTCTTCTTCGTCTTTTTCTTCTTCTTCGCGGTGTTTATTGTCGTCGGTTCGTACCGAATGCCTCCAATGTCACCCTCTCTTTCGCTCCATCCTAAGTTTTGCGTTTCCTTAGCCCTTTGTTCTTCTTCGTGCGTGGCGAGTTGTAAAAACGCTTTCTTTTTAAACTCGGTATCGAAAGTGCATTTCGGCGGTTCGGATTGGTAGCACAGTTTTTTCGCGAAATCGAACGTTCTTCGCTTCTTTTTCTTCTTGTCCCACGGGTGTAAAATCTCCTCTCTTCGTTTCTTTCTCCTTCTCAGTTTGATTTCCTCCTCCGTCATCGTCTTCTCGAGCTCCAATTCCTCCTCTTCCTCTTTTCTTTTTTCTTCTTCCCACGCGAGTTTTTCTTCTTGCAACTCGTAGTGTTTCGCGTACACGCCTTCCTCGTCGAATTCGTTCACCAGAACTTGACAGTAATCTCTCAATCGTTTCGGCCATCTGTGTTTGCTAAAATCTCTCACGAACGGTTTCGATCCTCTCGAGCTCGCGTTCCCTAACAAAGGTCCGGCTAAATAATGGTACCCGCTGTCGTAGACGTGCGCGTGGTACAAGTGCCAGTGCGAGTGGTCGTCGCAACTCTTCTCGATCGCGTCTAAATAGTACATCTCTTCCAACTTCTTCCCGTATTTCGCCCCTCTGGCGCGTTTAAACTCTTCCTCGGACAAATCCGCGTCCAACTTCCTCGCCGACGCTTGACACGCGTTGCAAACGTAATGCCTCGGTATCGCCGGTCCTCCGTCGTCGACGACATCATCCACCGACCTCCCGATTTCCTGTAACTCATCCAGTACCCCGCGCGTGGCGTCGTCGTCGTCGGCGGCGCCTTCGTCGAACATCTGGTGCGTCGATCGCACGTCGCCTCTCCGTTCGTCGAAATTCTTCGGATCCGTTAAATCTTCCACGATGATTTCCCCGCTCTCCCCGTACGTTTGCTCGATTTTACTTTTATAATTTTTACTCTTCTTGCTCTTCTTCTTTTTCTTCTCTCTTTTAATACTCCTCGTCGTCGTCGCGATAGTTTCTTCTTTTCCTTTGTCTTCTTCTTCTTCCTCCTCGGCGCGAGCGAAGAGGAACATTCCCCTACACGGAGAAGCTTCTCCGACGATTTCGAGGAGAGATGATGATGTCGAGAAGAAAAACGGTCTCGTCGAACGACAAAACCAACGCTCTTTGAGAGACAAAAAGAAGACGAGGAAGGAAAAGAAGGAAAAGAAGACGGGTTGTTTAAAAGAAGAAAAGGACTGAGAGGAACGCGTTTTCATCGTAAAAGTCGTAAAAGTCGTAAAAGTTCCTTCTTCTTTGTCTTCTTCTTCTTCTTCTTCTTCCTCGCTTCTTCTTCCTCGCTTCTTTCCTCTCTTCTGCCTGTGAGATGTGTTTTCTCTGCGATGTCTCTCGTCTCTCTTAGAGAAGAGGCGCGTTTTGAAGTGAAGTCCAAAAAAAAGCCGTCGTCGTCAAGAGTCCGTTCGTACAGAAAGAAATACGAAGAAAGAAAGAAAGAAAGGAAAAAGGAAGACGAAAAAAGGCTCTCGGGGGGGTCGGAATTCGTTTTGGTTTTTCGCGGCCAAAAGCACATAAAAAGCTTCTCTCTTCCTTCTCTCTTGACGCTTCGGTAAGAAAATTAGTCCTTCTCTCTCGCCGCTGCGCGTTCGCGCGTTGTTTAAAAACACGAACGAAAATGCGCGTGAGAAAACGCCTTCTTCGCACCATTTCGCACGAGCTCTTCGACCTCTTTTTCTTCCTCCTCGTCCTCGCGTACGTCCGCGTGGCGCCGTACACGAAAGTCGAGGAATCGTTCAACACGCAAGCAACGCACGACGTGATTTTCCACGCGAATGAACTCAACGTGTGGGACCACAAAGAGTTCCCAGGGGTTGTGCCTCGGACATTTCTCGGGCCGTTAGTGTTAGGAAAAATGACGAAGATTCTCGCGAGAGCGATGGAGCTCGTCGTGAACAGTAATCCGGTGACGAAACGCGTGTTTAGAAACGAGAAGATTTGGGGCGAATTGAAGCACTTGGTGGAGACTTTGAACGAGGAAGAGACGTTCGTGAGAACGAAAATGCATTATCAAGTCATAATGAGGATGATTTTAGGCTGCGCGTCGACTTTTTCCTTGCACAAGTTTCATGCGGTAATAGGGAAGAATTTCGGGAACGACGTCGCGGTATATGCGAGCGCTCTCGCGTTGGCGCAGTTTCATCTGGCGTTTTACGCTTCGAGGCCGTTGCCGAACATTTTTGCGTTCGCGTTGACGACGTTTGCGTTGAGTTTATGGTTAGAAGAGAGGAGAGGATTAAAGATTAATAGTTCGGTTTTGGATACTTTGGCGATAATGGTTGTGAGCATGGTCGTGGCGGTATTTCGGTGCGATAATATTTTGTTGTTGGCGCCTTTGGGGATACACGTGACGTTGTTTCGCGTGACGGATATATACGACGCGAGTTTGCGGATTATCGCGAACGTTATGGCGATGGTAACCGTGATCGTGGCATTTGCGTACACGTCGATTACGATTGATTCTAGACATTGGGATCAGGAATATTTATGGCCAGAGTGGGAAGTGTTGTCCTTTAACAATCCGATGGGCGCGAATCGCAGTCACCATTACGGGACGAAACCGTTTTTGTGGTACGCGTATTCCGCGTTGCCGAGAATGTTATTGATTGCGTATCCGTTGAGTATGTATGGGTTTAAACACGAACGCCGGTGTCGATCGGCGTTTATGATCGCGTCGTTCTTTGTTTTCGCGTATTCCTTTTTAGGACACAAAGAGTTGCGTTTTCTCTTCCCGGTCTTGCCTTTGTTCAATTTCTGCGCGGCGTGCGGGATGCACCGATTGAATTTGAACAGAAAGAAGAGCATAAAGGGAAACTTTTTGCACGCGCTCGCGTGGATGGGCGTTATAGTCAGTTGTGCCGTATCTATTGGTGTATTCGCCAAAGCGTCCATCGCAAACTATCCCGGCGGAGAAGCGTTGGCCGCCTTCCACGAGTTGAACCCGGAACACAACACCTTGGGCCACGTGAGAATACACATAGACGACCATTGCGCGCAAACTGGCGCCTCTCGGTTCGGTCAAGCTTATCACGATCACAATGTCATCGTGTACAACAAAAGGCAAGACCACGAACACGAGGGTCATTTACATGCCATGTTACACGACGACGGTTCCCGAGGGCACGATTGGTTAATCAACGAATACAAAAAAATGCCTGGGTATGAAATCATGCGAAATATAACCGGGTTCACCGGCGTAAAACTGAACAAAAAGTTTCCATTCTGGCCGCCGTTGCTGGTGGAGAAAGACGTTCGAGTGAAAGTATGGAGACGGAGACACGGAGACGCGCGCCACTGGTTCGAAAAAAATAATCGGGAAGACGCGTTCGACCACCAGCAGGAAATGATTTGGGCACACTCCGGCGCTCGCCAACACGACGATAACCATCCGTACAGGAAAGATCCAGGGAACAGACCAGATTCATGGACGAGTAGTGATGATGATAGTTACAAGAAGAACAAATAGACGACGTCAGCAGCTTCAAAAGGATCCTCGAAGACGAACCGGAAAAATTTGTAATACTACCGCTAACGATGAACCTACTCAACTCTTCGTCCAAAAATGCATGCATGCCAGATATTTTTTTACGGTCGACGACATTTTTCAAACGGTCGACGACATCCCCATAATCTAAAAAGGATCGTTGTCTTCTTCAATTTGGTGCAAAAAACTTTGGACGACCGGCGCGAGAAATGGCGTCGTCGTTGTCGTCGTCGAGGTTGTTGTCGTCGCGACCCGAACCCGGTTCGCGTCGTCGTCGAGGGGACGACGCGACAGATCTCGCGGCGGTCGAAGGGAAGGAGAAAAATCGTCGTCGTTTACAAAACGGTCGACACGACACGCATCGAGTGCTGGCGGATTTCAATGTCCAAACAACCCGAGGAGGGACGCTCTTCTTCGTTGCCGCCCTCTTCCTTGTCGCAGTATTCGCGGTGATCTTTCGCGGCGGCGACTCGACGATCGCGGAGAGCGAGGTTCGCGAACAAAACGCGGACGGTGGGATAAGGACCCAAAGACGCTTATTGGCGGAATCTTCGTCCAGAGGTGAGGAAATATCTATTTTGGAGAGCGAAATGACCCCCCGTTTATTTATCCCCTTTCTTTCTTTGCTCGCACGCGCGCGATACGTGACTTTTTGAGGATACCTGCGTTTCGCGAGACTCACCATGTGTCGCTTGACTTCTTCGCGCCAAAACAACAGAAAACTACTTTCATCACGGGTCGAGGATAGCCTCGGTTGGCGAGCAACTCGCCGCGAAGCGCGTATCGGGATTGGAAAACTGCGAACAGACGTGCGATGACATTGGAGAAGCGTGCGCAGGATTTTCATACGCGTTGAACGAGATGAAGTGCACGCTCGTGGCGAGAGGATACTCGTTGAGAAAGAGCGAAGAATCCGATTTTTATCGAAAGAAACGGGTGCCAAAAGCATTCGTAGAGAACCAAAATGCGTTTTTGCCGATGAGCGATTTGGTGGATTCGGTATATACTGCTATAAATGGTACAATCGATGATATCAAAAACGTGTGCAACGCGGATCATCGGTGCGCAGGTTTTTACACGTGTTCTGCTGCAATATCTCGCGAAGATCTCGTCGATGCGTTCAGCGCGACATCTGATGGCGTCGTGAGAAGCGATGAGGACGCGCGGAAGTGGGACGTCATCGAGGCAATAGAATCCGGACAGGGTTTACAAGCAAACGAAGTTGGCACGACATGCGACGCCATTTCTAATGCGCACGCACGCGCGAAAAAGAGGGGAGGGAGTGTGAGTCCAGCGTTGAGAGCAATACTTTCCGAAACAAAGTTCAACGCAGTGTTGTTGAATTCGCTTCCAAAGCCGAGTGCCTTTGTCACATCTCCGGGAATCACCGTCTACTCACGTGCTCTATCAACTTGCGAAGGAAACGCGAACGGTGCCCCGTGCAAATTCCCTTTTGAATACAACAATGAGGAGTATTGGGACGTGGCGCTTGATTTTTCCGACCGACCGTTTTGCATGACATCGCTCCCGGGCACGTGGGGTTACACTGATTGCTTTGCGCAAGACATTATTGGCGCTGTTTGGGAGTTTGGAACGTGGAGTGAGTGCTCAACGACCTGCGGAGGAGGATTTTTGACAAGAAGCTCTACTTGTGTAAATCGAACTGATGGAAACACTCTGGACGATGCATTCTGTGGGAAAAATCCTATAATTTCGAAGGAATGCAACACACACTCGTGCGCAGAGGGTTGTGCGGTCCCTGCGATCGGAGATCGAATACCTTGCGATGAATATTATGCGAGCGACGAGTCAAAATACGCTTCCTTGACATCACGAAGATCTACATGCGAGTCTTGGGGATGCTGTTGGTCACCCAAGCAAACTGTTGGTTTCCGATGCTACCGCAGTACGAGCGTATCGAATGTTCCCGGCTGTGATGTGATGCACGACGCTAGAGAAGGTGACGATCTCTTAAACACGACAATCACAAAATGTGGATCGACGTGTTGTCGAGGTTCAACGAGCACGGGTGAATCTTGCAAATATCATGTTGGATTTGCAGACCCGCAACCGGGTTCGGGTGATGATGGATGCGACGCACTGCGCGCAGAAAACAACACCTACGGCGAGTATCCGACCGATAAAGTCAGCTGGACGTGGAAGGGCCAAGATCTCATGGTGGCAGGTACGGGAGGTTGTGATCACATCACTACAAGTAAGCTGAACACGACAATGAATTGCATGAGTGCATGTCGTAACACGCCTGGTTGCAACGTGATATCGTTCAACGAACCATCTAAAATTTGCAGACTCTCTGACTGCGGGTTGAGACGATCAGAACCCACAACCATGAAAGCGAAGGATTTTAAAGTTTACGTTTGGCAAGCTTCAATTCAACGCCGGTGGATTGTCGGTCCGTGGTCGGATTGTGCGCCGTCGGATAATAGCCAAACCTATGCACCGCGAAGCGGTGATTCAGCTGAATGTGAGCTCACAAAAAGTCGCACTGCAACGTGCATAGGAGAAGCGGGGCAAGCTTTGAGTGACAATGAGTGCTTTCAGTTCCAGCTTTCGAAGCCGGATACATCGAAAACGTGTTATGGTGCGTGTAATGTCACGAGATCTTGCGAAGAACTCGGCACAACGTGGGGAGTGAAAGATATTTTGGCAGATGCTGGGGGTATCTGGCATCATAATGGCGGCGGTTTAGATGGCCTTGGCAACAACGGATTGTTCGGGGGTCATCCATCCTTGCGCAAGTGCGGAACACTACAGTTTGACGACGGTCCAGATCAAAGCTGGGCTGCAATCAATTCAGCTGATAATCATCCAGCTTACATCGCAGGAAAACCTACTGGATGTTTTCAACCTACGAACAAGTGGCAGAATCTTACTAAAGGTGATTATTGGAAATATATGCATAACTGGAACCAAAAGGAGAACCTTTACCCTGAAAAGAATCCCGGGGTTAACTTTGCGACAGCCAAGCAATATTGCGAAGCCGAAGGTGCACGCATGTGTACTGTGGACGAAATTTACTTTGGAGTACCAAGAAAATACTCCGTTCTTACCTGTCCCGGGTCCTACTTGTGGTCTTCTACGGATTGTGGAGAAAACAGCGAGGGTGTATTTGTCACTGAGGCTACCACTGGAATCTGGAACGAAGGCACCGGCCACGGAGTCAGTTCTGTGCCCAGCGGTCCTTCTAAGCATTGCATTAATAAGACAACGGCAGACTATGGGTACATATATCCAGCGTGTTGCTCTGAATATAAAAAGAATCAGGCGAACCCCGCGGGATCTACTGCCTATCTCTATCCCAGTAGTTACAAAAACAAGACTCTGGAATACTTAGGTGTGGAGTATCCTGTCAGCACTTGGGGAAACGCGTCGGAGTTTCAGACGGTTTTTGAAAAAGAAGTCGATGATCAGCGCTTCTTTTTGCGCTTAGAAAACGGTATGGACGGTTTTTGCAATGCTGGTGACTATGGTCCGTCCATCCGAAAAGATTCCAGGAGAATGATGCCCTGTACAGAATACCAAAGTTCGTGCAAGGCAAAGAGAAAATTTTATGCTGATAGCGGGTGCGGGAAACACACCCATTGTGCCGCCGGCATAGGTGCGAAGTACGGTTTTGCAGAAGGGGCACATGTTTGCATTCCGATGTACAGACTAAATCAGGTTCAATTCGTTCTCGGTTCTTCTCCTGCAATTGGGGGAGTGAAGCAAGATGTGCTGTTTGTTGAACGCGGCGCGGCAATAATCCCGGATGAGGCGAAAATTAAAGTTCTGAAGGGTGAAAGAACGGGTTGCGTCGGTATTTGGGATAAAACAGTCGACGTAGCAGCCGAGACTACTTTGAGTAAACAGGGCGACTATATCGTGCGACCGGAGAACTACCCACTCGTTGGTCCAATCTTAAATTTTAAAACGATTGAACGTATAAAGCGAAATGATGTGGATTTCGGTGGTGAGCTTCCAAACGTCAATCAACCGTATATGCTTTGGAAGGACTTTGTTCTGGATGGTCGAAACAAGATTTTTGGATACGATTATGAAGATCCTAGGCACCAAGTTTGCATGTGCGATACCTCCACGGATTGTAACTCACCAACGTCCTGGCACGATCTCGGCAGCCTCGATATCGACAAAAATTATAACCTATTTCAGAGGTACTCTCGGGCGATTGCAATTGGTGGTGACCTTTACGAATCGTACAGTTCTCGCGATTTCTACAAGCACGTCCCACCGTACTTGATACATTCATATGAAAACATGGTTGACCCTCTTCCCGGTAACTGGCAACAGTTGCACCATGCAAAAGACTCGAAATTTGCCGAGTTCTGTGCTCAGCGTTGCGTAGCGAACGACCGTTGCGTCGGATTCAGTTACACAAAGACGAGCATGAGCGGCGAAGAGATAAACTTTGTTTGTCGTATGCGTTCGAAGAGTATCAGGCTTCGAAAGACTTCCGCCCATCCACAAGTTTTCATTCTTAAATCTTTTGCAAGGGAACGTGGCGGGCTTCACCAATGGGATTGGCAACCAGAGATCAATTTCTCTGTAAAAGGTGAAAGAAATCATCCGACAACATTCGCTGAAAAGCAAAAGAATGTCGATCTGAATGGCTTTAATTCGACAATTTTGCCGATAAGCGCAAAGAAGAACTTTGACCCGGCCGTCGTTGACGTGAAAGACATACGCGAGCGAATGGACGCCCGAGAAAGTGGAGAAGGTGATTACAGGTGGAGAAAGTTTTGGGATGTCCTATACGCAACGGTTTCGGGAGATTCAAAAATTTTCCCGCGACTCAGTGCCAGAGCAAGCGATAATCCAAAATCCTTCTCCGTCCAGAATGAAAGCACGATTTCATTCAACACGTCTGCAAGTGTATTCTTTACGGGCGGTCTTTACCTGCATCGTCACAAGTCTACGTGTGGTGGTAATGGGAAAAATTTTCCGTGTGACATCGGAGGACATCATGGAAACAATTGGGGAGGCTTTTTCAGAGATGAATGGTCCGATGACGATGACTGGCGTCAAGTATGCTTTGTTCCACAAGATACCTCGGAATGGGGCGGACCTAAACCCGAGCCGAATCGTCCCATCTGTTACACGGATGGCAATAAAAATACTTGGGGCTATTGTGATTGCGAGGAGATTTCAGACACAAGACACTTTGGTTTCGATCTTGTTTTTCAAAACACGAAATTCCGCGGCGAAGAAGTGGTCATGATTACGGATGAATTACACGGGCCAATTCAGACCATGCGTTGCACAGCGGGCGGGGAGTTACTTTCTGAATGTTCTTTCTCTGGAAATACGTCTCTCTGCCTAAAGAACGAAAGATATTTAAATGAATGGGTTTCGTCAGAAACGCTGTTTCGCGAGCCTGCTGATTATTATGCGAAGATTCGAAACTTTCCAACCCGCGAATCGCACCCGAATTTAAAAATCCTCTGTCCCGCTGGAGAAGTGCTCACAGGACTCGCATTTGCAAATAACGAGACTGATCCCACGAAGCAAGGAGTGTTGGCACGTTGCGGGGTCCCCAGTGGTTTTGCGCTCGATGGAGATGAAGGATGGACAAACGATAGCACGCTCCTTTCTAAAGGCATAAATGGTGCACACGAGCAAGTCCATCACGGTGATTTTCGAAATCTTTTCTACACCAACTGTCCGGATGGTTTTGTTGCAACTGGTATAGCTCTACAGGGTTTGCAGCATAAGCAGAACAATCAATGGATGGGTTGGTACGGTGAAAATGAAGAAAGACATCTCCGCTGCGCGAAAGTGATTCGCACTGATCCAGATCCGGACGAAGGGTACGCACGTGTATGCGAGCAAAGAGACTGCTCGACATCGACACAACTCATGACTCGCAGCGAAAACTCACTCAATGACTGCATCGCGGCGTGCAAGAATGAAGACTGCACCGAAATAAGCTACGATGACGCAACGAATAATTGCATTTTGTATGTGCAACTATGCAAAACTTCAAACACGCCGCATGGTCGAAATGTGAATAGCGAACTAAAAGCACCAGAGGGATCCTCAGATTTCGGCAAGAATATTTTTACACCAGTTGAATTTGAGCATCCAGTCAAGAAAGCAAATTTAACGGCGTTTGTAGTGAGTTCACACCCTCTTCACAGCTTTTTTAACTCGAATAAGTTGGCGTGGAACACCGCCCCGTGGAGCGTTTGCTCTAAACCCTGCGGAGTTGGTTCGCAAAGTCGGAACGTGTTCTGCGCGCCAAAAGGTAGTTCGATCGAGGATTACAGTCAGGCGGAGGATGCTCTCTGCGGAGGTATTGCACAAAAACCAGCGACGTATAGAAGCTGTAACACTTTCAGCTGTCTTCCGTGGTGTCGGTCTGAATCGGCTGTGCGCAGGCCGTGCGCTTTGTACGAAAGAAGTACTCGCAGTGCGGCTCAAAGTGTAAGCATTCGAAGACAAACGTGCGAAGATTCTGGCTGCTGTTTCGCCCCTCGTCGGAACAATACCGATTTAGAGTGCTACGCGAAACCAGAAGACTCCGATTGGTGGAAAAGTTCTAAGTGGACCCCGCTTGCATGGGAAAAGTGTACAAAAGCGCCGCACGACGTGTGCTTAGAACAAGCAGATCGCAACACAAAAACACGAGAAAATATCTGCGCAAAAAGTGATGGAACTATCAGTAGTCGAGCGCAATGCGAAGCTGCTGAACCTGCGAACCTTCAATCGTGTCTAAAACACGAAAAGTGTCTACAGTGTGAGAACGAGTGCGAGCACGGCACATGTGAAAAAGTCATGCACAAAAGTTCCCCATGGAATTGGCACAATAAGTGCACTTGTCTCAATGGCTGGACCAAAAGTGGCCAATCTACTAATGGTCCGTGCTCACTGAAGATTGGAGTAGATAGCATCATCGAAAACGAAGAAGGATACGGATTGGTTGGCGACGCCACTGACTGCTCAACAAATCCGAGCTGGACAACGGGTGATTGGGGAGATTGCAAAAGGGCAGTACCCCCAGCTACTGGTGGCATAAAGATGAGAGACGTTTCATGCTCTGCGAATTCGCAGTGCTACTCTAACCACGCGTGCAACTCAACGACGAAACCTAGTGCCATTGAGACGTGTACCTTTACTGCAAGCGCAGATTTGGAAACTTCTTTGCCACCTGCGATGGACGACGTGCTCAAAAATTCCGTCGAGTATTCGAAATTGTCACACGCGATGGATAAAGACGACGATTTTGTATTTTATGAATTCCGCGGCGCACCTGCGAGTCATAGCTTTTCTGCCGCGATCTATACATGTGTGAAAGTTTGCAAAGATTCGGTTGGATGCATAGGTGTAATGTTTGAACCAAAGCTAGGCGCAACCATGGGAGAATGTTCGCTTATTTTTCGTGGTTCGTTGAAGTTTCAGACTCTAGAAAGGAGTTCTAAGTCTCACGTTTTCATGAGACGCGGGTACCTGACCCAGACACCCCAAGGAGGTACTCAAGAGGCTAGAGATCTTTACGATGCGGTGATCGGCACGGAAACATGGTCGGAAGAATTGGAAGAATTGGTTCTGGATTTGAATGAACAGGACGCGAAGAATACCTCAAGCATATTGGCAGATGATCCAGTATGGACTTGGATTCAGAACCAAAGGGGTAAGCAAGATGTGCCACTTCGTAAGTCATTTCTCTCGCTTTCGATGCCGATGCATCCGCGAGTAATCGAGCATGTGCGATATTTAAGAAATTTCTTGACTTCTTTCTACGATGACGACAGCATTGCAGATTTGGTTTTATCGTTTGCCCATAAGTACCGTAATTTACGTGGGATCATGAACTCAACGACAGCGCGAGAAGACGACCCATCCGTGTGGACTACCTCGAAAGAATTTCAAAGGATGTGTCGCATTAACAAAGGACGAGACAACTGGAACTCAGCACCACTCTCCAGAACTCCGAATCCTTCTCCGCTCGCGGCTTTGAAGTATTTGTTGGAGAAGAATGAACAAAGCTATGCTTCGTCAACTTTTGACGTAACTGAGGCTCCTTGGCCATTAATGTCGATACACACGATTGCGCATATTCCGACAGATGAGTGCGAATGGATTTGGTCGAGATATGAACTTGCCGAGCCCGATAAGAAAGAATTTGTAGACGCTGACCGGACACCAGGGTTGGCCACTTCTTGGGCACACTACTCTGATAATTACATGCGCTATGAAGTTCAATGCATGGAATCAAACTGGCACAAGGATTCTCTCCCACGAATATCCCAAGATGGTGGAATGTGTGGTCGTCTGGCATACATGGCTGTGGGTAACACTGGATGTCGTGGGAGTCCATCTACTATGGTTGGACAACCTATGCACGCGGCTGCAATCGCTTTTGACAAGGCCCCCGATGGGCATTGGGAAATGGATAAATATAACTGGATTTATAGCAGTTATTGGACAACTTTTGAAAATCCTATTCAAACCGATGATATTTCTGGTCCAATAAAAACACGAGAAACGTCTATAGATCACGCAGCTTCCATACCTTTGGCCATGAATGTCGGTCTTGATTCGTATGTGGATGTTCGTCTCGCGATGCATTTGTTTCGAAGTGTGTATTACAACGAGGGCAACTCTATTCTACCCCGCGTTACTAATATTCTTTTGAGTGCACTCGAGACGAATCCACACGTTCCAGAAGCTTGGGAACTGATTTTTACGCATCTGGGTATGACGACTTTGCAAAATAACACGTTGTTCCAAAAAAGCTTCGAGCAATTCAAGCCGATTGCCAAACACTATCCAACTACATTCAAAAAGCTCATAACAGCGGCAGGATCTTTGTTTGAATGCCCGAGAGGAGTCACAGAATCTGGTCCAATCAAGTGGTTGGAAGACACCATAGATTGGCTCGCCACTTCGGAAGGCGGCGGAACGTTGGGAGAACTTAGTTTGAAGCTCGATATGTACGTTGAAATCTTACCGTGTTATAGAAGTGCACACGGCTCAGGAATGGATATCGTTAGAGCTTGGGAACCGTATTTAATCGCCGCAGCTTGGAATGAACCTCTTGGTATTACAAAGGATACTCGAACGTATTACGCGCGATCAGATGGTCCCACATCGAAGGCTGCTTTTGCTTCTATCTTTAGATTTCTCTTTGGTTGTGGACCAACGTCTACTCGTGAACAAGCTGTACAAAGTAGAGACTTCTGCAGCGCTTCGCTTGCTGGGACGAACCATACAGAAATACTCGATTATCTCGAAGAGTTGATGACAAAAATCCCCCACGGGCACATTGCGAAGATGCAGTTTAACGTTCCTCCGTTTTATCATCAGTGCGGTAATTCAAACAGTTATCCGGAATTCGAAGCAACTGGTGCAGGCAACGACGCGTGGACGATTTGGATGCGTACGGGTAAGGTTTCTCCTCGCGCAGCTTTTGGCGCCGTGTTGAGTATGCTCGGAAAGTACAAGTCATTTTTAGGTCAGTGGAACTCGTGGGTGGATGAAGAGAATGTGTACTTGGATGGACTCTCGGATCCGCTGGGGCTTTATGCAAATGGTTGGATGAGTTACAAATCGGAAAGTATATGGACGGAATTCAAGAGATGTGCCGGCTTTTCTAGGAAACGTATGCGACGCGAACTCTTGGATGAAGGAGAACATTTTGCTTCCACGCCATCTCTTGACTCACAAAGCGTGATCAATAGGACGCATACACTTACCATCCCCATGACGTTTGCGAGGAAGAACCGCGAAGACTTTGCGCAACACCAAAGGACGCTCAAAATAATGCAGGACATGATTGATAAACATTTTCCCGTTCCAAGTGGCGACGCTGAAGATTTGACTTTAATTCCAAATGGGCGCGCGCTCTTGAACATACCAAATTCGGTGTTTATCTCGAACGATGTGGCTCTTACGGAGCAGCTCGAAACAGACGCGCAATTTGACGATAATCTTGAAGGCTCAGAATCAGAAGTTTTAAATGGGACAAGTATACCTTCTGACTCCCAAGAGACTTCTACAAAGGTTGATCCCGTGATGAGTGAAGCGTTTGACACGACTGAGTGCATGTTAGGTTGTATCATGTGTATTCCAACACCATGTGGTCCGAATGCTTCAACAGCTTCGTGCGCAAACTTGACTGCCTGTGATGTATGCGCAGAGTCTTTCTCTTTGCAAAACAGAGATGGCAATATGGTTTGCATTAAGTCTGGCATTTCGCCGATGCAGGAGAAGTTTACCTTTACGAATGGTAGCGGCACAAATGGATCGTCAACACCTGAGCCGTTGCCACCAAGCCCGCCAACTTTAGCACCAGACCTCCCTCCAACCCCGCTCTTTCCGAGTCAACCACCAAGCCCACCACCTCTGTCGCCAAGTCCACCCCCACTTTTACCACCTCCATCTCCAAGTCCGCCGCCGGCTCCGTTACCGCCGCATCCAGAGCCACCACCACCTCTGTCACCTTCACCGTCACCGCCACCTTTACCGCCGCCGTCCCCTTCTCCTCCGCCTTTTCCTCCTCCGTCACCATCTCCGTCACCGCCACCTTTACCGTCGCCGCCACCAACACCACCGCCCCCGCCATGTGTGCAAACAAACTCCTGTCCTTCTCCTCCACCCTCACCACCTCCAGTTCCATCATCACCGCCGTCACCACCACCGCTGTCGCCCCCGCCATTACCACCTCCAGATATTGAAATGTTGAGTAGCCTATTCGCTCCTCCCCCTTCTCCTCCTCCAGATGATGCTCCGCCTTTCGTGGATGACGATGCTGTACCTACGGCGCTAAGCGCTAAGGCTCCATACCACGATGAAGAGGTTCATAACACGAATCAGACTTATCCAACAAGACAAACTTCGAATGATGAATCGCTATTGCCAGAGACGTTATTCAGCATGCCCAGGTATAATCCAAACACGGGCTCAACTTACAAGGGCAAGTTTCAGAATCCGATGAAAGATGCAGATTATCAGGGCATGCTCCTGGGTCAGGCGCTTCCAGGTTTCGTTCTCGCAGGATTTGGGTTACTGTTGGCGATTGTTTCAGTTCTCTTGACGGTTGCAGTGTCCATTACAAAGTGTTTTGGTATTTGCTTCGATTCTTGCAACAACGTGTTCAAACCGAAACCGTTCACAACGAAGCAGCTGCAAACGACGAAGTTAGTCATCTTTTTCTTTTCGATCATGAGCTTGTTTGGATTTGGTGTAATAGTTTCGCAATTAGTAGAGTTAGGATCGCGCGAACATTTGTTGACGATTGCGAACGAGTCTGTGTCTGAGATGCAAAATGCGACATTGGAGATAGAGAGAACCTTGGGAGTAGATGGAACTGATACGAAATTGTTAACGTACTCAGAGTTTGTTTCTGAATTGAATGACGATATTGATGATATTAAGGAAATATACGGAGCTGCTGAAGACTTGGTAAACGAGCAGCAGTCGTTGATTCAAGGCATTGCAGGGGCCTGTGCAGGGGGCATGATCGTGACGATACTTTTCTCTGCCTTTCTTGTCTACAAAGATCAATGGAAGTTGCTCATCATAGTGACTGTTTTCACATCTCTATTTATGATTTTATCATGGATTTCCTGGGGTTTGCTTACCATGGTGGGCACTTTTTTGAACGATATGTGCTGGTCGATGGAAGAATTTGTTAAACCGGATGGTGAAGTGCGAATGGACATGATGGATATCTTACCATGCGTGAGCGCTAAGGCCGCCGTCGATACCATTGGCATGCTTAGAAATTCGATTTTGGAAAAAACATACGAAGCGAACCAAATCATCGTCGATAACAATCCACTTCGGGAGCTCCCTTTACTTTGCCAGGAGTACGTGGCTGTTTCGGTGAATGAAACCTGCAGTCCAACTGGGAATTATGCCCAAACAAACTACGCCAAAACAGTATGCTCAGCGAAAGATGCGGGCCTGTTGAACAACGACATAGATGCCAACGGTTACTACTTTTATCCCGAAAAAGGTTGCGTTTATTCAAACAGTACTTGGGATAACAATCTTGGTTCTCGTCGACACGTAGTTGATGCGTCTGACTTTGAACGCATGTATGCCGGTAAAATAGCTTCATCGGAATATAATCGAGCCAAAGATGCCGCCGAACACGCATCTCGTTTGATTGGAATCGTTCCGGAGACACAAAAATTAGTGACTTGCGGTTACGTAAAGGATGCCTTCCGAGCGATTTCTGTAGAATGTGACGCGACTATTGACAACCTCAAGATTATGTGGGTAGGAAATGTTGTCTTGGCGCTCTCCTTATTTTGTGTTTGGTCATCGTACGCGGTGGCCATTAACCGCTTATCGAACCGCGACCGTCTCGTTAATTCGATTCGCAGTGCTCCTTCTTTGAAAGAAAAATTTTGGGCACCTTCGCCAGTCGACGATGAAACTCTGTACTCCGGCTCTACTTTCGAGCGATCTGCAGACGGAAAAAGCTTCAAACAATATGGCATGAAGCCAGTCGTGAAGACGCTTCGGGCCCTCTCCATGCGGGAAAAAAGAGAGGTTTCGAAAGAGGAGGCGTTCAAAACAGTTTTTCATCGCGATTAAAACGCGGTCATCTTCGGCAATCTTAATACCGAAGTTCTTCTCAATTTTATCGCAAAGAGTATTTTTTGTCGGCGTTCCAGTATTTCTTTGAATTGATAAGAAAACGAGTTCGTAAACAATCTATCTTTCTCATCCTTTCGCCATCGTGCACATGCCGCCCATTTTTCTTTGAAGTAGGGGGCATCTTTCACAATATCTTCGTAGGTTTTCACGCTTCGGTAAAGATTAGAATGTATCCCATACACTTTGTATTTATTATTCAATATATCAACAAGTCACGCATCACGCATCACCTTTTTTTCATTTCTAAATAATATTAACTCTCTTCTAACTTGAATGGTCGTCTTTATCGTCGGCGGCAGAAACGGCATCATCTTCCTTCACGGCTAACAACAAACGCTCTCGCACTTCGGATAACTGTTGTATCATTCGCTCCGTGACGTTTTGCGGTGGCGGCGGCGGCGAAGGCGGGGTCGCTTTCGAAGTAACTTGCGCTCGAGCTCGTTCGAGTTGTTGAAGCAGAGCGCCTACGGCAAACGTTGACGTCGTCGTCGTCGTCGCCGGTGGTGGTGGTGGTGTGAGAGGAGGAGATGGCATGGGTAAAGCGACTGTCCCCGCAGGAGCAGGAGCGACAGGCGAAAGTTTTTTGGCGGCGTTATTTCGAGCCTTTTCGATCGTTTCGAGCATACTTTCGATTGGTGATGATGTTAGTTCTGTGTTTTTTTTCGCAACTGTCGCTCGCGCTGTGCCAAGTTGTTCCATCATGGTTGATATGGCTACTTGTGTCGCCGTCTCTTTCTTTTGCGCCTCTAATTTTGCGCGGTCGAGCGCGAAAAGCATTCGTTCAACCTCGTTCTGAGGAGATTGAGAGAACGGTGCTCCTAGATACGCCTGGTTGTAGATGTCGTCGTCAGCAGCGTCATCGTTGGTCTGAAACGTAGCCAACGTTTCCGGAGAGTTGTAAATATCATCGTTGTCATCGTCTTCTGAACTATCCTCACCGCCGTTCTGAAACGTGATCGAACGTTCGGCGTTATTAGCAGCCTCTTCGGCTCTTCGTATTCGTTCATCATCTTCTTCTTTTCTTTTTATACTTTCTTCACGTCGAAAAGATAAACTCATCTCTTCTTTTCTTAACGAGCTTAAGCGTTTGGCGTTTTGTTTCCAAATTGCGTTGATCTCTTTCAGCTTTTGTTTCTTCAATTCTTCTCGACAACGCGGTGTCATGTTCGCAATTAAGCGTCTTAACTTGCTCATCTGAAGAGTTTTAATCTTCACTCGCAATTCTCCAATCGCTTGAACGTGCTTTTTGAATCTTTTTGATATTCTCGTCGTTGCGTTCGGTTTGAAACTAGGACTTCCTCTCAATTCTTTCCCCGTCGTCCAAAAAGTTGCCTTCATCCGCTGAACAAACGGGGGTATTTCTACTTTCCCGCCTAGAAAAGATCCTTTTCCTCCTGCCTTCATGGCTTTGAAGGATTTCATCGCTCCCATCATATTTTTCACGAGTAAGTGTTTGTTCGATAGACGTTGCACGGCGAGCAAGAGTGCAATCCATAACCCGAATAACGCAGTAGCGACGATCGAGTTACCCCGCCACAGATACGTCAAGTTCGATATAGTTTCGTCGCACAAAGGCACCGCACTCTCAAATGCTTCTTTGACATACTGGCACGTGAGAAGCTTTTGAGTGTCAGGAACGATATCCACGAGCGCAGCGACGGAAGAGGACAAGTCTACAGATTCCGTATACGGAACCCGAGGAATCTTCGACGGCAACGAATTCTCGCAGCCTTCTTTATTTTCGCACACCGTGTACGCAGCTTCAAAATTGACCGCAGAAACTGTATGACCGCGCGAACCAAACGCGCTCCATGATGTGTTACCGTAACCACAGCTCCCGCCGACACCTTTCACGCTCGGCCAAAATGTCATCTCGCCAACGTTCAACTCATCATCCAGAACGCCGTTCATATAAGCCGAACAGACCGTTTTTGCGTAATTCGTTTCGGCATACCTCCCTGCAGGATCGCACGTTAATTCAGCGCTCACCTCGACATATTCGTGGCAAACCAATGGTAGGCCCATCAATGGATCGTTCTTTACTATGCGACGGTTTATTTGGTATGCCCTATCCGCAATTGTTGCCCTCAGGATACCAATTGAACTCACCGCAATTGGCGCAGATATACATGGCAATATATCCATCAAATCTACGTAACCCTCCCCTCCAGGTTCGATGAATACTTGCATTGAATAACACATATCATTCGTCATCGTACCCATCATCGTGATGCCAGACCATAACAACCAAGCAAAACACGTAAAAATAGATATCACTATATTCAAGACGATGACGAGCTTCCATTGATCGATGTATACGAAAAATGCCGCTAAAAATGCGAGCAAACTTATGAACACGCTCAGTGTGATTAGCGAGAACTGTATACCTGTAGAACTCGACGTCAATCCAGATCTGACACTGCTATACGAGTCTTTAATGGTCGCGATGTCTTCGTTAAGTTTTGTGACAAAAATTGTTACATTCTCGAGTACATTTTCGCGCGAAAGAACCTCTTCTATTTTCAAAGTCGATTCCTCAACTTCAACCACGGATTTAAGCATCACGTCGCCGAATTTAATCATGGAGTTTTTCACTCGCATTCCTGTCGTCAATACGGCGATACAACCGACAAACACCACGAGCGACAACGTTATTATTACTTTCTTCATTCTCTTGAGTTGTTTGACAGTGAACGGTTTCGGTCTGATAATTATCGACCACGCTCTCGGGATTATAGACTTGCTCCGCTGCATTTGTCTAAGTTGTCTCCTCGTGTATGCAATTACTGTACCAAGGACTATAAATAATCCCAAAAGAGAGCAGAAAAATGTAAATAATGCAATCATGATACCTGGTAGTGCTTGTCCGAGTAACATGCCCATATAATCTGGATCCGCGGCCGGGTTTTGAAACTGACCTTGGTATTCCAAACCAGATCTTGGATTATACCGCGGCATGGAAAAGAGCGAATCCGGCAGAGCGGTTCTACTAGATGCCACGAAAACCTTATCAAACGGATCTTCGTAGTCATCTGTGATAGAAGTGTCGTAAACTTCGTCTAGTGCGAGATTTCCAGAAGTATCCGTCGAAATCGGCGATGGATTTGGGGCTAAAGTTTCCGAAAAATCGATCAAAGGCGGCTGTGGTGGAGGTTGCGGTGGAGGCGATGATGGTTCTACGAGCGGTGGAGGCGACGAGGGAATAAGCGGTGGCGGATTCGGCGGCGGATTTGGCGGCGATGCCGGATTTGGTGGCCAAGGCGGTGGACTAGATGGTAGTGGCGGTTGTGGGGAAGGAGGCGGCGAAGGAGGCGGCGAAGGAGGAGGTGGAGAAGGTGGAGGCGTTGGTGATGGAGGCGGCGATGGAGGCAATGGTGGAGGTAACGGCGGAGGTGGTGGGGGATAATATTTTGTCACTGATGTTGGCGGTACGACGGATGAAACCTCTAAAAGACCGTTTGCTTGGAACACTTGAACGACTGCCGAAGATTCTGATTGAATAATCGTGTCTTCGATGTTTTGCACTTCCTCGACGTAAAGGACTGCGATGCTAAATTGCACGTGAAGCGAACCGGACAAAAGCGAACGTCGAGAATTCCTTCGACGCCGCCCTTTCTTCGAGGAGGTGGTGTCTGTGATACTATCGATAGTAACTTGTGACGGAAGCACACCGAGCATGTCCGCAATTGCTTCTATAAATGCATGCTGCTTTTCCTCGTCAAATTCTTCCGCAGAGTATCCCTCGACATCCATATCTGCTTGTACGCCCACTTGTGCAGGCGGTGGAGACGGCGGCGGAGACGGTGGCGGAGACGGAGGTGGTGGCGGAGACGGAGGTGGTGCGGGAGGAGGTGGATTTGGCGGAGGAGGACTCGGCGGGGGGGACGGCGGAGGCACAGGCGGAGGCGCGGGAGGAGGTGGACTCGGCGGAGGAGGACTCGGCGGGGGGGACGGCGGAGGCACAGGCGGAGGCGGTGACGGTGGAGGAGGATAAGGTGGTGGTCTGGGAGGAGGTGATGGTGGTGGTGGTAAAGGCGGCGGAGGAGAAGGGGGAGGAAGAGGCGGAGGAGAAGG
>Ga0209309_10000638_pt1 | contig 40066 bp, 28 predicted proteins | sample COGITO_mtgs_1204_2_FD_184807 | JGI IMG/M metagenome (GOLD analysis project Ga0209309, IMG submission 184807) | Pelagic marine microbial communities from North Sea - COGITO_mtgs_120412 (SPAdes) (version 2) | ecosystem: Environmental > Aquatic > Marine > Epipelagic ... | reverse complement strand
AATTCCCGTTTTCACCACCTTTAGTTTAGCAATGCCATTATCGTTTACGAAAACGCATTCAAAACGCTCTTGATCTGAAGAAGCTACAGTTTCCGAAGCTGGTACTTTCATTGCATTTTTAACGGAAGATGTATCTGTCTTTATCACGATGGAACTAATGGGCACTGCTACTGCATTTTTGCGTTGGGCAGTCATAATGTCTACCGTTGCAGTCATGCCTGGACGAAAAGGCGAGTAGTAATCTGGCTTTCCTTCAGTTAAATCCTTATAAGAATCTTTAAGGATTTTCACCTTCACCCTAAAATTCGTAACCTGATCTGCGGTTAGGGCTTCTCCTGCGGAGTTTGCGATTTCGGTAACCACGCCCTTAAATTCCTTTTTAAGATAGGCGTCTACCTCAACTATAGTGGTATCGCCAATTTGTACTTTAACGATGTCATTTTCATTTACGTCTACCTCAACTTCCATATTCTTGAGGTTGGCCACTCTTAAAATTTCGGTTCCCGCCATTTGTTGGGTCCCCACCACACGTTCGCCCAACTCTACGCTAAGTAGTGAAATGGTACCGCTCATGGGCGCGTAAATGGAAGTTCTGCCCAAATTATCTTGTGCTTCATTTACGGTTGCAGCTGCACTTCGCACATTGTAAAAGGCAGCATTTTTAGCTGCTTCGGCAGTTTCGTACGCCGCAAGAGCCTTGTCCCAATCTGATTTTGAGATGACCCCTTTATCAAAAAGGGTTTTGCTTCGATCGTAATTGGATTTTGCCTCTTTCAAGGAAGCTTCAGCTTGGGTTAGACCGGACTTGACATTTTGATAGGACGCTTGGGATCGACTCACCGCCGATTGTATCAAATCGGGGTTTACTTTGACCAACAGTTCATCTTTTTCAACCTGCTGACCTTCCTTAAACGGAAGCTCAATAATTTCGCCCGACACCTCACTTGAGATCTTGACCTCAACTTCGGGTTGGATTTTACCAGTTGCAGAAACCGTTTCGGTAATATTGATTAGCGCGACTTGCTGTACATCTACTTCTTTAAAATCGCCTTTTTCACCAAACAGACCAACTTTTGATGCCACCACCATTGCGATGAGCACAAGAATGATAACTCCAATAATGATTTTGGTTTTTTTGGTCATAGTTTTTAAAATTTTAATTCGGTTACCGGGACTCCAAAATAAAGTTCGAGAACCTTTAATTTAAATATATAATCGTATTTGGCATTGTTTAAATCGATCTTAATATTGTCATATCTGGTTTTGGATTGACTAAAATCAAACGCATTGGTTAACCCCACATCATAGCGCTCTTTCGCATAGTCATAAGCCAATTCTTGAGATTCTAAAGCCGATTTGGCTGCCTCATAAGATTGACGCGCCCCTTTGGCATCAACATAGGCCTGATACACGTTGGACTCGAGATCCAATTCGGCTTGTTCCAATTGATATTCCGAACGTCTCAAATTGATTTGACTTCTCTTAACATTTGCTTTTGTAGAGAACCCGTTTAAAATAGGGATATTCAAGCTCAATCCGTAACCAATACCATCATTTTGGTAAAGTTGGTCTATAAAACTATCTGCCCCCACTTGGCGCGCAATGGTATTTGGAAATTCTCCAATTACAGCTTGGCCAGTACCTTCAACCACCCCAATTTGCTCTACCACTGTTGGCTCATCTGGATCTATATCTTCCAAAAATGAAGTCGCATTGGTATATCGCGTATCATAACCAAAGAAAGCAGTAAGCGTAGGCCAATTATCACCTTTAGCAAGCTGAATGTCCTTTTTGGCCAATTCGACGTCTTGTTCGGCAATTTTAATTTCAGATCTATTACTTCGGGCAGAGGACATAATTTCTGAAATATCCTTTTCTGCAATACCGCCATCAATAATTTCATAACCTGGATCTTCTACATCAAAGCTCTCATAATCCTTTACAAGCAGTAATTGGGCTAAACTGATCAAGGAAATTTGAATGTTATTTCTTGAGTTTACGATATCTTGTTGCTCTCTGGCGTTGGTAGCTTGAATTTCCAACAAGTCGCCTCTTGGCAAGGAGCCAGCATCTACAAGTTGTTGTGTTCTCTCAATTTGTGCATTTGAAACTTCATTTTGAGACAGCAATGATTCCAAATTCGCCTTATTTAAGAGCACTTGCAAATAGGCATTCGCCACAAATAGCGAAATGTCATCTTTCATTTTTGACAAGCGGTATTGACTCGCCAATTTTGAAAGCTTCGCACGTTGCACTTCTCTAAGATTTTTTAAGCCATTGAAAAGTGTATAGCCCACATTGGCGCCTCCAGTAACTGAAAGTAGGGTTGTGGTTTGTGCATTATTTGTAACAGGGTTAAAACTCAATCCCGTATTTTCAGAAATGCTACTGCTTAAATTGATACTGGGCAAAAAATTCCCAATAGCAGCCATACGCTCTATATCTGTCGCTTCAAGGTCCAGTTCACTTTGCTTTATGGAAATATTATTCTCCAGTGCGTACTCTACACATTCAATGAGTGACCATTTTTTCTCTTGTGCAAATGCACTGAGACTAAATAAAACTAAAATTAAACTTACTATTTTCTTCATAATTAATCTATATGTATCAATTTGTGGATAAGTGTTACACCAAAACAAATAATTATTGCTGAGCGTAATCTGGAATGCCTTGAATTTGGTTCCACACCTTAATTTTATCGCCTTTGGAAAGTCCGTTTTTAACTTCAACAATAATTCCGTCAGAAACACCCAACTCTACATCACGTCTTTCGAATTCTTGATCACCAGTAGCGATTTCAACGAAGGGTTTTTTGGTCTCTTTATCATATTGTACCAACGCTTCCTTTATAGCCAAAACATCTACTGCCTTATTTAAAATAATAGAGGCATTGGCACTTAAACCCGCTCTTATAAATGTAGAATCTATTTTTTTGAGACTACCTTTAATTTCGAATTGAATGGCACCATTTTCAGCAACCCCCTTAGGAGCTATATAATCCAATACTGCCTCGAATTTTTGATCTTCAATGGCACCCACAGTGATTTCCAAAGGCAAACCTTCTTTAATTTTACCCACTTCACTTTCGTCAACTTTTCCTTCAAAAATCATTTGGCTCACATCGGCCAAAGAGGCAATGGACGTACCTTCATTAAAATTATTGGCTTCAATTACTTGATTTCCTGCCTTTACTGGAACATCGAGCACCATGCCAGAAACGGTTGCTCTCACTTGCGTTTGTGCACTGTTGCCTACGCCACTGGTGGTACCTGTTTTGATAATGTCATAATTTTGGGCAGCGCTATTGACATTGATTTTTGCTTGCTCAACGGACTGTTTTGTTTGCAGGTATGCGTTTTTAACCCCTTCAAAATCATTTGCTGAAATCACGCCTTTGTCAAACAATGATTTTTGTCTGTCGTAATTGGATTGCTGCGTCTGCAAATTAATCTGCGCTGTTTGCAAGGCTGTTTTGTTTGTGGCAATATTATTCTTGGCACTAGTTAAGGAGGACACATTGGGAATCACCTGAATTTGAGCAATCAGATCTCCGGACTCCACATATTCTCCTGCTTCTATATAGACTTTTTCAATAACGCCTGAAATATTTGGTTTGATCAAAATTTCCTCCTTAGGCACAATATTACCGGTCGCCACCGTTTTTACGGTGATTGTTTCTGTAGTTGGTGATTCGGTAGTATAGGTAATGGGGTTTTCTTGGTTCTTCTGCCATAGATAAATTAATGCTGCTCCAAACACTACAACAATTAAAATAAGTAGGATGACGGTTTTCGTTCTTTTCATTTGTATTATTATTTATTTCTTTAGGTCTCTTTGAACCTCCAACCCACCTTTTATTTGAAACTATTTTTGTGTGCTTGGAGAACTCGGTCGTTTTAGTTGATATTCAATTTATTCAATTCTTAAGGCATCTACAGGTTTCATTTTAGTAGCACTATTTGCAGGTATTAAACCTGCTAAGACACCAGAAACCACCAAAATAATCAGCGCAGTGAACACCACTTGCATGCTCACGCTTGGGTTTGCAAAATTATCTACAGGCCCAACATTATCCAAAATGGTGTTCATGACATAAATGACCAGTGCTGCAAATGAGATTCCCGTCATTCCTGAGAGAATGGTCAATATTAAACTTTCCTGTAAGATTTGTGATTTGATGGTCCATGGTGAAGCCCCCAAAGCCCTTCTCACGCCAATTTCCTTGGTACGTTCTTTTACCACGATGAGCATGATATTACTGATGCCAATAATGCCCGACATGAGTACCAAAGCCCCAACAAAATACCCAACAAAGCCCAAAATGGTGAAAAGCCCGTTGACACGCCCAAACTGTTCGGACAAATCATAATGCCCAATAGCACGATCATCAGTAGGGTCGATTGTATGTCGTGTTTTCATTAAGTCGAAGACTTGCTGTTTCAGTTTAGTAATGGAGGTGCCATCAATAGCAGTAATCGCCATCCACCCCACATCTTCGCCTTGATTAAACGCTTGCCCAAAGGTTGTAAATGGAATGTATATGGTATTCGCCTCTTCCTCTTGATCCCCTTGACTGTTACTCATTTTGAAGGTTCCCACCACCATAAAATTAACCCCGTTAATTTTAATGTAGGTTCCTAAAGCATCTTCTTGAGTATCATATAAACTTTTGATAACCCCCGTACCCACCACGCAAATTTTACGCTTTGCCTGGATATCCGAATAACTCAAAAATCGCCCTTGCAACATATCCATGGGCTGTTGGAAAATGTATTCCGGGTAGTCGCCATAAATTTGAAAAGCACCTGTATGCGTGCCTCTAGTGACATTGTTCGCACCTTGAAATCCGCCGAGGGAATTTCTAGGAGAAACATATTTTAAATCTGGTATTTGAGATTTAATGGCTGCCACATCATTAATATTATAACTAAAACGCCTCCCCTTTGGTAATCCTTTATAAGGTTTTGAGGTTCCTTGCGCCCACATAAACATGGAGTTGGTAGCAAAATTTCCAAACCCAGCGGTAACCCCATTGCTTAAGCCATTGGTTAGAGCCAACAAGAGCACCAAAATGGTGATCCCCCAAAACACACCAAATGCGGTTAATAAGGTTCTAAATTTATTGGCGTTTAATGCTTCTAATATTTCATCCCAACGGTCTCTACTAAACATATTATTCGTCTCTAAGTGCTACAATGGGTTTAATTTTTGCTGCTCTATACGCTGGAATAAATCCTGCCACCGCACCAGCAAATACCAATAGGAACACTGTGGTAAGTGCTATATTGAAATCTACTTGAGGGTACTTTATAAAATCGCTCTCTATTTGAGGTCCAACAAGCTCCAAAAGGCCAAGACCAAAAACGAGTCCGAACAAACCCGAAAACATGGTTACGAACACTGCTTCTTGTAAAATCATGCCTACAATAGACATTGGCATTGCTCCCAAAGCCTTGCGAATCCCTATTTCCTTGGTACGTTCTTTAACGATAATGAGCATAATATTCCCAACACCAACAACCCCAGCAATGATTGTTCCTATCCCCACAAACCAAAATACCGCTTGAATGGTGGCCACAAGAGAATAGATTTTTTGTGCCTCTTCCAAGGTGTTGTTCACTCGAATGGCGCTCACATCATCTGGTGCAACGGTATGAATTTCCTTCAATTGGTTTTCAATTCCTTGAGAAAGCGCTTCAGACCTAGCCACAGCCTGATCGAAATTGTCGTCCATTTTCATGGTAAAAGACATATTTCTAATGCCTTGCCCCGCATTAAATACTTTCTGTGCAGTGCTAATTGGCGTATACAATTGGTTTTCCTCCCGTTCACCTCCGGGATCAAAAAAGACACCAATTACTTTAAAATTCATGCCATACACCGAAATATTCTTATCCATGGCATCTTCGTTTTTGAATAAATCGAGTTTCATTCGATTTCCAATCACTGCGACCTTTCTATTTTCGTCCACATCAGACTGGTTGATAAAACGTCCTTCGCCTATATCGGCATTTTCAATAAATTGGTTATCGGGCAAAACCCCGTTAATTCTATAATTTCCTGATTCATTTTGATAAGATACCGTACCACCCCAAACCATATAGGATTTGGAACGATATTCTAAATACGGGTCATACTTTTGCTCCACCGCGTCATAACTTTGATTGGTAAGCTGAATGTAACGTCCTGGATTTAAACCTTTATAGCTTTTGGATGTTGTGCCACTCCACACCGAGATTTCGTTAGTGGCATCTTTTTCAAATTGAGATTTTACACCGTTTTCAATGCCCTTACTAAACCCCAACAAAATGACCAATATAAAAATCCCAGAAGCTACTGATAGCCCCGTTAAAAACGTACGTAGTTTATTTTTACTTAAGGTTTCGAATATTTCTTGCCAGCGCTCGATATCAAACATGAGAAGACGCTCTTATTTGTTCTACAACACTATCATCTATAATGAGACCATCCTTTAAGTTCACAATGCGTTTGGTCATTTGGGCTATATCATGCTCGTGGGTTACGACCAAAATGGTTTTCCCTTCATCATTGATGCCCTGAATCAACTCCATCACTTCATATGAGGTTTTAGTATCCAAAGCGCCTGTAGGCTCATCGGCCAAAAGTACTTTAGGGTCGCTTGCCAATGCTCGAGCTATAGCCACACGTTGCTTTTGCCCCCCCGATAATTCACTTGGTAAATGGTGAGACCATGGTGCCAATCCCACTTTCTCTAAATAGTGCATGGCCCGCTCCGTACGTTCTTTTCGCTTGACGCCCTTATAATAAAGTGGCATAGATACATTATCTAGAGCACTCTTATAATTTATTAAGTTAAAGGATTGAAAAATAAAGCCCAAAAATTCATTTCTGTATTTGGCTGCTATTTTTTCGTTTAGATTTTTAATTGGAACATTATCTAGGGTGTAACTTCCTTCATCGGCTTCATCCAACATGCCCAAAATATTCAATAATGTAGATTTACCTGATCCTGAAGACCCCATGATGGAGACCAATTCACCTTCCTTTACATCAAAATTAATGCCTTTAAGAACATGCAAAGAGTTGCTGCCCATATGGTAGGATTTATGTAAATCTTTAATACTAATCATAGTAGTGAATGTTAAGCGGTACAATATTAAACAAAACACTGCGCCAATTATGCTAAGTATTTGTTAAGAGTGTTGATGGTGATGGTATTCTTAAGACGTCTAGATAAAATAAATGTTACACAAAACTTCTATTTATGCAGTTTTTCCTCTTCGGAAGAATTTCCAGTATATCGCAATGCCAATGCCAGCAACTAAGAGGTAAGGAATCGACATCAAGTACATGATTCCATCATTAACGCCTTCCGCAGTAGATTGTCCTTCCTCACTTTCTAAAACCGCTCGGCACATCGCACATTGCGCATGAGTTTGAAGCATGAAGACTAAGGAAAAACAGATAAAGATTAATTTGCGTTTCATCTCGAAGAATCAATTGTATTTAAGAATGCAAAGATATGGTTCTTAAATTTAATTTTGAAACAAATGCAATCGCTTTCAATCCACCTAAATAAAAATGGTCAAGTTTTTAAAAAGGTTACCAAATCACCTACCCAAAACTTATTTGCTCATAATTTTATTAATTCTTCTGCCTAATTTGCGTGAAGCTTCCATGGGGATTAGATGACCGGATTTACCAAAACTCATCAGTCTCACATGGTTTAGATTGGGCAGGACCTCGTTGTGAATGGCCTCCGTATCGATAACGGGATCACTTTTGCTACAGATAACAAAGGTTGGGACATTTAGGCTTTTCGTCGCCCATGAAATGTCATTATTCATGCCTGTATTGATCCACCATTTCCAAGTGTTGTGCTCAATGCGCAATTGACTGTTAACCGCATAATCAAATTTTACAGACTTTAACTTTTTACAAGTAGCATTTTCTACAGTTATGATCGCTTCCTCCTCATTGGGATGACGCAACATTCGTTTTTTCTCAAGGGGTTCCATATTCTCCACAGTGGGTGGAGATGGCGCAATAAGAATCAATTTTTCTGGAGGATGCGTTTTCATCAAAAACGCGGTAAACAAAACTAATTTTCCACCCATCGAATGTCCGCACAGCACATAACGTTTCAAACCCAATGCTTCGATTTTGGCTTTTATCCAGTTGGAAAAATTCCTAATGGAAGGCTCTTCCATAGGTTCGGTTGCATTAAATCCCGGTAAATCTAAAAATACGCTCTCAAAAGTATCGTCCAACCGCTTTTCAAGCCAGCGCCAACTTCCGCTATCGCCTCCAAAATAATGGACAAATACAATTGTGGTCTTTTCTGAAGTCATAAATCTTAAGGTCTTGTTTGTACTTAATTGATAAAAATAAACATAAACTTAAAACCGTACGCAATGGAAATCCATACCGTTAGAAAAATTTTTATCTGGGTTACTATTGTATGCTTTCTATAAGGGATAGTTTTTGAATGAAGTAAAATTAGTCGTATTAACGTTACCCTATTTCTCATTCCGGTTGTTTCTTTAAGAAGCGAAATCGAAACATCAAAAAAATTCATATCATGCAAAAACCCAATCAAAGATTGCTCAATCAAACCTGTATCGTTACGGGCGGAAGCTCTGGCATAGGCAGCGCTGTTGCGAAAGCGATTGCTTCGGAAGGTGCCAATGTGGTTATCAATTACAATAGTAGCAAAACTGCTGCAGAAGAATTGGCCAATGATATTAGTAAGGATAAAAGGTCGGGCGATGTTATTATTTGCCAAGCCGATGTGAGCAAGGAAGCAGACGTAGCACGTTTATTCAAAACCACAAAAGACGAATTCAAGCATATTGACATTTGCGTTTCCAATTCGGGCATTCAAAAGGATGCTCCTCTGCACGAAATGAGTTTGGCTGATTGGAACAAGGTGATTGGTGTTAATCTTACCGGTCAATTTCTTTGTGCACGTGCTGCCCTAAATGAATTTATTTCGACTGGAATTCGGCAAGATATTTCAAGATCGGCGGGTAAAATCATACACATGAGTTCGGTACACGAGGTGATCCCTTGGGCGGGACATGCCAACTATGCTGCTTCCAAAGGTGGCATTGCCATGTTGATGCAAAGTATTTGCCAAGGCTACGCGAAGTATAAAATTAGATGCAACAGTATTGCACCAGGTGCCATAAAAACACCCATAAACAAAGAAGTTTGGGAAGATGAGACAAAACTTAAAAAACTTTTAAAACTCATCCCTTATGATGAAATTGGCGAGCCCAGTGAAATTGGCAGTGTCGCCAGTTGGTTAGCTTCAGATGAGTCTGAATACATTAACGGTACAACAATTTTTGTAGATGGCGGAATGACCTGCTATCCCGGATTTACTACGAACGGATGATTTTCCGCAGAAAAAACTACACTTAAAGCTAAGAACAACATATAAAATTTAAAAAACCATGGACTTAAAAATTAAAGGAAAAACAGCATTAGTTACTGGAGGCGACTCCGGTTTGGGCATTGAAACCGCAAAATTTTTGGTGAGAGCTGGCGTGAACGTTATTATATCGGACAAATCTACAGGAAAAGATCTCGATAAGGCAAAATCACAAGTGGAAAAAGAATGCGAAATGGGTGCCAAGGTTATGGCTATTGCTGCAGATATTTCCAATAATGATGAAGTCTTGGATCTTGCCAAAAAAATTGAAGATGAATTTGGCGGGGCACACATTATCTTTCATTCTGCTGGCGCCAGAGGCGCTGCGGGAGATTTTCTAGAACTTAGTGATGCCGACTGGATGAAAACCATTGAAATTGACCTTATGGGTGCAGTTAGAGTAGCAAGAGCGTTTATTCCACAAATGCAAAAGTTAAAATGGGGTCGTATGATTTTGGTGGCTTCGGAAAATGCCTTTCAACCTTATGTAGAAGAAAGTCCATATAACGCTTGTAAAGCTGCGATTATCAACTTGGCCAAATGCCTGTCTAGAGCCTATTCCAAAGAAAACATCCTTATCAATTCCATCTCGCCAGCTTATATTGAAACTCCTATGACAGATGCCATGATGGAAGATCTCGCCAAAGAACGCGATACCAGCGTAGAAAAAGCTGTGGAATGGTTCGTTAAAAATAAACGCCCTCACATTGCGATGCAACGTCGCGGTAAACCTGAAGAGGTAGCATCGGTTGTGGCATTTTTATGTTCCGAACACGCCAGCTATGTGAATGGCGCCAATATTAGAATTGATGGTGGTGCTGTGGAATCAGCCTTTTAGAATCTGAGATGTTTTTAAGTCTTTGATACATTTTAAGTTTAAATATAAAGCGTCTCATTTAAAAGCTAAAGAGCAATCCGTAGCATTTTAAATGAGACGCTTTAATCTTTGTTGCAATTGTTAACAACTCTAGTCCCTGCGATTTGCTAATAAATCAAGGCAGCATACGCTGGAATGTTTAAGATGGCCTTATGACTTTTCTGGTCGTAGGGTTCGTTTAGTATGTATAGATTTTCTACCAGAAGATCAGAAAATTGCGGACTATATTCCTTAGAAACCGAATTAAACAGCAGTTCGCTTCTATCGGCTTCGGTGACACCTATCTCATAATCGGTATAATCGGTATTACTAAAATTAAGCACTATTAAGGTTGAATTCTTAAAATCTTCAAATTGCGATCGTCTATAAACCAATATTTTAGTAGCTTGGTTAAAATGAAGCACACTCATGTATTGGCCACAAAGTCCTTCCGCATTATAATTACCAACCCGCAACTCGCAAAGTCTCTTAAACAAACCGGTAAAGTTGCGATGCTCCTTTTCCTGATTCCAATCTAGACCTTCATCGTCCTTAAAAAATTTATCTACCATAAACTCCTGGCCTTGAAAAATCATCGGTATTCCTGGAGCGGTCATTACCATAACTATGCCCAAAAGTGCTCGTTTGAGTGCAAACTCGCTATTGGCATCTCCTGGTTGAATTTCTTCGGGAACTCGCGCCTTCCCATTAGCTACCTCATCATGAGACTCGGTATAAACAATGCGCTGAAACGCACTTTTGTTATAACTGTAACAGAGCGCATCTACAATTTTTTGAAGGTCACGGTCCTTATCGTAAGTTTGTTCTAGCACTTCCCGCAGGGGATGCACAAATTTAGAATCCCATTGGGCGCCATAGCCTAAACCGCCTTCTCCAATAAGTTTGGTCACGCTGTCATCACCCTTTAAATCTTCTGCGATAGTAATGGCTTTAGGGTGCGTGTTCATAATGGCCTGATTGATGTCCTTGATCATCACATTACCTTCTTTAATCACTTTGCCCATGCCTAAACCACCCGCTTCGTATCTTATGTAAGAGGTGGCATCAAAGCGCAGCCCATCAAAATGGAATTTATCGAGCCACATAAGTGCATTATCCTTAAAATATTGTCTTACCTCTGGTCTTCCATAATCGGGTCTGGTATCGCCCCAGGGTGTTGTAGAGCGATGATCGTTGTAGAAGTAAATTCCGCCTTTCTCATTGGCACTCCACCCGTCAAACTGCCATAAATCAACATCAGATGGTCCTAAATGATTATACACCACATCAAGAATAACCGCAATGCCAGCCTTATGTGCTTCATTAACCAATTTTGCCAAACCTTCTGCCCCGCCATAATCTTGTTCTACCGAAAAGGGCGCAGCAGGATTATAGCCCCATGAAATCCCGCCAGCAAACTCTGCTACCGGCAATAATTCTATCGCGTTGATGCCAAGATTTTTTAAATAGGACAATTTATCGATCACATCAGAAAACGTACCCACTTGATCTTGTGCACTTCGGTTAAAAGTGCCGACGTGCAACTCGTAAATGATAAGTTTGTTCCAATCGGCAATTTCAAAATGTTGGTCCTCCCAATCAAAATCAAAATCTTGTATAACTGAATTCCCATTACTATTTGTCATTTCGTAGGCATAGGGATCATTACGCAGTAATTCATCCCCAGTGTCTTTGTTGATAATCACAAATTTATATTCGTCACCTGCTTTGGCCTTATCGGTAATAGTGGCCCAATACCCATTGCCTTCCTGTTCAAGGGCCAGGGCCTGATAATCCCAATTATTAAAAGATCCTGTGACAAACAATTGTTTGGCATTTGGTGCCCAAACTCTAAAAGTGACTGCCTCATCGGAAACGATGGCACCCATCCCCAGAGATAAACTTAAATTTTTATCCATGTAAAACGTATAAGAGTATTAATGATTTCATTAAATGTAAGCGTTGACACAAAAAGATCAAAACAATCACAGCACTTCTAAAAGGCAAAACGGAATTCAATCTTTGAGCTTAGAATTGCGTCAAATTAAGCTTATAAATTATTCACAAACCCATCCAAATACGATAAGTTGTAACGCAATTGCTGCTGAAAGGCGAATGTTTCAGAAAAAAACGTATTAAGCCTAAAAACCAGACGTATTTAGAGCGATTGAAGACATCCTTACTGCAGCATCCTTAAACGTAATACGGGGAGATCATGACGTATACCACAACACCAGTAATGGCGACATACAACCAAATTGGAAACGTGATGCGCGCGATTTTTTTATGACGCTCGAAATTTTTGGTTATGGCCCTTACATAGGTGATCAAAACGAATGGAATAACAATAATGGAAAGCAAAATGTGTGTAATGAGGATGAAAAAATACACATAGCTAATGGCACCTTCCCCGCCAAACTTAGTGGACTCACTCGTCATGTGATACGCCACATACATCGCTAAAAATGCTACGGAAAGCATAATGGCAAATTTCATGAGGTTCTCATGTAGTTTCAACTTTCTATTCTTAACAGCAATCAAGGCCGAAATCAATACCAGCGCAGTGAGCGCATTTACGCCAGCATAAATGGGGGGCAAAAAGGACAAAGGCTCAACATTGGGTATTTTTACCATAAATAATATGGCCACTACAATTGGAATGGCCACTGAAAGCAGCACGATCCATTTATTGTATTTTTTTTCTTCGGAAGGGTTTTGAACTGAATTCATTATTCTTTCAATAATTTTGCAATATCTTCTTTAAGCATGGTGATTTCTTGGGTCTCTCCATCGTCATCTACCTGTTCTTCTTCGCTGATGATGCCCTTGTAAAAGATTTTTGGGTTACCGAAATCATCAGTTCTTGAGCGCATAAATCCATTTTTATCTATAAGCGCAAAGTTTCCGGAATGTTCAAAACCGCCATCGACCTCTGGATTTTCACCAGCATAAATATTAAACCCAATATTGGCCAGTGCATAAATCGATTCTTGATTTCCGGTCATTAAATTCCAGTTGGGGTTGGTAATACCATAATTTTCCGCATAGGCTTTTAACACCTCTTGCGTATCCACTTCTGGGTTTATCGTAAAAGAGGCCACGCCAAAGTTTTCAAAATCACTAAAGGTATTTTGGATTTGCACTAAATTGCGGTTCATTTTTGGGCAAATACTTGGGCAGGTGGTGAAGAAAAATTCGACCACGTAAACCATGCCCTCATAATTTTTGTTGCTAATGGTATCTCCATCTTGATTCACAAATTCAAAAGGAGGTACTTTTTTGGGAGTGCCATTAATTTCAAGAAACATCAAGTCTGAAAGATTTGACTTACTGTTTTTGGCAGCAGGCATGCTTCGGCTTTCATCATCTCTTGAGACATCCCCATTGTTGAGACGATCGATGATTTTAGGAATAAATATGATACCGAAGACGAGTAGCACAAGCGCAATACCGATGTAAGAGTAATTTGTTTTTTTTGTGCTCATAATGTATATAAATTCAAGGTTTGGAACCTTTGAGGTTATTTATTTGTTTTAAGATTGTTCTCCCGTCTGGTGGTAGAATCAAATTCGCCTTTACGCTTTTGGCGATATTCTGTAAATAAAATGCGAAGATCATCGCTCATTTTATTTTTAATTTCTGCCACTTCTATACAGTCATAATCATATAAGGGGAAGATAGGGATGTTCTTATTGATGTCCTTTTCAGTTCTATCGTCTAAGCGACCGCGCTGCTTCATATCTTTATCAATAATAAACACGTGGGAGGTTGATAGATCCTTATCCAAGGATTTACGTACTGCTAGGCTATTAAAAACGGTTTGAATGTCACTTGGCGTTCCGTAGGTATAATGCCAAAAACGCATATCCTCGTAATTATTGATTTCATTTTTCAAGGCTTCGGTTTCAGCTTCAGATCCCTTAGGAAGTACGATTACTATTTGAAAATTTTTAAATCCCTTGAATTTATCATAAACCAACTCCTTTAAATTGGAAGCAGCAATCGCATAATCTAAAGGATTGGTTCCGAAGAAACCAAGAATCGTGATGTGATCATTGAGTAGCACTTGCTCTGGAGTACCGGTATTAAAAAACTGAAGTTCGGCAACCTGCGCATCGACCACTTGTAAAGGATCATAATTGTGTTTAGCGGGGTATAAGAACAATAAAAACACCACGGGCAGGAAGAAAAGAATCACTAGAACTGCAACTGTTTGTTTTGGCATTTTTCCCATCTCTAAGGCATCAGAATTAAGTTATGCAAAAATAAAAAAGACGGTTTACAAAAACCGTCTTTTTAGATACTTTATATTTTAAATAACAGGTCTAAGCCCATTAGAAATTTGTTTTTACGTATCCGTTTCTGTAGACACTTTCTATATAACCCCCTTCTTGTAGGAGGATAAAGATTAAGTAACAAATTAAAAATACTGCGGTCCAAACCACCATGCGTCTAAGAGCTGGCGTTTCATCTCTCATGTGCATAAAATCCCAAGTGATATAATAGGCCTTAACCAGGGTAAGGGTAATAAAGATCCAGTTTAAAATTTTCATGCCAAGAAAATGACCATCTAAGGCGTGTGGCTTATAGATCCCCAAAATAACCTCGACTCCTGTGATAATGGTGAGTAAAATTAAGACTCCCCAAATTTTTTGAGTATTGGACCTGAATTTTAAACGTCCTTGAAATATTGCTAATTTATGTGCGTGTGCCATTCTAATTTTTTATCTAATTAAACGAGGTAGAAAAATGTGAATACAAATACCCATACCAAATCTACAAAGTGCCAGTACAACCCAACTTTCTCAACCATTTCATAACTTCCTCTGCGCTCGTAGGTGCCTAAGATCACATTGAAGAAAATGATAATATTGATCATGACTCCAGAAAAAACGTGGAATCCGTGGAAACCAGTAATAAAGAAAAAGAAATCGGCAAATAGGGTAGACCCATATTCATTGACATGAAGATTTGCGCCTTCCACCACTGTTCGACCATTGGCCTTAAGCTGTTTTAGCGATTCTTCTCGCGATAAAATGGTTTTATCGCCATTTTTATCTAAGATCTCAGTTCTTATTAAGATATTTTCGTTAGCGTTGATGCCATTCAAAACTTCGTCCATTGAAAATGGAGGCAAGGTTCCTTCTGTCATATACCAAACACCATTCTTGCTTTCTTGTTGCACGCGCACTTCACTGCCAACAATGGCAAAATCACGTACTGCAACGCGCTTAAATTCAGTTTCGCCATCTTTGGTTACATACTCTCCAAACTGCAGCAAATTACCGCCTTTGGTTTGTACCGCGCCATAGTCACCTTTAATGAAGGTTTTCCATTCCCAAGCTTGACTTCCAACGAAGATCAAACCACCAATAATGGTCAAAAACATATACCAAGTTACCTTGGTCTTGTTCATGTGGTGACCGGCATCTACTGCCAAAACCATAGTTACGGAAGACATAATTAAGACAAAGGTCATGAATGCCACGTAAATCATTGGAAAATTACCGTGAAAAAACGGTACGTGGGTAAACACCTCATCGGCAATTGGCCAAGAACCAATGAACTTAAATCTTGAAAACCCATAAGCTGCCAAAAATCCAGAAAACGTCAAGGCATCTGATACGATAAAGAACCACATCATCATTTTGCCATAGCTTGCTCTAAGTGGATCATTACCACCACCCCAAGTTTTGCCTTCGGTTCCAGTATTTGCTACTGTACTATCCATATAAAGCGTTTAAATGTTAAAAGTTGCACAAAAATAATCAATTTATTTATCTAACGAAAAATGATTTTTCAATTTTTGAAAACATAAGCGCTCATTAGCTTAGTTAATACTAGAGCGATTCCGTAATCGACACTCAATTTAAGCCAAATAGTATAAAAATAAAAACAGAAACAACCACAGTATATCTACGAAATGCCAAAACGTTGCCGAGAGCTGCATGCCCAACATATGTGTGGCGGTATATTTTTGTTTAAAATGATTATAAATTACAACTAAAATCGAAAGTAAGCCTACCACCACGTGCAAGATGTGTACCGCTGCGATCACATAAATAAAACTCATGGTCACATTACTCGTAGGCCCAGTAAAATTATATCCTTGATTGATGATCTCACCAAATCCTTGAAGCTGACTTATAATAAAGCCAATCCCCAAACCAAAGGTCAATAGTAACATCGTAGTTGTGAGGCTTCTATTATTTGATTTGATGGCGCGTTTTGCTATGATAAACGTGATGCTGCTAATTACAATTAAGATGCAGCTAATAAAAAAAGCATTCGGCATGTCGTAATCGTGCAACCAATCTTCTCTTTTTCGACTTACCAAAACCGCACTGGTTAATCCTGCAAATGACATGACCAATGAGATGATCCCAAACCAAAGCATCATTTGCTTGGCTCTGTCATTTTTTTCCTCTAAAGTTCCTTCAGTTAAATCCATTTATCTTATAAATTTATCAATAACATATACGATTTGTACTAACGTAATATAGCTCACACTGGCCAACATTAATTGCTTCGCTGCCTTAGCTGTGCGCAGCTTAAATAATTGGAGGGCATAATAAAGCATGAACAATCCCAAACCAAACACAACAATGGCTGCTACGATTGACAGTTTTAAATCTCCTGTAACACCAAACACGGGTATGATCGAGACCAAAATGGTCCAAACCGTATACATAATAGTTTGAACAGCTGTGCCCTTATCCCGCTCTCTGGTGGGCAACATAAAGAAACCTCCCTTTTTATAATCGTCAAATAAAAACCAGCCAATAGCCCAAAAATGGGGAAATTGCCAAAAAAACTGTAAGGCAAATAAAGTACCAGGCTCAATACCAAAATCGTTGCGAGCAGCGACCCAGCCCAACATAAACGGAATGGCGCCAGGAATAGCCCCCACAAAAACCGCCAAGGGCGTCTTGGTTTTGAGTGGTGTATACACACATGTATAGAGAAATATTGAGATAGCGCCATACATTGCAGTACGCTCATTAATCACGTACAAAGTGGCAATCCCTAAAATTGTAAAAACAGTTGCAATAATAAATGCGGTAGTCACCGACATGCGACCTGAGGGTATTGGTCTATTTTTGGTGCGGTCCATCAAGACATCTAAATCTTTCTCGATGATTTGATTAAAAGCGTTAGACGCGCCTACCATAAAATACCCTCCAAAGGACAGTAAGAACAGCGTGAAGACATCCACTGTGATCGCTCCCAATAAATAGCCAGCAATTGCTGAAAAAACAACACTTACAGATAATCTAACCTTGGTTATTTCCTTAAAATCGGAAATCCATGAACTTGTGGAAACAGATGAATTTACAGTACTCAATACCAGTCAATTTATTGCGTTTGCAAAGATACTCTGAAAAAAGCTTTTGAGCAATTCAATTGACCTTTTATTACACAAGCGAATGGTACTTAAATTTCCCAACGAAATTTGAATGCAATCCAGAGATATTTCACTTAAAAATTAGCTTGCTTCGGAATTTGAAACTACTAAAATGAAGCAAGCCACTTTATCAGAATGCATTTAAGTGACATCGTGTGATTGTCCTTTCGTTAACGCCGAAAGACGATCCCCAATTCTAAAAATCGTTGTACGCATTAAACACATCAGTTCGAATACCAATATTAAACCAAGCGGTATTGCTTTTTGCAAGGGTTTCAGTCACCGCATCTGGGTTAAAACTACGATAGGTGATATTGGTGAACAACCGCAAGTTGGTTACGGGATTGATAATATAACCAGCGTTCAAATCCGCTTGAAACACATTGACTTGATTTCCTTGTCCCACTTCAATGCCCGTATTGGAAGGACGCTCTCGTTCGTCTCCGTAAACATTTCCGCCATAATTAAAATTATCGTCTGGGGTGTTAAAGTCAAAACCTCTTTTTCCAACAATAAATTTGGCATCGGCATACCATCTTCGGTAATTGTAACGCCCTATTAAAATGGCCTCGCTAAAATTGGCGCCCCATAAATGTGCCATGGGCTGGTTATTGTGTGCATAATTGAGCACGATCGAGTTGTGGGAATAGGTATACGGTCGCACGCGGTTATATTCAAATTGAAGCAATAAATTATCGATCCTAAAGGCATCAAAATATTTAACCCCAAATTGATAGCCGAACTTGTTTTTCCAACTTTTATCACCGCCCGTGACATCGGTGAGAGAAAATTCGTCTAAAACAAACTGCCCGTAAAGATTCACTTTATTGTTCCATTTGTATTTTGCTGAAGCACCCAAAATAGCGTTCCCCGCATTTTGACCTGTTTCAAACTCAATGGCTCTGTAAAAAATCACCGGGTTTAAATAGTTAAGATCAACACCCCTATTGTTGGCGTCCGTCCAAAGTACCGATTCAAAGAGGCCAATATTTAAGCGTTTAGATGCATTCCAACTCAAATAATGGTTTGCCATATATTTGGTTAAAAAAGCACCGTCTTCCAAAACATCTGCGCGCACATCTCGCAAAGACATCCACGTATTGGTATATTTTATTTTCCAAAATGTAGTGGACAGTTTTACAAAAGGATAGGGACTGGTGGCATCACTCTGAAATAAGGACCGGTAACCATCACCAATAAAATTTTTACCATGCCCAAACTGAATGTTCAAGAAATCTACAGGTGAATAGGATAGATAAGCTTCTGCCACAGGATAATCATAAGCGTCATCCTTAAATCGTTTGGAAACGCCACGACCTGGAACAATGGGCTCGCCAGGAGAGGCTCTTATGCTTTCAATATATTGGTTGTAATAATCTGCAAACCGCCCTTGACTCTCATAAATAGAGGTTGAAAAATTAAAGTTTTTTCCCAATCCTGCTTGTATCCAAACTCCTCTGGTATTGTTAAAAGTGGTGCTAAATTCGGCTTCGGTGTCTTTACCTACTTGTAAATCCAAGATGGGGTCTACCGTAAACCAATAATCCCTACCCTGAACTTGCACCAAATGCTCATCCCATAATTTTTTACGCCACCAAGCATCAGAGCCTTTTTTCAAGTTCTCTTTTTCGCTCTTAAAATCATAATACCGCGCTACGTCCTTGTACACAAACGGTTTCGCAGCAGTATGACTGTTAGTGCCCAGTCCATTCATTTCTTGGTCAAAGCGTGCGTAATAATTATGCGTAAAGGGTATGTTTAATTGACTTTCATATTCTAAGTCCTCGTAAGGTTTAATGCTTTTGTTAAGACTGTCATACTCTTGACTTACATCTTCGTCTAAATTCGCATCGGTGATTGAAGTCGTTGCAGTATCAAGTTTGGAAATGGATGCTGCTTGCACATCGAGCGGATCTATTAAGGGTATTTTAATACTTAATCCATATTGAAAAAAAGTAGGCTTGCCATTATAAGTACCAGGAACCGCATTTGGCAAGCTATCAAAGACGCGTTTGGTCTCCGCCATAAGTTCTTCATAAACTGCATCGGTATAAATCACTTTTATTTCGCCTTCCTTATCCACTTCAAAAAGCACAGCGACTTCTCCTTGATATTGGTCATCCTGCACCTTTTGTGGCACTTTAAAATGCTTATAAATAAATTGGTTGATTTTGTTATTGAAACAGAGCTTGAGATTCTCTATGGGTTCAGATTCACATTCGGGAAAGATTGGCGATTTTTCATATTCGGAAGTATCTTGAGCAAACAACCCACTGTACGATAGAAAAACAAACACTATAAATAAATACTTCATGGAGCAAGCGCAACTTTATTTTGGTCGAAAGATACTATTTTTTTCAAAACATGGTTGAAAAATGCCACGCCTATTAAAAGCATAAAACTGTCATTTTAAACCGCATTGAACCCAATTGATCTTGAAAAACCAAAGGTTAAAAAAAGCTTTAGAATGACAGTTCATGATTGCGAATATTCTATAAGAACGTTCTTAATGATTCTAGTCTTGCACTTTAAACACGATAGGCAAGTTGTACAATACCGCTACAGGTTTGTGTCTTTGCAAACCAGGTTTCATGGTGGGGATCTTAGTAGTTAAGCGCATTGCCTCTTTCTCCAATTCAGGATGTGGTGCTCTCGTAAGTACATCGGTGATATGCCCTTGCTTATCAATTTTAAATTGTACATTGATACGCTGTATTCCTGTTAGCCCAAACTTAGAGGCCAGATCGGTATCGAACTTACGCTGGATCAATCGGGTCAACTTGTCGCTCATGCACTGAACCCTTGTTGCATTCGTGGTCATTTTTTCACAACCTGGATAAATAGGAACCATTTCAACATCCTTCATGTCGAAGATCTCAATGGGGTCTTCAGGCTTCTCGATAGCACCCATTTTTTTTGGGTCTACAGGATCGGTATTTGGTTGTGGTTCTGAAAAGAATTCTTTCTTATCGATAACTGTTGAAGAATCATCCACAATTTCAGGATCTGCATTCTTAATGGTTGGTTCTGTAACGGTGACCTTCTCTTTTTTCGCCAGCGATTCTTCGGGTACAACATTCATAATAGCGATAGAATCGTCTTCTGGAAGCAACATCCCTATAGCTTCAGAGGCATAGGTTACCTTTTCAAATTTGAGCTCAAACAAGCTGTAGGTGGCGAGCAAACACAAAATAAGACCAATTTGAAAATACAAGGCCGAGTTTTTTTGTAGATTTGCATCATGCTTTTGTGATTTACGCACACTTTCATTGCTCTGGCCAGCAATGTGGTGCTCCTTTTTAAAATTTGTCATAATATCTAATTTTAGATTGTTAATATTATGATAAATTAACAATAAGCATACCAAAGTAAAAATCCCATCTAAATTAATAGATGGGATTTTGAATATTATATAAAATCTCTAGAGATACTTAATCTTGTACTTGGAATAAAATTGGTAGGGAATACGGTACAGTTACCGCTTTACCTCGTTGCTTACCTGGTTTCATTTTAGGCAATAACCCAATAACTCGCTGCGCTTCTTTTTCCAATCCAGGGTGTGGCGCTCTAGCGCGTATCCCTGTAATGTTTCCAGTTTTATCAATCTTAAAGATCACGTTGATACGCAATCTACCAGATAGACCTAAATCACTGGCAAGCTCAGTATTAAATTTTTTATTCACAAAACTGCTAATCTTCTCAGACATACAGTTTCTCTTAGCAGTATTATTCTTTTCGCCTTCACAGCCAGGAAATACTGGAACGTTTTCAATAACTGAGAACGGTACTTCTATATCTTCCTCTACTTCCTCTACTTCTACTTCTTCAACCTCAACGATTTCTTCTTCTTGATTGGTTTCAGTAGATTCAATTACCGTTTCCTCAATTTCCTTTTCATCTTCTACGATTTCAATTTCTTCCGGCACTACTGGTGGCGGTGGCGGTGGCGGTGGCGGTGTTAATTGTTGCTGGGTAATAGGGATTTCTTCTTCTTCAAGATCGCCCAGATCTACTTGGCCAATATCAATAGCTTCCTTTTCATAAGACTTGTAATTAATGGTTAAATAGGTCAAGCCCATCATTAATGTCAAACCAACTGCGAAAAAGAGTGAGCTATTTCTACTCACATCTGACTTTGTACTTTTTTTAGGTTCCATGTGTTTCAAACGGTTTATCGAATGCTAAATTAACTAATTTTTTATCAATTAACCAAGCTCAGCATTCTTTTTTAACTTCATCTCCCTTCGCACCAGCAACATTGACATCGCCAATAAAGCTCCCATAGCATTGGCCAAAATATCGTAGCCATCTAATGTTCTATAGGAGGTGAAAAGGTATTGGAGCAGCTCAATTATTATGCCATAAGCAATCACTAAAGCCACTGCTGTAAAGATTCTTGACTTTCGACTTTTGAATCGCAGTCCATTATAGACCAAAATTGTAAAAATCGTGTAGGCAAGCGTATGATAGATTTTATCATCATACGAAGAGCCCAGCTCTGGCATCCCGCCTGTCTTGGCCAAACTGCCCACAGTTAATGCTAATCCATATAAAAGAACGATTGGCAAAGCCCATCGTTTAAGCATTAACCAACTCTTTATAAGCATCTGGTGTAAGTAAGTGATCAATTTGAGAGGCATCGGAAAATTTCAATTTAATCATCCAACCTGTGCCATAAGGATCGGTATTGACATTTTCTGGTTGGTCTTCCAAACCTTCATTAAATTCAATGATTTCTCCTGAAAGCGGTAATAACAAATCAGAAACAGTCTTTACTGCTTCCACCGTGCCAAAAATCTCTTCGGCCTCTAATGTTTCATCTAGCGTTTCTACTTCCACATACACAATATCCCCTAATTCTCCTTGAGCAAAATCTGTGATGCCAATGGTAGCAACATCACCTTCAATTTTTACCCATTCGTGGTCTTTTGTGTATTTTAAATCTCCTGGTATATTCATTTTTTATAATAATTATTGGTCTTTAACAAAAGTACTTTTTTAGGATTGAACTGCTCCCCTATTTTTGGGTTTAGTTACCAAAATTATATCGTAAGGTAAACCCTGATCTAATGGTGGTTTGTGGGAACGCAGTTGATATTTCATATTCTGAAAACGTATAATCAAAATAGAATATGGCTGTTAAATTTTGAGTAAAGGCATAATCTGCCGAATATTTAAGTCCCCAAATGGTTTGCCCCTGCGTAATTTGATTGTTCTCGATATCTAAATAACGGATAATGGTTTTATTGTTTCTCACCGAAATATCTGCCTTCATATTAAGATCACTCTTGACCACTTGCTTGGGTCCTGCCAATTTAGATCGAATTCTTAAATCCTTTATGCGATATCCTAAACCAAGCGTATATTCGTTACCACGAATCTCGGTCATTAAATTATTATCAAAGCTCAAGGATAAAATTCGGTCTTTTTTCATCTCTGCAAGTACCTTAACCGAGTTTTTCATTTCAAAATCGATTCGAAACAAGGGACTAAACTGTTCCTCAAGATTGATATTGCTGAAAATTGTACGATTTTTAAAGTTACCCGATTGATCTAAGGCAGGAGCGTTTAAAGGATTGTCATACTCTAAGGTTGGATCGGCTGCTGCATAATCCAAATTGGTTCTAAATTGGTTTACCGTATAACTGGAACGATAGCCATGGGTTAACGAAAAGCGCTTAAACTTATCTTTAAACCACTTGATTTTCATAAAACCGGTATACTTTAATTGCCAGTTCGGGATGGGAATATCCCTAAACGCCGACAGGCTTATTTTTTCTGGATTACTCCCTTGATAGGCCGACAAGAATGCGGGCAATAACACAGCCTGACTGGTTTTGCCATAACCCAATGGATATCCTTCGGCATCGACGGGGTAGTTATTGTTACCGTAAAAATTTCTCGCCAAGCGATTGGCAACTACCAAGCGATTACCTCTAAAATCATCAAAAGCGGTAGATTGGGTTTCATCACTCTTTCCAAATGCAGTTTTGATCAACGCGGTAGAAATACTGAAATTGCCAAAGGCATTCGTAATTAAACTATTGTAGGTATCACTCAAACCGTCTCCATCCGTATCGGAAGCATTGAAGTTTTCGGTGGTATTTTCTGCATAGGTTCTATTACCGGATAAATCGATTTTTAAATCCTCGATCACTTCAATATCTGCAGCAATATCCAAAAGTCGATTGGTCGTCTCAGAATATTGTTGATTGAAATCTGGATAAACGGTTAACCATCCATTTCTAGCCACACGATCCCTAATATCGGCTTGGCTCCCGAAGGTGTAACCCAACGTAGGTTTAAGTGTACCTATAAAACCTGGCGTGTTTAAATACCCTGGCAAGAAACTACCGTTATTCTCGGTATAGTTAATTTGGATTCGCTTCACCATTGTTAACAAACCTACAGCACTATTTAAGGCCTTTTGCCCTGCACTTTCCTTATTTTGTAAATCTGGATCTGGGGTGTTCGCATTTCGATCGGCAGTTTTTCCTAGAGCTTTTGGAGTTGCTGTACGTCGTGCTGCCCGTGTTGGCGTTTTCTTCTTTTTCACCAGCCCAATATGTTTATAAAGCGTCTCCATGTTTAAGCTGGAGTTGATATTGTGGGTGTTTGCGTTTTGAATGGAGTTTCCTAAGTTATAAGTTGAGAAACCACTATTAGGATCGTCTACATCATCTTGAACTCTTAAATTGTTATTCAAATCTGATCCTTTTTGCCATTGAAAATCGCCAGTATACGAGTAAGTCGCCCTTAAGAAACTAAAAGTCGGGATCTTGTACAGCGGAATTTCATAATTGACCTGCAACTGTTGATTTTGAATGTTAGGATCACCCACATCAAAGAAACCATCCCAAACATCTAATGTTGGATCTTGTCGACCATTAAGAACATCATTCTCAAAATAATTTCTAACAATATTGGAGTTGGAAGCTGTAAAATTTAAGCTCAACGCCTTTGTTAAATTGTAATTGATGGTGTATTGGGTATTGAAATTGTAATTTCTTCGGAAGAGTTCATCCAAACCTATATTGTTTCCGGTCAAATCAACTTCACGGAATTTTTGTCGGTTAAATTGTCTAATAATATCCGAATTGACCGAAAAACTGGTTGGTATGGGATTGAAATTAAAATCCTTCAGAATTTTCCAATATTTACCAGTAAACAAGGAATCATTCTTTTTAAACGGTTCAATGCTCAGCGGGGCAAAACTGTAATTATAGTTGGCACCTGCCCTAATATTTTGATCTAAAGAGCTCTCAATCTCAAAATCCCTATGTTCCACTTTATTGTAGGAATAATTAAAGGTGAGATTTTCTACATCATAAAATTGAGGTTTGGCATCACCGGTTCGCTGTTTTCGCACACCAATAAAATTGATGCTTTTTCGTTTGGTATAATCTTCCGATTGTGTTTTGATGATGTCGCGCTCTGTATCAGAGTCCGCAGCATCCAAACGGGAATCCAATTTAAGATCTTGATAAAATTGGTCGTATTCTGGTGTAATCAATTCCTCGCCCACGCCATAATTGAACGGGATTTGTATGCCCCAGTTTTTTGGTAATAGTTGGCCAACGTTAATATTGGTGACCACATCATACTGTTGCACATCTTCCCTACTGCGTTCATTTGGTCGTTGCTCTACAGAACCAAAACCGATGGTGCTTTTTCTTCCTGTGGCGCTTAGGGTCGCAAAATCGGCAAAATTGGTATCCATTGCTGCTACAGCTGCCCAACCGCCTTCATTGTCCAAATCGGATAAGCGCAATTCATTAAACCAAATCTCACCACAGCTGTTCATGCCATTGTCAGGATTCTTTACCCCCAGCATCAAGACGCGTACATCCCCAAAATTAGGATTTCCCTTAATGGCAACGCGTTGTTGCCCAAAAGCGTAAGTATCAAATTCCGAAACCTCAATTAAATCGTTTCCTACCACATTATAGAAGGTAGGGTCTTCATTTGCCAAAGTCCCATTGGTAATGCCCAAAGATTTCATTTGCTCCAAAACACTCAAATCGATGTTGATCTCATTGTCTTCTGGCCAAACCGATTCAGCAGTAACCGATCCTGAAGAGGCTCGAAGTGGTACTTCAATTTGATAATAATTTTGGGTAAAATCATTACCCATTCTTATAAAACCAACCAAATCGCCATCGTCTAGACTTCCGGTTTCGCCATTTTCGGCATGGATGAACATGCGCAACTTATTGTACTGGCGCATGTCTACATTAATATTTTTGTAAACACCACGAGAATCCCGTGGTTCTAACTCACAAACCTCAACTTGCAGGGATTGTTCATTTTGTCTTATGATGTTATTGTTATTGTTCAATTGCTCAAGTACAACGCCTGGTGGCAAGGTGTAGTTGCCTTCATTGTCTTGAAGCCCCACCACCCCAACATTTAGGGTTGTATTGTCACCATCGTTATTGGGTTCATCATCCAAGGTTAAGCGGTACCGTCTCCAATCACTTCGTACCAAATCTAAGGTAGCAAAACGTAAGGTTGTTTTTTGAGTAAAATTGGTCATGTACAATCGGGCAAAACGCACCGATCTAATATCGGAAATACCACCTATGGCTTCCGTAGGCTCAGAAATTGGAATTCTAAATTGGTAATATGTCACATCGGCCACTTGACCGTTTGGCAAGGTTACCTGGCGCTCCTTAACATCATTGATTTGCGGATTGTTAACACTTAAGGAACTTGGGGTGATGTCTATTTCATATTGAAAATAGCTATCAATGGTGTTCATGGTATTGTCACGGTTGATATCCTCAACATCGGGTTGCGCGGTAGAACCTCTATTGGTATCGGTAAAAGTATCTGGCGAGTTGCCTTGTTGCCCGTTATAGAAACGGTACCGGTCAAAAATATCGCCCTCGGTATTTAAATAGTATAAATAGTTGTCGTTGGAAGGATCGGCTCCGAACTGAGACCCAAAACGTGTAATTTCTTCTGTATCATCATAACCATCATAACCCGCATCTTGATTGTTACGCTGATCTCCTGTAGTAGAGAAGGTATAGATCAACGATTGGTTCAATGGCACCACACCCCCAAATAATGTTGGGTTAAGGCCAGTGATATCCCCATTTTCTGGCAAACCGTTTTCATATTGTTTTTTCCCATCCTTGAGCACATCTTCAGAAATATTCCCTAAGTTCACAAAGAGTTTTCCGCCCGCTGGAGGGTTAGCGTCATTTAAAAATGGATCCATTAACCAGAATTCAATGTACTCTACATTGGCCTGTTCAAAATCGGTAGAGGTTATCTGTCTTGTGATACCCGCCCAACTATCATTTGAATTCAAAGGATTGCCTGCTGCGGAAGGATCAAAATTATAAGGTCCTCTTTCCGTAGGATAATAGGTTAAATCCAAAGAATTAATGACCGTACTTTGGCCTTGGGCAATATCGACTTCCGGAAAAATCTCATCGATAAAAATACGTCTCGTATATAAATTGGACACATCATCATCGTTGATCTCGCTTGGACGTTGGCTGCTATAGAAAATAGGGTCAATGGTATACCAGTTCATCAAGGCTCTATCAAAACCATTTTGGGGCCCCACATCATCTTCATCACCAAATCCTGCGTAGGTTTTACCTAATTCTCTGGGCCTACTGGCTAAAGACCAGGATTGTGGAGAAAGCAAACTGATTTCACCCTGAGTCCCTTCAAAATCATCTACGTAAGCAGTGGCTTCATTGTTAAAATCGGTGCCTTTTGGTGCTCCAGGCGCCAGATAAGCAAACTCACCCCGTAAGGACAGATTGGAAGGCACATCGGTATCAATGTTTGGAAGCTTGTTCATTAAACGAGTCAAAAATGGGACTTCGGTAGAATAGTTGCCATTAAAACCAAAAATGGTATTGTTGATGGGCTCTGTATTGTAATTGGCTTTTTGGGTAATAGGGCGTTCGCTTAAATTCAAAAGGGTGGCTCCCAAAAGAAAATTCTCATTGAATTGATGCTCTACATTTACACCGGTAAACCTTCGGGTTTGTTGCCCAAAGACCGCATTATTTTCTACGGAAACGTTAATTGGGGTATTGGATGCTTTTAGGGCTTCGTCCAAAATATTAACGCGACCAATTTGATAATTCACCGTATAATCTACGCCTTCCACCAAAGTTCGTCCTCCAGCGGTCACCACGACCGATCCTCGAGGCACATTAAACGCTCCCAAAGGAATACCATCACCACCTGAAGATTTATAGCGCCCCTTGATTTGGAATTTATTTTTTTCAGCTTCATCCAAAGCAGCTGTTTTAGTTTGCTTGTAGAGAATATCATAAACATATTTCTCTTGGTTGGCGTTATAGGGGTTTGGTTGGGAATCGTCGGGGTTATACTGATAATCTGATTCATTATCGAGTGGGTTGCCATCGTCATCGAGTATATCAAAAAGGTAGCGCCCAAAAGGTTCTACCTTGGTGAAGATGATTTTTCCGTTTTGGGTTAAAACCGTCTGCCCCTCTACAAAATCGAAGAACCCATCCCCTCCCAATTGCGGGTCGTTATTAAAGTTAAGCCGGTCTAAATGGAAAAGTCTTATTAAAGGCGTGTCTACAATTTCACCATCATCATTGGGATCAAAAGGTGAATTATTGGCAAAAATCGGGAATGTGGTTCCATCAACCGGTGTAATGTAATTGAGTGGCGAGGTTTCCGTATAAAAAATATTAAGTTTAAAATCTTCACGTTCCAATTGATAGGCTCCCGTATCATAGATGTTTTTCATCATCAAGTCCCAAATGGGTTGATTAACATCGGTAATTGGGCTTTTTAGCATCTTTAAAACCAAACTTTGGGTAGACCCCTCTTGAACGGTTACATAGTTATCGTTAATGCCATCGCCATTAACATCTGGCCCATTATCTATGGTTCCATCATTATTCGTATCAGAATCCCCGACATCATTAATGCCATCCCCGTCCGTATCTGGACCGTTATCTATCGTACCGTCGCCATCAACATCGGCATCAATATCATCTGGAACACCATCGCCATCGGTATCATTTCCTGTTGAGGTAGAATTTACCCCATCGTTGGCGAACTCACCAACTTGATATACGGTTCCACCTACGGTATATTGAAAAGCCACCGCTAAAATCTCATCATTGAGCAAGCGCTGGTTCAGCGAGATGTATCCCAAGCGTTGGTTGAGTACATAATCTCGACCTTCTATTAACTTTTTAGCGTTTTCAAGCTTTCCGAAGTCGAAACCTTCATTGGCTGGCGTTAAAATGCCCTGCTCTACTGTAGAAATATCACGTACTGCGGAAGACAATATCGAACCCGCATTACCGATGTTGGTAGGATCAAAGTCGTTATTTTTATTATCGGGCACTGAACCTGTAGGTACATTGATAAAGTTTGGCGGTGGATTGGCCAAACCAATATTGTCGGTATCCGGGTTATCAAGATCCAACCCAGACTCTCCTAAATCTTGAAATGCCACTAAGTTTCGAACATTATCGGTTTGATTGCTTCGGTTGGTCACCCAAACCTCAATACGCGTCACTTGAATGTTGTTTTCAATAAAAGGATAGCGCAACATAGACCTATCGTAAGTATCCCTAAAGTAATGCGCCAAGAAATAGTGTCGGTTCTCGTCATAATCCCTGGCAAAAAATTCAAATTCATCCAAAGTGCCACCGCCTTGCGCGGTTACCGATTGGGATTGTGATTTTTGTTCAGAAAAAACAGCGGTCACTCTGGTTTTTCCAAACTGAAGCTCTGTTTTTACACCAAAAAGACTTTGGGCGCCCGTGATCAATGAACTGTTGAGGGGCATGCTGACGTTACCCACTTCAATTTTTCTTACGATATCATCCTCTGTAGGCGTATATTCCAGTTTGACCAAATTCTGAAAATCAAAAGTGGATTCGGTATCATAATTGGCAGTGACCTGAAGGCGGGTTCCTACTTTACCCAACAAACTCAAGCTGATGCGTTGGTCAAAATCGAAGGTGAAATTGCTTCGGTTTCGAGGCGAAAACGTTGGGTTGTCTTGTTTTGTAAATAACACCCCCAAGTCCATTTCAACCGAACCTTGTGGAATCACCTCAATGGTATTGCCACCAAAAATAGATTCAAAAAACCCTGAGTTGACATAAAATTCTGGCAACAAGTTTTTTTGTTGATCTTCAGAACCATCTTTTTTACCTTCTTTGGCATCAATTTTTTGATGGTAATAATCCCGTTGTTGTTCTTGAAGTACCAGTTTTTGATATTCCGCAGGCGTTAAGATTATGGGATAATTGATATTGAATTGACCAACGGTTTCGGTATAGATATAGCGATCGGTCTCGGGATCATAGGTGTATTTTGAAATGATACTTTGAGGATTTGGCATTTGTAATTTACCAAAAGAATACCCTGTTTTTGTAGAATCCTGTTCTGAAGGATCGCCTTGGGCAAAACCAAAACTACTTATCAATACCAAGATTGGAAGGACAAGTAGGTGATGTGCTGATTTTGATAAAGTATCGTAAGTTGAAATCAAATCTTTATAAATTTTTTAAAGCTTCTTTAATTAAGGTCTCCACACTAGCATCTGGCAGTCGCGTGACGATTTTATCAATAACACGTTCAGCTTGCTTTTTAACAAATCCCAACACTTCTAAAGCAGATAACGCTTCATCCTTATTGGTATTGTTTTTATTAACAGAAACTTCGTCAATATCGTAAACTTTGAGTACTTTATCTTTAAGATCCAAAATCACCCTTGCAGCAGTTTTTGCTCCAATCCCTTTCACCGATTGAATTAAGGCGACATCACCATGTGCAATCCCTTTCTTAACTTGTTGTGGGGACAACGATGACAACATCATTCGGGCTGTATTGGCACCAATTCCACTTACCGATATCAACAATTTAAAAATCTCACGTTCCGCAAGGGAAGAAAACCCGTATAAGGTGTGAGAATCTTCACGCACCAATAAATAGGTAAATAATTTAAGTTGCTCTTGATCTGGAATCTGTGAAAATGTGTGCAATGAAATATTTAGTAAGTAACCTACACCGTTGCAGTCTATTACAACATCTGTAGGATTTTTTTCTACCAATTTTCCTTGTATGTGCGTGATCATTTGGTGGCTGAGGTTAAAAAGCCAAATGTAATAAAATTATTTACATTACAAAGTTGCTTATTCAGCCGATGTTTCATGCTTTCTCAGTTCCGATTTTTCCTTTTGTTGTGCATCTATCACCGCAATCGCAGTCATGTTCACAATTTCATCAACACTTGCCTCCAACTGAAGGATGTGAACGGGCTTACGCATGCCCATCATAATAGGGCCAATGGAATCTGCCTTGTTGAGTTCCTTTAAGAGTTTATAGGTAATGTTTGCCGATTCCAAATTTGGGAATATGAGCGTGTTTACCTTTTTGCCCGCCAATTTCGAAAACGGAAACGTTGCTTGAAGCATGTCCTTGTTCAACGCAAAATCGGTTTGCAGTTCCCCATCTACCAACAAATCTGGGTGTCGCTTATGTAAATATTCTACTGCTTCACGCACTTTTACAGCAGTTTGGTTTTTTGAAGAACCAAAATTTGAAAACGAAATCATCGCCATTACAGGCTCCATACCAAACATTTTTACCACGCTGGCTGTCATCTGGGCAATCTTGGTCAAATCGCTAGCTGTAGGATTGATGTTGATAGACGTGTCTCCCAAAAACATAGGGCCCCGCTGCGTCATCATAACGTTGGTCGTGGCTACGCGAGTGGCGCCCGGTGCCAAGCCAATAAGCTCTAACATTGGTTTTACTACGGAAGGGTAGCTGCGCGCGTACCCAGAAATAAGTGCATCGGCATCGCCTTCGTTCACCATCATGGCAGCGAAATAATTGCGCTCACGCATTAATTTTTCTGCGGAATAAAGTGTCACCCCTTTGCGCTTGCGCTGTTGCCAATACACGTTGGCGTATCTATTTTTACGTTCCTCTTCTTCGTCAGATTTTGGATCAATGATTTCCACGTTGGAATCGAATTCGATTTCTTCCATCAGTTTTACAATGACGTCTCTTCGACCCAGCAAGATTGGTATGGCAATCCCTTCATCATGGGCAATCTGTGCAGCTTTTAAAACGTCTAAATGATCTGCTTCGGCATAAACCACTCGTTTGGGATCCATCTTGGCACGATTGATCAATAAACGAATCATCTTATTGTCTGATCCTAAACGCTCCATAAGTTCGTTTCTGTACTTTTCCCAATCTTCAATGGGCTCTTTGGCGACGCCACTTTCCATAGCAGCTTTGGCTACTGCAGGAGGCACTTCAACAATCAATCGCGGATCAAATGGTTTGGGGATAATGTAGTCCCTTCCAAAAGTAAGTCTGGTTTCGCCATAAGCGATGTTTACTTGCTCTGGCACCGCTTCCTTAGCTAAATTGGCCAAGGCATATACCGCAGCCATCTTCATGGCCTCATTGATTTTGGTTGCCCTTACATCAAGTGCCCCTCTAAAAATAAACGGAAATCCCAATACATTATTAACTTGGTTGGGCGTATCACTGCGTCCAGTGGCCATAATAATATCCTTGCGAGTGGCGACCGCAAGATCGTATGGAATTTCAGGATTGGGATTCGCCATTGCAAAGACAATGGGATTGTTTGCCATGGAGAGCAACATGTCTGGATTCACAATATCTGCCATGGACAAGCCAATAAATACATCGGCATTTTGCATCGCCTCTTCCAGGGTATCAATTCTTCTATGAGTGGCAAATTCGGATTTTTCGGTAGAAAGATTGTCCCGATCGTCTCTAATTACGCCCTTACTATCGAGCATGACCATATTTTTACGGGTGGCGCCACAGGCTTGGTACAAACGTGAACATGAAATGGCTGCAGCGCCAGCGCCACTAATCACAATCTGAACTTCCTCAATTTTTTTATCGGCAAGCTCCAAAGCGTTCAATAAAGCAGCTGCGGAAATAATAGCAGTACCATGTTGATCGTCGTGCATGACCGGAATATCCAATTCTTCCTTGAGGCGACGTTCAATTTCAAAAGCTTCCGGAGCCTTGATATCCTCAAGGTTAATACCACCAAAGGTTGGCGCTATCATTTTAACGGTTTGAATAAATTCCTCAACATTTTCAGTATCTACTTCAATATCAAAAACATCAATATCGGCAAAAATCTTAAAGAGCAAGCCCTTACCTTCCATTACTGGTTTGGACGCTTCTGGGCCTATATTTCCCAAACCTAAAACTGCGGTCCCGTTGGAGATTACCGCCACTAAATTGCCCTTGGCAGTATATTTATAAGCATTGTTTTTATCCTTTTCAATTTCCAAACACGGTTCTGCAACGCCAGGCGAATAGGCCAAGGACAAATCTCTTTGCGTGGCATATTTTTTGGTGGGCACCACTTGGATTTTTCCAGGTGTTGGTTTGGCGTGATATACTAGGGCTTCCCGACGTCTACTTTGTTTGCTCATAATTTGAAAATGGATTGCGTATTAAATACACCTGTAAAGGTTATATTAAACTTGATTTGATATAGTGAACAAAGATAAGTAATGAAAATTGTTATGAAACAGCATTAGTTTTAAAAATTGTTCGTTAATTTCCAATACGAAAAATTTGATTTGAATGAAAGGCTACTTAGTTATTGTTTGTATCATCGCAAATTTCTACGCTGTTGCTCAAGATTCTAGAAAGTTTACTTTGATAGATGAGCAATCTGAAACGGTGATTCCCTTTGCAAACATCGTGTTCGATGGTAAAAATCACAAAGGGACTTCTACAGATATCGATGGTGTTTTTTATGTTGCTGCTGCCATTAAATCCGTTAGCATAAGCTCCATAGGCTACGAAACCAAACGTATAATCCTTAGCGATCTAAAAACTCCTGTAATAACTCTTAAAGAACAAATCAACTCCCTCGACGAAATAATTATTAGCAGTAAAGAAAACCCAGCACACCGCATTATTAAAAGTGTCGTTGCTAATAGTGCCCTTAATAATCCCGCAAATTTAGAGGCTTACACTTATAAATCTTATGACAAGATTATTGTGGATTCTAACGGTAAAGCTTCCAAAAATGATTCGCTCAACGAGATAGATGAATTTTTAAAAAACTCCTACTTCTTCATCACTGAAAATATTGTAAAACACAAGTATTTAAAGCCTCGATTTTCTGAAGACAGTATTATTGCCACCCGAACCTCGGGCTTAAAAAATCCCAATTTTGCGGTCTTGGCCAATGCATTTCAGCCTTTTTCTTTTTATGACGAATATATCACCCTATTGGAAACGAATTATCTCAACCCCATTTCCAAAGGAAGTACTAGAAAATATAAGTTTCGATTGCAAGAGGAATATTTAAAAACCAAGGATACCATTTTTGTGATTTCCTTTGAACCAGAAGCCAACCGCAATTTTGAAGGCTTAAAGGGTTTGCTTTATATCAATTCTAACCATTATGCTGTAGAAAGCGTGGATGCAGCGACATTTTCTTCTGGAAAAATAAATTTTACCATTCAGCAAAAGTATAAGTTTATAGAAGGTAGGTACTGGTTTCCGGAACAACTTAATTTTGAGGCTACGATTGGAGACGGTTTTGGTAGTTTTAAATATATTGGTAAAAATTATATTTCTGAAACCATACCCAACGCCCCACTCACAAAAAAGGATTTTCCATTTGTATCCCTCACATTGCCTGAAACCGTTGCGGGCAAGGACTCGGAATATTGGGAGCTTTTTAGGCAAGACACCTTAACTTTGAAAGAAAAACGAACCTATGTTTTAATAGATAGTATTGGAGAGGACGTTAAACTGGATAAACTTTTGGCACTACCCCAAAAATTAATGCAATGGCGATTTCCTTTAAAATATGTCGACTTGGATTTGCTCAATATTATAAGGATCAATCAGTATGAAAACCTGCGATTGGGATTGGGTGTTTACACCAATGATGCTCTTCTTAAAAATGTATCCATTGGTGCCTTTGCGGGCTATGGGTTTAAAGACAATACCTGGAAGTATGGTGGATCTCTACACATTAATGTGCCAGGAACAAAGGATATTGCGGTAAGCCTTAAGTATCAAAACAGCATTAGGGAAGTTGGCTCTTTTTCTGGCAATAAAATTGAAAACCCTTTTACACAACGCGCCTGGATTGCCAGCCAGATGGATGCCATTGAAGCCTATAGCATTAGAACAGATATGAAACTCTATAGAAACATCAATTGGTTTGTTGCTGCCAATACTGCGGATGTGACCCCATTGTATAGCTATGAATTTGTTCACAATGCTAATGCCATTATAAATTATACCAACACCGAAATTAGCGTTGGCATTAGTTATCATGTTAATGAAAAATTGAGCAATACCTTTGGCGTAACCACAAGGATAGACACTGATGCGCCTGTGTTTAATTTCATCTATTCCAAAGGTTTAACAGGCACATTTGATGGTGATTTCCGTTATAACAAATTGAGGTTTACATTAGATCATAGCTTTATCACGAAAGGAATTGGTAAAACAACATATCGCTTGGATTTGGGCTATATCGACAAGGCACTCCCTTACGGATTACTTTTTACTGGCGAAGGTACTTTAGACAATATCTACCCGTTTATTGTGAAGGATTATTTTCAAACCGTGACGCCTTACGAATTTTTATCCAATCAATATGCGCATCTCTTTACAACGCACAATTTGGGGCGCCTATTACATAACAAAGGTTACTTTCAGCCTGATGTTTTAGTATACAACAACTTGGGGGTTGGAAGTTTGGACGATGCTTCCGATCATCAAGGCATCGCCTTTTCTACCAAAGAACATTTATTTTTGGAGACGGGGCTAGAGCTCGATAACATCCTGAAAGTGCCCTATTTCAATATTGGTTATATGGGAGTTGGTATAGGGGCATTTTACCGTTATGGGAATCACCATCTTGAAAATTCCGATGATAATTGGGCGTTTAAGTTTTCCTTTGGGTTTACTTTTAAATGATAATTTCAGTCCTTCAAAAACTGAATATTACGGTTCAACCCAGCAAATTTGGTCCGTTTCACTGCCGATTTCTGAAACACTTTTTTAAACGTGTCTTCCGTAATTTCTTCCCAATCATATCCAAGTCAGTACCAATTTTGTATTTATCTTTTTAAAACCGCTCTGAATTGATAAAAGAACCGCTCAATCAATCGCAGATCCTCTGTGATGATTTCTGCGGAACCTATCATTTCTTGTTTGAATTCAATCTCATTATTATAAGATGTTATTAATTTCTCCGGAAGCTGCACGTCTATAAGATAAAACCTATCTTTATCGGGTAATGCAGAAATATGCTTTACAGTGCCTCTTAACGTGCCAAACTCTGCATCAGGATAGTTGTTTAGGCTTACATTTACTAGTTGCCCAATTTTTATCTTGCCTGAATTTTGAGCTGGCGTCCTAAGCTTTGCGATGTACGATGAATTTTCCGAAGGAATAATCGTAAACACGACATCGCCCTGATTGACAGTTTGATTTACGCTATAATAATTAAGGAAGGAGACTTTGCCCCCAATGTTGGATTTTAGCACATACAATTGCTCCCAATCCCGAATGGCGCGCTTTAATTGATTAAAACTTTGGATCACATTCTTCAGTAAAAGCATTTCTTCCTTTACCTTTTCAATTTCTGTGCCTTTGCTTGTTTTTTGTGCATTACTTAGGCCTTCACGAATTTGAGACATGGAAGACTCAAAATTCTTGTAATTCCTTTGGGCTTGGGCAAACGTTAATTGATTGTCCTCAAATTCCTGTGCCGAAATAACGCCTTTCTCAAATAGCGATTTGTTTCGGTTCAAGTTCTTTCTTTCAAATTCCAGTTCGGTGGCATTGATTTCCTTTTGCGATCTTAAACTTTTCAAGCGTCGGTTTAATTCTGAAATGGAGAACTTGTTGGCCAAGCGTTCGTTTGAAAATGGCTGGAGTTGTTTGTTTAAGGAGTACTGAATATAGCTGTTTTCAAATAAAGCAAATTGCGCATCAATATCCCCTAAAAAGAGAATAGGCAAACCATCTATGGGGAATACGAATTCTTTCCGGTTGATTTTAATCGTATCTATAAGCTGTTTTAATTTGTAAACGTCCTTGTAATTAGCAGTATTTTCAATAATCGCCAAAGGTTCACCTGAAGATATCTTTTGGGTATCTGAGACCAAAATGGCTTCCAATTTCCCTGTAATCTTCGCGTATTCCTTTTGGGGCGGAACGCTAGTAGTTATCAAGGCCTCGGCTGCAATGATATCTGGATATTTTATAAACCAAGACACGAACAAAAGCAGCAAAATCAAGAACAAAAAAAGCACATTACCCCAACGAATCATCCAATGAGGCACCTTGGTTAGGATTTCTTGAACTTCCTCACTCCTTAAAGCCCCCTCAATCCCCAAAGGGGAATCTTTCTGCTCTGCTGACTCAGACGGGGAAGCGTTTTCTCTTTCTATGTTTTCTAATTTATCTGGCATTTACAAATTTATGATTTCTAGGTACTGAAACTGTCAACAGAATACTATTCCCCCAACTCCAATTGGTTCTTTACCAAATGATAATAATCTCCTTTTCGTTTTACCAACTCAGAATGGTTTCCCACCTCAACGATTTTCCCTTGATCCAATACCACAATTTGATGGGCATTTTTCACCGTGCTCAATCGGTGGGCAATGACCACTACGGTTTTATTTTCAAAAAACGTGTTCAGTTTTTCCATGATGACCTTTTCGTTATTGGCATCTAAGGCAGAGGTCGCTTCATCAAAAAACAGAAAATTTGGATTTTTATAAACTGCTCTGGCAATCAATAGGCGCTGTTTTTGGCCTGTGCTCACACCTACGCCTTCCATACCTATTTTCGTGTTGTAAGACAAAGGTAAAGCCTCGATAAACTCCCTGATGTTTGCAACATCCACAGCATGAGCCAATTTTGTTTTATCGACATAATCTTCACCAACCGCTATATTTTGGGCGATGGTATCGTTAAAAATATAACCTTCCTGCATCACGACACCACACTCGTGTCGCCATGTTTTTTGCGACACTTGCTGTAAATCGAAATTGCCGATTTTTATAGTGCCACTAATTGGATCGTAAAACTTTAAGAGCAACTTCATCAAGGTGGTCTTTCCGCTACCGCTTACCCCAACAATAGCGGTTACTTTTTTAGGCGGAATGGTTAGATCCAAATCTTTTAAAACGAGTTGGTCTGAACCTATATAGCGAAAGGACACTTTTGACAACTGTAAAGAAGCATCTAAAGGAACATTAGTAATCTTCTCAAGGTTTTGTTGCTCCTCGTCGTCCTTATTATGAATTTCAGACAAGCGATCCAGTGATATTTTAGCATCCTGCACCTCTCTAATAAAGTTAATGAGTTGTGCGATGGGCGAGTTGAGTTGGCCAACGATATAACTTATTGCCAACATCATACCTAAAGTAATCTCTCCATCGATAACTAATTTTGCCGACAACACTGTAATCAAAATATTCTTTACCTCATTGATAAAACCTGAACCTACACTTTGGTATTGTTCTAATGCCAAGCTTTCTATTGACACTTTGAACAAGCGTGCCTGTACAAACTCCCAAGACCAGCGTTTTTGCTTTTCGGCATTGTGGAGTTTAATTTCCTGCATGCCATTGATAAGCTCGATGACCTTACTTTGCTCTTGGCTCACTTGGGAAAAACGTTTGTAATCCAAGTCCTTGCGTTTTTTGAGAAAAATGATAATCCATAAAAAATAGAGGAAACTCCCCAAAACGAAAATACCAAAGAGCATCAAACTGTAATAGGCCAAAACGAAACTAAATACAATGAGGTTGACCACTGAGAACAGCACGTTTAAAGACGAGGTAGTTAAAATACGTTCGATACGCTTATGGTCGTTGATGCGCTGTAAAATATCGCCTGTCATACGTGTATCAAAAAAAGCGATGGGTAGACTCATTAGCTTAATAAAAAAATCGGACACCAAGGAAATATTGATGCGCGTACTCAAATGTAGCAAGATCCAACTACGGATGACTTCGATGGCTGTTCTACCAATAAAAAGCGCCAATTGCGCAAAGAGAATGAGGTAGATAAAATGAATGTCCTGGTTCTTGATCCCCACATCCACAACGCTTTGGGTCAAGAACGGAAATATTAATTGTAACAAACTGGCGGCAATAAGACCTATGACCAATTGCCAGAGAAAGCGTTTGTATTTAAACAGATATTTGGAGAGGAAGGCAAAACCAAATTTTTGTTTTTTGGTTTCAAATTCTGAGTCGTAGAATTTGGCGGTTGGCTCTAACAATAAGGCAATGCCTTCTTCGGTTTGAGCGGTGGCGTTGTTGCCGATCCAATGTTTTATAAACTCCTGTTTGGTATATCTTAGAAGACCGTGTGCAGGGTCGGAAACATAAAAAACATCTCTTTTAGTTTTGTATAAAACAACATAGTGATTTTTGTTCCAATGCAGGATGCAAGGCAGTGGTGCTTCTTTTATTCTTTCTAATGTTAATTTTACACCAAGACTCCTAAATCCTAACTTCTCTGCTGCATTGCTTAAGCCTAACAGGCTACTTCCCTCGCGCGTCGTCTCACTTATATTTCGTAATTGCTCTATATAAATTGTTTTTTCATAATGCTTTGCAATTATTTTTAAACATGTGGGTCCACAGTCCTTATAATCTATCTGTTTATAAAACGGGTATTTTTTAATCCTTCTCATTGACTAGATCATTCAGCCCGTAAAACTCTATTGCATTTTGTTTTAATGGATTTGTGCTCCATTCTTTCCACACATTTGTATATGGATCATAACCGCATTTTAATGGTTTAGAATAATCATTATCCGGATTTTCCTTATATGCTCTGCAGTCTGTACAGATATAACGAAACTCGCAATCTTTACAAACTTCTATTTGATCTTTATTGATGTCCCAATATTTCTTAAAATCTTTAAGGTTTAGACATTCTTCCAAGGTTGTATCGGAAATATTTCCAAAACTTTGTTTCATAGATGGACAGTTTTTAATTTGTCCATCTTTATCAATTGATATTTTTTTATTTAAACATGAATTATATTTTAATGATTCAGTAAAAAGTTTAGTATTAATTGTAAAATAATTTGAGTTAATTACCCCACAACATTGCTCATTTTTGAGCTGGTTTTCTATAAATATTATATAACCACATTTGTCTCTTAGAGGTTCTACGAAATCTGAATTTTCAGCGCCATGTACAATTACATATACTATTCGTGGTAACGTTTGTAATAAATTCAGAGTTCCATTCAATAACTTAACGCAACAAATCTAAAATCATAGATTTGTAAAATGGAAGTAAAAAAACACAGGCGGCTTTCCCATAAGGAAAGGATCCA